>JAEEGL011720035.1_pt1 | contig 152308 bp, 148 predicted proteins | sample 9134231 | NCBI WGS metagenome assembly JAEEGL01 (sample SAMN16246548, study PRJNA631951) | gut metagenome | biome: gut microbiome; feature: rumen; material: fiber-attached | host: Bos | place: Iran: Karaj | collected 2018-10 | reverse complement strand
ATTACATCACCGGACCTAAGCTGATTACCGCTGAGACCAAGCAGACCATGAAGAAGATCCTGAAGGACATCCAGGATGGTACCTTCGCTAAGGAGTTCCTCCTTGACATGAGCCCCGCTGGTAAGCAGGTTCACTTCAAGGCTATGAGAAAGCTTGCAAGCGAGCATCCTTCAGAGAAGGTTGGCGAGCAGATCAGAAAGCTTTACAGCTGGAACAACGAAGCTGACAAGCTGATCAACAACTAATTTAATCTTAGGGTTATTGAGGGCCGGCATTTCATGCCGGCCCTTTTTACGTGGTTAAGCAGGACTCGGGGAAGGTGGGCGGGGCTGGCTCCTTGGGAAACGGCACGGACAGTACTAAGCTCCTCAACCTTCCGGATAGAGTGGAAAATTTTGAGAATAACTCGGAGCTGAAGCTCCTCAGACATTTCTCAAAATTCTCCATCCGGAAGGCTGACTCGCTAAGTACTGCCGGCTAATTGTTTCCCAAGGAGCCAGCCCCGCCCACCACTCCCTCGAGCCTCCGACAAAAGTCAAAATGAATACATTAATACCGGGAAACAATCCAGATTATGATGATGAATTTTATTCATAAATCATTTTTTTACGCTTAAACTTGATTTGTGGACCATTTTTTGAAATTGAATCTTATAAGCTTTATGAACTGATAATATATAAAAAAACTAATTATTTAAAATTTGCAGTAACGTAAGTGGCGGGAGGGATTGCCTGCTTGGAAACAATTAGCCGGCAGTACTTAGCGAGCCAGTCGGCTGAATGGGAAAAAACGAGATATGTCTGAGGAGCTTTAGCTCCGAGTTTATCTCGTTTTTTCCCACTCCATTCAGACGATGGGGGAGCTTAGTACTGTCCGTGCCGTTTCCAAGCGGGCAATCCCTCCCGCCACGAGGCTTATTTATAATTTGATTAAAATTATCTATTTTATTTTGGGGGAAAGTATGGTAGGATACTAAATTATAAGAAAATTACGTGAGATATGGAGGATGAGACCATGGGTATGACGATGACGCAGAAGATTTTGGCGCATGCGGCCGGACTTGAAAAGGTTGTTGCAGGACAGCTGATCGAGGCTAATCTGGATCTTGTGCTTGGAAATGACATTACCAGCCCTGTTGCAATCAAAGAGATGGACAAGATGAAAGTGAACGGCGTTTTTGACAAGGATAAGATTGCTTTGGTTCCGGATCATTTTGTGCCAAATAAAGACATCAAGTCTGCAGAGCATTGCAAATGCGTTAGAGAGTTTGCAAGAAGAAACGAGATCACCAACTACTTCGAAGTAGGTGAGATGGGCATTGAGCACGCACTGCTTCCTGAAAAAGGCTTGACCGTTGCCGGCGACGTGATCATCGGAGCTGATTCCCATACCTGTACTTACGGTGCCCTCGGCGCATTCTCTACCGGCGTTGGAAGTACTGACATGGCTGCGGGAATGGCAACCGGCAAGGCATGGTTCAAGGTTCCTTCCGCCATTAAGTTTGTGCTTACCGGAAAGCCTTCCAAGTGGGTGAGCGGCAAAGACGTGATCCTGCATATCATTGGCATGATCGGCGTTGACGGAGCCCTTTACAAGTCCATGGAGTTTGTAGGCGACGGCATTGCAAACCTTAGCATGGATGACCGCTTTACCATCGCAAACATGGCAATTGAAGCAGGCGGAAAGAATGGCATCTTCCCCGTGGACGCACTGGCAGAAAGCTATATGAAGGAGCATTCCAATAGAAAGTATACCATCTACGAAGCAGACGAGGATGCGGAGTATGATGAGACTTATACCATTGACTTGAGTCAGTTGAGACCTACGGTGTCCTTCCCTCATCTTCCTGAGAATACGCACACCATCGATGAGATCCATGAGATGGATGACATCAAGATCGATCAGGTGGTGATCGGCTCCTGTACCAACGGAAGATTGGATGATCTCCGCATTGCAGCTGAGATCCTGAAGGACAGAAAGGTTCAAAAGGGCCTGCGTTGCATCGTGATCCCCGCAACGCAAAAGATTTATCTGCAGGCGATGGAAGAGGGCCTTCTTCGTACCTTTATCGAGGCTGGCGCCGTTGTCAGCACTCCGACCTGCGGTCCTTGCCTTGGCGGTTACATGGGCATTCTTGCCGAGGGCGAGAGATGCGTTTCAACGACAAACCGCAACTTCGTTGGCAGAATGGGACACGTTACTTCTGAAATCTATCTTGCAAGCCCTGCCGTTGCGGCAGCCAGCGCCATTTTGGGCAAGATTGGATGCCCTTGTGAGTTAGACTGATCCGTTACGCGTTGTCGGAAATAGGCTTGAAAAAGGAGAATAAGAAAATGAAAAATGCCATTGGTACTGTTTTTAAGTTTGGAGATAACGTTGACACGGACGTGATCATTCCCGCAAGATATCTGAATTCCTCTGATCCTGCAGAGCTTGCAACCCATTGCATGGAGGACATTGACAAGGATTTTGTAAAGAACGTTAAGAAGGGCGACATTATTGTTGCAACGAAGAATTTCGGCTGCGGTTCCTCGAGAGAGCATGCACCGATCGCAATCAAGGCGGCGGGCGTTAGCTGCGTTATCGCTGAGACCTTTGCAAGGATCTTTTACCGCAACAGCATCAACATCGGCCTTCCCATTGTGGAATGCCCCGAGGCGGCAAAGGGAATTGATGCCGGTGACCAGGTTGAGGTAAACTTTGACACGGGCGTGATCACAAACCTGACGAAGGGCACAACCTTCCAGGGTCAGGCATTCCCGGAATTCATGCAAAAGATCATTGCTGCGGAAGGACTTGTTAACTACATCAACAATAAATAACGGTTTCATGAGACTGCTTAGCGGGCGATCAAAGCTTGCTAAGCAGTTGTTCTTAAAGAATGAAGGTGATCGGATGAAAGAAACCGGAGATTCCATGGAAATACGCAAAAGAAAAAAATCTTATGAAATAGACATGTGTGACGGTCCCCTGTTAGGGAAGATCGTTGTTTTTTATTTTCCGCTAATGCTTTCCGGCGTTCTGCAGCTCTTGTTTAATGCTGCGGACGTCATTGTAGTTGGGCAGTTTGCCGGAGATGAGGCACTGGCGGCCGTTGGTTCCAACAGCCCGCTGATTAATCTGATGGTCAACGTGTTTATCGGTTTGTCCGTCGGAACGAACGTGCTTGTTTCAAGATATTACGGGGCCGGACAAAAGAAAGAATTGGAAGAGATGGTTCACACGTCAGTGTTGACGGCCGCTTACAGCGGGATTTTTCTGATCTTTGTGGGCTTTTTTATTGCAAAACCTGCATTGCATCTGATGGGCGTACCGGAGGACGTGATCGGATTATCCATATTGTACGTACGCATTTATTTTGCAGGAATGCCCGTAATGATGGCTTATAATTTTGGAAGCGCCGTCCTGCGCGCAGTGGGTGATACCAAGAGACCGCTCTATTATTTGTTGATCGCAGGCGTAGTCAACGTCATATTAAACCTGATCTTTGTGATCGCATTTCACATGAGCGTGGCGGGAGTGGCGCTTGCAACCGTGATATCACAGGCATTATCTGCCTATTTGGTGATTCGGTGTCTTATCAAAACGAAATCAGATTATCAATTAAATCTGCATAAATTAAGGATTCATAAGGATAAATTGCTGAAAATGATCCGAATCGGCTTGCCTGCCGGCGTCCAAGGGGCATTGTTTTCCCTGTCAAACGTATTGATCCAGTCCTCGGTGAATTCTTTTGGAAAGATTGCCATGGCTGGAAATACGGCCGCAAGTAACATCGAAGGCTTTGTGTACACTTCGATGAACGCGCTGCATCAAACGTCCGTCAGCTTTACCGGGCAAAATTACGGAGCAAAGAAATTTGATCGCATCAAAAGAACTTTGATCTATTGCATTTCTCTTGTGATTGGCGTAGGACTCTTATTGGGTAACGAGGCATATGTTTTCGGAGGCACGCTGTTAAAGCTCTATACGAGTAATCCTGAGGCCATCAAATATGGAGTGCTCAGGCTTAGCGTCATCTGTACGACATACTGTCTTTGCGGCATGATGGACGTGATCGTGGGCTCCATCCGCGGCATGGGATACGGTATTTTGCCGATGTTGGTTTCCCTTACGGGTGCGTGCCTTTTCCGCGTGGTTTGGATCCTGACGATCTTTCAAAAGGTCAGAACGCTGGAATGCCTGTATTATTCTTATCCCATCAGCTGGGCGCTTACGTTTTCAGTACATTTGATCTGTTTCATCATCCTTTTTAGAAAAGAGAAAAAACAACTTGAAACATATGTTCGATTATGATAAACTAAAAAGGTAGTAAAATACTGATTTATGGAAGAAACGGTTGAGGTAAAAAGATGATCGGATTTGTAAGAGGCATTGTGGAAAACGTTACGGAGGATAACGTGGTGATCGACGTGAATGGCATTGGTTACAACGTTCACGTATCCGCGGACACGGCTTCCAAGATGCCCAGTTTCGGAGAAGAAGCGAAATTATATACCTATACCTCCGTCCGGGAGGATGCCATTTGGCTCTACGGATTCCTTACGAGAAAGGATTTGGAGATCTTTAAGAAATGCATCACGGTCAGCGGTATTGGACCGAAGGGCGCATTGTCCATTCTTTCGGTGATGGATGCGGATACCTTGCGCTATGCCATTTCCGCAGGGGATAAGAAGGCAATCTCCAAAGCTCCCGGCGTGGGACCGAAGATGGCGGAGAGACTGATCCTGGAGCTGAAGGATAAGATCACTTATGACGATGACCTGATCGATCGCGAGATAGAAAGCACGGCGGGAAGAAGCCCGCTTGCGTCCTCGGACGTTCCTCAAATCAGGGAGGCCGTTGAAGCGCTTGTTGCCCTCGGCTATGGACAGACGGAAAGCCTAAAGGCGGTCAGCTCCATTCCTGACATTGAATCCATGGATTCCGGCGCCGTATTAAAGGCTGCCCTAAAGAAAATGTTCTAGGAGGGAAGCATGGCGAGAAGAATGATCGAAACCACCGCGACGGAAGAAGAGGTTAAGCTGGAAGGCTCGCTTCGTCCGAAGTATCTGGATGATTACATTGGACAGTCAAAGGTGAAGGAAAGTCTTAAAATCTATATTGAAGCTGCCAAGCGCAGGGGAGACGCGTTGGACCACGTGTTGTTCTACGGACCTCCCGGCCTTGGAAAGACAACGCTTGCCGGAATCATTGCCAATGAAATGGGCGTTCATTTGCGCGTGACCAGCGGTCCGGCCATTGAAAAGCCCGGTGAGATGGCTGCCATTTTGAATAATCTCGAAGAGGGCGACCTCTTGTTTGTGGATGAGATCCACCGTTTGAACAGACAGGTGGAAGAGGTTCTGTATCCCGCGATGGAAGATTATTGCATTGACATCATGATCGGAAAGGGATCCTCCGCCAGATCCGTAAGACTTGACCTGCCGAAGTTTACGCTTGTCGGCGCTACAACCCGTGCAGGACTTCTTTCGGCACCGCTTCGCGATCGATTTGGCATGATCCATCATCTGGAATTCTATGAGATTCCTGAATTACAGCAGATCATCATGCATTCCGCTCGCATTCTGAACGTGGAGATTGAACCGGGCGGGGCGAGGGAAATGGCAAAGCGAAGCCGCGGCACGCCCAGACTTGCAAACCGCATTCTAAAAAGAGTGAGAGATTTCGCGGAAGTCAAGTATGATGGCATCATCACGGAGGACGTTGCAAGGATTGCACTGGATCTGATGGACGTGGATAAGCTTGGACTTGACCGCATCGACCGTAACATGCTTATGACCATGATCGATAAGTTCGAGGGAGGTCCCGTAGGACTTGACACGCTTGCAGCCGCGATTGGTGAAGACGCAGGAACCATCGAGGACGTTTATGAACCATATTTGATCAAAAACGGATTGATCAACAGAACGCCCAGAGGCAGAGTGGTTACCAATCTTGCATATAAGCATCTCCTGCCATAAAAAAACTCTTGTTTCTTTTTCTTGTTTAAGCTATAATATATACTAGATTTTTGTGGAATTCATTTTTTGCTTATGACTGGGAAAGAGAACGAAAGAGGAAGGGTGAGGGGACATGGCATCCAAAACGGCTACGGAAGTATTGATCGGCGGTAAGGTATTAAAACTGAGCGGATATGAGAGCGAAGAATATCTTCAGAAGGTAGCGACCTATATCAACAATAAGATCAATGAATATAATCGTTTGGATGGATTTCGCAAGCAATCCATTGACACGCAGGGCACGTTGCTTCAGTTAAACATTGCGGATGATTTCTTTAAGGCAAAGAGGCAGATCGCGATCCTGGAGGCAGAAATGCAGTCCAAGGAGAAGGAATACTGTGACTTAAAGCATGAGCTGGTATCCTGCCAGATCCAACTGGATAACGCCAAGAATCAGGCGAAGGAACTGCAGAGGCAGTGTGATGAGCAAAGCCGTACGATATTTAAGCTTGAGACCGAGTTAAAGAATAAATAATGGAAAGCTGTCCGATAAAAGCGGACAGCTTTTTTCAAAGCAGGAGATCAAAGATGCAGCAAGTGGAACTGTTGGCACCAGCGGGGAGTCCGGAAGCCTTTTACGGAGCGATCAAAGCAGGCGCAGATGCTGTTTATCTGGCCGGAACGCAATATGGTGCGCGGGCTTATGCAGATAATTTTTCGGAAGAAGAATTATTGAATTGCTTAAAGTACGCGCATTTGCTGGGGAAAAAGGTTTATCTTACCGTAAATACGCTTGTCAAGGAACGGGAGCTGGAATCACTTCCCGGCTTTATCAAGCCTTACGTGGAAGAAGGATTAGACGGTGTGATCGTACAGGATTTCGGTGTTTTGAATTTGCTTTCGGAATGCTTCCCAAAGCTGCCTCTGCACGCCAGCACGCAGATGAGCATAACTGGAACTCACGGCGCAAACCTGTTGAAGAAAATGGGCGTTGTGAGGGTCGTGCCTGCACGGGAGCTTTCCCTGGAAGAGATCAAAAAAATAAAGGCAGAGACGGGAATGGAGCTGGAGTGCTTTATACACGGAGCCATGTGTTATTGCTATTCAGGACAGTGTCTGTTTAGCTCGGTTTTGGGAGGCCGAAGCGGCAATCGCGGCCGCTGTGCACAGCCATGCCGCCTGCCTTATCGGGTGAAAGACGGACAAAGCATGAGTAAGGAATGTTATCCCCTAAGCCTAAAGGACATGTGTACGATAGAAATGCTTCCGGAGCTGATAGGCGCAGGCATCGACTCCTTTAAGATCGAGGGACGCATGAAAAAACCGGAGTATGCCGCAGGCGTTACGGCATATTATCGAAAGCTTTTAGATGTTTTTTATGAAGGAAAGACCGCCACGCCTTCGAAAAAAGATTTAGAAGATCTTGGGAAATTGTACATCAGAAGTGAGCGGACAAACGGTTATTACCACAGGGCAAACGGGAAAGAGATGATCACGCTCATTAGTCCTGCCTATGCAGCAAGTGACGAAAAGCTGCTTGAGAACATCAAAGCAGAGTATTTAAGCGATAAAAAAAGAGTTCCCGTACGCATGGAAGCCAAGTTCCTTCTGGGGGAACCCGCCACGCTGAAGATTTCGCTCGCCGGAGACGTTAGAAAGACCGTCACGGGATGCGGAGAGATCGTGGAGGCAGCGCAGAAGGCACCTGTCACCAAAGAAAACATAATAAAGCAATTAAAAAAATTGGGAGACACGTTCTTTGTCGCGGATGAAAGCTTTAACGGCGGAGATCCCCTGATTCAAATGGATGATGGCATCTTTTTGCCCCTTAAGAGCATTAATGAGCTTCGAAGGAAGGTAATCTCTGAACTGGAGGAGGTGATCTGCCATGACGAATGAACGCAGATTTTCCGTATCGTTTTTAAAGCCGGATCATCTGAAGGCATTTGCCACATTGCCAAATGCTTTCACTTCAAAAGTGATCCGGGCATACGTAAACAGCGACCTTTTAATAGATGACGCGGAAGCATTGAGGATTTGTGAGAATCTTTCTGAAAAAATGCCATGGACGGAATGGATCCTGGCCTTGCCTGAAATCCTTCGCTCAAAGGAAGAGAGTTATTTTCAGGAGGTTGATGCACTTATGGCAAAGCATGAATTGTTTGCCGGAGTGCTTACCGGAAGCATGGAAGGCCTTGGTTATTACGCAGAAAAGAACATAAAAGTCTATGGAGATCATAATCTGTATCTTTGGAATTCGCATGCGGTAAAGGCATGGAACGGCGTATTGGCGGGAGGGTGCCTTCCCTTGGAATTAAAAGGCGCCGAACAAAAAGACTTGTTGGAACTTCCCATCACCTGGGATAAGATCGTTTATTGTCGGATTCCCATGATGGTCACGGCTAATTGCGTTGCAAAGACGACGGACCGTTGCAGGAGGGGGAATCAGAGAGAGCAACAGGTGGTTCTTTTGGACCGCATGGATAAAAGTTTTCCCGTAAGGTTGGTTTGCCGCCATTGTTATAACGTGATCTATAATTGTCTTCCCCTGTCCCTGCACAAGGAATTAGAGAAATATCAGGATAAAGCGTGCCTTAGGTTGCAGTTTACGGTCGAGGACCGCGTGCAGGCGGAAAGGGTTCTAGCGTTCTTTTTGAAGGCAGATCCAAGTGATTTGGAGCCGCCTTATGCGGAATATACCACGGGACATGAAAAGCGGGGCGTACAATGAAAATCACTTGCATAGAACGTGGTTTTGGACTATACTAGACATAGGTTGTGTTTCACGCCGACAGGAGGGATTGCGATGATTGAAGCAACAAGTTGTGGCGGGGTCGTTATATTTCGCGGAAAGATTCTACTGCTGTATAAGAACGTAAGGAACAAGTATGAAGGTTGGGTTCTCCCTAAGGGAACCGTTGAAGAGGGGGAAGAGTTTCCGCAGACTGCCCTTCGTGAAGTTTGGGAAGAATCCGGTGCCAAGGCGGAGATCGTAAAGTACATTGGGAAAAGCGAGTATTCGTTCACGGTTCCGGAGGACGTTGTGGAAAAGGAAGTCCATTGGTATCTGATGATGGCTGACAGCTATTACAGCAAGCCTCAGAAGGAAGAATATTTCATGGATTCCGGTTTTTACAAGTATCATGAGGCGTATCATCTGCTCAAGTTTTCCAATGAGAAGCAGATTCTTGAGAAGGCATACGCTGAGTATCAGGAATTAAAGAAAAATAATGCATGGGGTAATCACAGACTTGAAGGTTAGAGACATCTTTCGCGTCAAGAAGAAAAGAGCATTGGAGTTTTCCCCAAGATTGTATTATGGCGAGGGGATAAGCCCGGACGATTTGGAAAAACTAAAGGATAAAATCTGCTCTAAACCTTTGCTTTCCAACGTGTTTCTTTTACTATTGCCTGAAAATGATTCTGATCAGATTGAAATTCTTTCTTCAAGATACTTTGTTCAACCCTATTACGGTGATCATTCCGTGAAGGTCGTAGGAATTGCCAATGATCATGCGGATGCAGTTGCATTGGTTCTGAAGATCACGGAGGATTGCATGGCCATCCGCAAAGATTGCAGGTTAAAGGAGTTTTTGGAATGGCAATAGTGGGAAAGATTCTTTTGGGGATCTTATTGTTTATCCTTATCCTTCTGCTTTTGATTCTGTTTTTGCCCATATGCTATCGCGTAAAAGGTAAGATTGATGCCGAAGGGAAAACGCTAAATGCAAAAGTGTCTTGGTTTTTTGGATTGATCCGCTTTCGGTTTGACTATCCCGAACCAGCAAGGCTGATCTTGAAGCTCGCTTTTTTCACCTTGATGGGGAAGGAAGAGAAAGAATCCAACGAGAAGCAGGAAGAATCCGGGAAGGAAGATCATCAAGGGCAAGAGGCGGAAGAAAGCTTTGAAGAACCGGAAGAAAGCTTTGATAAACCAGAAGTTCAATCCAGTGCTTTGGAAGGAACGGAGGAAGAAGCCTTAACTGAGGTTGAAGAAGCGGAAGAAGTCTTAACTGAGGCAAAAAACGCGGAAGAAGCCAAGGATGAGCAGAATAAAGCAGAAGAATCCGGGAAAGACCAATCGGAGTTGTCCGTAGAAACGGAAAAGCCTGAGGATCAAACAGAGAAGAAAGCAAAAAAGCCCCCGAAAGTAAAGAAATCAAAGGAAGAAAAAGAAGCCGAAAAAATCAGGAAAAAGGAGAAAATCCAAAAACTCCTGGATGACGTGAAGTATTATAAAGCCTTATGGGAAGAAAAAGATACGCAGCCATTTGTGAAGGATGCGTTGGCAAGGATATTGCACGTCCTAAAGAATTTATTGCCAAAGAAAATCCGGGGAAGAATTCTTTTTGGAGCGGCATCTCCTGACGCCACGGGATACGTCTACGGTGTTTATTGCGTATTAAAGACCATGTATCCTAAGCGGTTTTCCTTGGAAGTAACGCCGGATTTTGAGAGAAAGGTCTTGGAAGCGGACCTTCTGATCAAGGGAAGGTTCATGGTGATCACTTTATTGATCGATGCCCTTAGGATCTTCTTCGATAAACGGTTTAGGGTACTCCGGCAGAAGATAGACTTAAGAAAACATCCTGAAAAGGCACAGGAATTAAAGAAATCCCACAAGGGAAAAAAGAGAAGAAAACGCAAAAAAGTTCATCGGAATAAAGAAAGTTAAAAAGCGTGCAGGGGCACGGAACGGAGGAATGACTTATGGCAGGCAGTGAAAATCAGTTTCAGGGAGTTGTAGAATCTTTGTTAAAGGGAATGAACACCGTGCTTTCCACGAAAACGGTTGTAGGTGAGGCTACGAAGATCGGAGATACCATTATTCTTCCGTTGGTGGACGTGACCTTTGGCGTAGGTGCAGGTTCCGGAAACAATAATCAAAAGGGAAGCGGATCCGGTGCCGGCGGAATTGGCGGTAAGATGACGCCCAGCGCAGTGATCGTGATCCAGGACGGAACCGTGAAGCTTGTAAACGTTAAGAATCAGGATACCGTTACAAAGGTGCTTGACATGGTACCCGACATGGTAGACAAGTTCCTGGACAAGAAGAAGGAAAAGGATAATGCGGAAGTGACGGACGAGGAAGCCCTTGACGCTGCTTTCCCCAGCGAGAACTAAAAACAAGTGCCAACGCCTTGCAGAGCGGCATATAATGTCTTAAGGATTCCTTAAGTGGTGTGCCGGATGAGAAAAATTGCAGGCGTTGGCATTTTTTGTATCGTATTTGGCATGTTTTTGTCATTGCTTATCAGAGACAGACTGGCAAGTTTTCTGATCATGGCCGTTTTGGGCATTGCGGGCTATTTTTGCATCTCAGATTCATGACTTGCCGCAGAAGTAATTTTTTGACGTGTTTAGGCAATAAAAAAGCGGGTGGGAGATGACTCCAACCCGTTTCTTTTTGATCTGATTCTATTAAGCTCTCTCTACGGCTCCGGAACGTAAGCAACGGGTGCAGACGTGAAGCTTCTTAGCGCCGCCGTCAACCTTGCACTTAACGCTCTTTACGTTAGAATTCCAAATTGCGTTGCTTCTTCTATGAGAGTGGCTTACGTTATTACCGAAATGTACTCCCTTGCCACAAATATCACACTTAGCCATCTTGACACCTCCCGTCTGATACCGATCTTTCCTGCTGCAAAATTTCACAACATTGTTATAATAACAGATACGCTTCAGAAAAGCAAGTAGAAAAATTCTTTTTTTTATAAAAAACAATAAATTTCCAAATAAAACTTTATTTTTTCCTTGAAAGACGTTATATTGTTATAGATAGTGCGTATCTGTGTTTAAAAGCGGACGCGCGCAAAAAGAGACAGAAAGGTATGGTGTGTTTATGAAAGGTTCTTCGATCGATACTCACATGGGAAGCATTTCCATAAATAACGAAGTGATCGCACAGTATGCCGGAAGCGTTGCCGTTGAATGCTTTGGCATTGTTGGAATGACCGTTGCGAACGTACGCGACGGAATTGCACGCATCTTAAAACCGGATAATCTCAGCAGGGGAATCACCGTGACGGTAGGCAACAATCAAAAGTTGGTCCTGGATTTCCACGTGATCGTGGCTTATGGCGTTAGTATTGTTGCAGTTGCTGACAATCTGATCGGCAACGTAAAATACAAGGTCGAAGAGTTTACGGGTTTGGAAGTGGAAAAAATCAACATCTACGTTGAAGGTGTTAGAGTGATTGATTAAGGAGGATTTTGTTGTGTCTTACCAAGTAATCGATGCCAAATTGCTTGCTAAGTTATTTTTGGCAGGTTCCAAGAACTTAGAGAGCAAGAAGGAATATATTAATGAGTTGAACGTATTTCCCGTTCCTGACGGAGATACGGGAACCAACATGACCATGACCATTATGTCTGCGGCGAAGGAAGTAAACGATCTTGGTGAAAATCCTTCCATGGAGGCATTGTGCAAAGCCATTTCCAGCGGATCCTTAAGAGGTGCCCGCGGAAATTCCGGCGTTATCTTATCCCAGTTGTTCCGCGGATTTACAAAGGTGATCAAAACTTATGATAACCTGAACGTATGCGTTCTTACGGAGGGTTTTGACAAGGCAGTGGAAACGGCATACAAGGCCGTTATGAAGCCCAAGGAAGGCACGATCCTTACGGTGGCAAAGGGCATTGCCGACAAGGCGAAGGAGCTTTCGAACGAAGGCGTTACCGATTTGGAAGACTTTGCAGGAAAGGTTCTGGAGCATGGAAAATATGTGCTGAGTCAGACTCCCGAGCTGTTGCCCGTTTTGAAGCAGGCCGGCGTGGTTGATTCCGGCGGACAGGGTCTGATCGAGGTCCTTTCGGGTGCTTATGACGCCCTCCTTGGTAAAGAGATTGACTTCAGCGTAGCTGCGGAGAGTTCCGCTGATAAGCCTGCAACGACCCAGGAAAACCTCGTTGAAGTTGACGTAAAATATGGTTATTGCACGGAATACATTATTCTGTTAAATAAAAACTTTAACGTGAAGACGGAAATGGATTTCAAGGCATATCTTGAATCCATCGGCGATTCCATCGTTTGCGTATGTGACGGAGAGACCGTAAAGATCCACGTACATACCAATGATCCCGGACTTGCCATCCAAAAGGGCTTAAAGTTTGGCCAGCTCACGAATCTGAAGATTGACAACATGCGCCTTGAGCAGGAAGAGAAGCTTAAAAAGGCTGCCCAGAAGGCTGAAGTACAGGCTGCAGCCGTGGCAGAGAAGCCTGCAGAGCCTCCCAAGAAGGTCGGTTTCATTGCGATTTCTGCCGGTGAAGGCTTAAGTGAAATCTTCAAGAGCATTGGCGTTGATTACGTGATCGAAGGCGGACAGACCATGAATCCCAGTACGGCAGACATCCTTGACGCCGTTGACAAGGTCAATGCCGAGAACGTATTTGTGCTTCCGAACAACAAGAATATCATTCTTGCCGCAAGACAGGCTGCAGAGCTCATGACCGACAAGAACCTTCTTGTGATCCCGACCAAGACGATCCCTCAGGGAATCACCGCCGTGATCAATTACATGGACGGATCTTCCGTTGATGAGAATGAAGAGATGATGATCAGTGAGATCGGAAAGGTGAAGACTGGTCAGATCACTTATGCGGTAAGGGATACCGTGATCGACGACAAGGAGATCAAGAAGGACGATTACATGGGCGTCGGTGACAATGGCATTCTTGCAAACGGAACCGACCTGACGGAGGTAGTTCTGAATACGGTCGCAGCGATGGTGGGTTCGGATTCCGAACTGATCAGCGTATACTACGGAAGTGACGTTACGGAAGAGGATGCGGAGAAGATCCGTGAGAAGATCGCAGATGCCTATCCGAATCTGGACGTAGAACTTCAAAACGGCGGACAGCCAATCTATTATTATCTGGTATCCGTGGAATAAAGTTTACTTTGTGTTATTGAGTGAAAAGGGGCGATTTTGCAAAAAGCAGGAACGCCCCTGTTTTTCTATCAAGACGGAGGCAAAACAGTGTATAAATCAGATTCGTCGCTTTTAGAAGTGAAGGGCATTGGCGAAAAAAGCTTAAAACTTTATCAAAAGCTTGGTCTGTTTACGGTTGGGGATCTGATGCATTACTATCCCAAGGGATATGAGCGTTTTGAAGGTCCCAAGAAGATCAAAGAACTGATTCCGGGAGAAACGGCAGCCGTGACCTGCAGGATCATAAACAGTCCGTCCGCAAGGAAGACAAGCCGCCTTTCGATCCTTACGGTAAATGCTGCTGATGATACGGGAATGATCGGATTTACGTTCTTCAACATGCCGTTCCTCAGTAAGCTTTTTAAGCCGGGAATGGTCTTCGTTTTTCGCGGAACGGTACAGACAAAGGGCCCATCTTTTCTCATGGAACAGCCTAAGTTTTATTCTCCTGACGAGTATCACAAGATCTCGGGCATGCTAATGCCACGGTATTCCCTGACGAAGGGACTGACGAATCAAGCCATCCAAAAGGCGCTTAAAACCATTTGGAAGGACTACGCGTTTGAGGAAGAATGGCTTCCGGAGGACTTGCTTCAGGAGGCTGCCATACCGGAAGCGGAGCCGGCATTGTACGAGATTCATTTTCCCCAGGAAGAGGAGTCTGCGTTGCTTGCAAGAAGAAGACTGGTCTTCGAGGAGTTTTTTACCTTTTTACTCCAACTTCGTAAGAACAAGGATGATGCCGCAACCATTCCCAATGAATGGCCCATGATCGAGACAGCAGATACTGTTAGATACGTAGACGCATTGCCTTTTCGTCTGACGAAGGGCCAAAAACAGGCATGGCAGGAAATCCGGCAAGACTTGGAAGGCCCGCAGTGCATGAACCGTCTGATCCAGGGTGACGTGGGTTCCGGTAAGACAATCGTGGCATTTTTGGCACTTTTAATGACCGTTGCAAACGGTTATCAGGGCGCCCTTATGGCACCGACGGAAGTTCTTGCGGTGCAGCATTTTGAAAACGTGAAAAAAGACGTGGAGAAATATGGTCTTGCCTTTAAGCCCGTTCTCTTGGTTGGCTCCATGACGGCAAAGGAAAAGAAATTGCAATACGAAAAGATCGCATCAGGAGAAGCAAATCTGATCATTGGCACACATGCGCTGATCCAAGAGAAAGTGACCTATCACAAGCTGGCGTTAGTCGTCACGGACGAGCAACACAGATTTGGGGTTCGTCAGAGGGAAACCTTTGCGGGAAAGGGATTGCAACCCCACGTGCTTGTCATGAGCGCAACGCCGATCCCGAGAACGTTGGCGATCATCTTGTACGGAGATCTCCAGATCTCGCTGATCAAAGACATGCCGGTGGGACGACTGCCCATCAAAAACTGTGTCGTCAACACCCATTTTAGGCCCAAAGCCTATGAATTTATTACAAATCAGATATCTCAGGGGCATCAGGCTTACGTGATCTGTCCTCAGGTAGAGGAGGGAGAACTGGATGATGCGGAAAACGTGGTGGATTATGCCGAAAAACTAAGGGCAGCATTACCGCCCAGCGTTGTCGTGGAATATCTGCACGGCAAGATGAAACCCGCTGACAAAAACCGGATCATGGAAGATTTCGCATTGAAAAACATCGACGTTCTGGTGTCGACGACCGTGATCGAGGTAGGCATTAACGTTCCGAATGCGACGGTCATGATGGTGGAAAATGCCGAAAGATTTGGCCTTGCGCAGCTTCATCAGCTTAGAGGACGCGTAGGCAGGGGAGAAGCGCAGAGCTATTGCATCTTTATCAGCACGAACGAATCCAAAGAAACCATGAAAAGGTTAGAGATCCTGAATGCGTCAAACGATGGCTTTTTTATTGCGTCCGAGGATCTGAAGCTGCGTGGCCCCGGAGACTTGTTTGGCATTAGGCAAAGCGGTGAATTTGCCTTTAAAATTGGTGACGTATATGCTGACGCAGAACTCCTAAAATTGACGTCGGAAATGGTAGATGACTTGATCAAAAAGGATCCCGGGTTAAACCATCCGGAACACGCCAGGTTAAAGGCTCATCTTAGCCTTGGCAACACGAATTCTGTTGACTTTAGGACTATTTAAGTGTAACATGACTTTATTATAGCAAAAGAGCGAAAGGCAGATTCAAATGAGCAAGATAGCAGTAGTCACGGACAGCAACAGTGGCATTACCCAAAAGGAAGCAAAGGAGCTTGGGCTTTACGTGCTTCCCATGCCCTTTATGATTGGTGACGATACCTATTATGAAGACGTAAACCTTACGCAGGAGCAATTTTATGAATTGCTTCTTGGCGGTGAAAGCATATCCACCAGTCAGCCCTCGCCGGAAGAGGTTTGCAAGCTTTGGGACTCCTTGCTACAGGAATATGATGAGATCGTGCATATCCCCATGAGCAGCGGACTTTCCGGATCCTGCCAAAGCGCATACTTCCTTGCACAGGAATATGACGATAAGGTTCAGGTGGTGGACAATCAAAGAATTTCCGTTACCCAGCGCCAATCCTGTCTTGATGCATTAGAGCTAGTAAAACAGGGCACGGACGCAAAATACGTTAAAGAGTTTTTGGAAGCGGATAAGTTCAACAGCAGTATTTACATTATGCTGGATACCCTGCAGTATCTGAAAAAGGGCGGGCGCATCACTCCCGCAGCTGCCGCCATCGGCACGCTCCTTAAGATCAAACCCGTTTTGCAGATCCAGGGAGAAAAGCTGGATGCCTTCTCCAAGGCACGAACCGTGTCCCAAGGAAAATCCGTCATGATGAATGCCATCAAAAATGACGTGGAAACCCGTTTCGGAGGCATTTTACCCGCGCCCGGCGGCGTATGGCTTGAGATCGCGCATACCCAGAATCTGGAGGCAGCGATGGAATTAAAAGAAGAGCTCTTGCAGGTTTTCCCGGGATATGACGTGTATATTGCTCCCTTGTCCCTGAGCGTATCCTGCCACATCGGTCCTGGAGCCCTGGCAATAGCGTGTTGTAAGAAAATCTCTTTGTAAATTGAATAGAGTGAACGCAGGGCGCGTCTGGCTTAACCGGGCGCGTCCTTTTTATATTTTAATACTATATTTAGTACTTTTCCCTTTGCAAAAACTCAATATCTATGGTAGAATAACTTTATATTGGGTTATTAGGAGGAATTTCAGGAAAATGGCTGACGCAAATCAGTATGGTGCTTCCAGCATAACCGTGTTAGAGGGCTTGGAAGCGGTCCGGAAGCGCCCTGGCATGTATATTGGCAGCGTATCCACAAAGGGTCTCAATCACCTCGTTTATGAGATCCTGGATAACTCCGTGGACGAGCATTTGGCAGGATATTGCACCGAGATCAAGGTGACGCTGGAGGCAGACGGTTCCGCAACGGTATCGGACAATGGACGCGGCATTCCCGTCGGGATGCACGAAAAAGGCATTAGTGCCGAACGTCTTGTGTTTACCACGCTCCATGCCGGCGGAAAGTTTGACAATACTGCATATAAGACCAGCGGTGGTTTGCATGGCGTTGGTTCTTCCGTTGTAAATGCTTTATCTACGCGTCTGAGCGTTCGGGTTAAGCTTGGCGGCTCCATCTATGAAGATACGTATGAGAGAGGCATTCCCACCACGGAACTGATCGGCGGATTACTTCCCGTCGTGGGAAAAACCCGTGAAACGGGTACGACCATCAATTTCCTGCCGGATGACACGATCTTTGATCATACGAGGTTTAAGGAAGATGAGATCAAGAGCCGTTTGCACGAAACGGCATATCTGAATCCGGGCCTTACCATCATTTATGAGGACAAACGTCCCGGAACGGCAGAGCAGGTTTCTTATCATGAGGCGGAAGGCATTATCGGCTTCATCAAGGACATGAACAAGACGAAGGAGACCATTCACGACGTCATTTATTTTTCCGGCGAGAGTGAGGGGATTTCCGTTGAAGTGGCATTCCAGTACGTGAATGAATTCCATGAGAACGTGCTGGGATTCTGTAATAACATTTATAACTCCGAGGGCGGTACGCACCTGACCGGATTTAAGACCATGTTCACCACCGTCATCAACAACTATGCAAGGGAGCTTGGCGTCTTAAAGGAAAAGGACGTGAACTTTACCGGCGCGGACATAAGAAACGGCATGACTGCCGTTGTTTCGATCAAGCATCCCGACCCCAGATTTGAAGGTCAGACAAAGACGAAGCTTGACAATCAGGATGCCGCAAAGGTAGTCAGCAAGATCACGGGCGACGAGGTCGTTCATTTCTTTGACAGAAACCTGGAGACCTTAAAGAGCGTGATCGGTTGTGCGGAAAAGGCTGCAAAGATCCGTAAGACGGAAGAAAAAGCCAAGACCAACATGCTGACCAAGCAGAAATATTCCTTTGATTCCAACGGCAAGCTTGCCAACTGTGAGTCCAAGGATCCTTCTAAGTGCGAGATCTTTATCGTGGAAGGTGATTCCGCGGGAGGCAGTGCCAAAACTGCAAGAAACCGCATGTATCAGGCAATCTTGCCCATCCGCGGTAAGATTCTGAACGTGGAGAAGGCCAGCATTGACAAGATCCTTGCAAACGCCGAGATCAAAACCATGATCAATGCTTTTGGATGTGGATTTTCGGAGGGTTACGGTAATGATTTTGACATCAGCAAGCTTCGCTATGACAAGATCATCATCATGGCCGATGCCGACGTGGACGGCGCGCACATTTCAACACTTTTGCTGACGCTGTTTTATCGCTTTATGCCGGAACTCATCTTTGAAGGTCACGTCTACATCGCCATGCCGCCCCTGTACAAGGCAATGCCCAGCAAGGGGGAAGAGCAGTATCTCTATGATGACAAGGCTCTTGAAAAGTACCGTAAGACTCATAAGGGCCCCTTTACCCTGCAGCGATACAAAGGTTTGGGTGAGATGGATGCCCAACAGCTTTGGGAGACGACCCTGGATCCCGAAACCCGCATGATGAAGCAGGTGGAGATCGAAGACGCCAGAATGGCCAGTGAGATCACGGAACTGTTAATGGGTACGGAAGTTCCGCCCCGGAAAGCATACATTTATGACCATGCGAGGGACGCGGCTCTTGACATTTAAACGAACAATGCATAGAAATGGCAGGTAATTTCAGTGAACCAGAATGATCGCATTATCAAAACGGAATACTCCGAGGAGATGCAAAAATCCTTTATCGATTACGCCATGAGCGTCATCATTGCCAGAGCGCTTCCCGACGTCCGGGATGGATTAAAACCCGTACAGAGAAGAACGCTCTATGACATGCATGAGCTCGGGATCCGCTATGACAGGCCTTATCGTAAGAGCGCGAGAATCGTCGGCGATACCATGGGTAAATATCATCCTCACGGCGACAGCTCCATTTATGAAGCCCTTGTCAACATGAGCCAGGATTTCAAAAAGGGAATGGCGCTGATCGACGGCCACGGAAACTTTGGCAACATTGAGGGAGACGGCGCCGCAGCAATGCGTTATACCGAGGCGAGACTCCAGAAGGTAACCCAGGAGGCTTTTCTGGCTGACCTTGACAAAGACGTGGTGGATTTCATGCCGAACTTTGATGAGACGGAGAAGGAACCCACCGTTCTGCCCGTGAAGATTCCTAACATCCTGGTCAATGGCTCTGACGGCATTGCGGTCGGCATGGTGACGAGCATTCCGCCCCATAATCTGTGCGAAGTGATCGATGCCACAAAGGCATATCTGAATGACGAAAACATTACCACTAGGGAATTGATGAAATATATCAAGGGTCCGGATTTTCCCACCGGTGGCATTGTGATCAACCAGGATGAATTATTGGAGATTTACGAGACCGGAACCGGAAAGATCAAGATCCGCGGCAAGGTGGAATTCGAAAAGACAAAGGGCGGCAAGACCAACGTAGTCATCACGGAGATCCCTTATCCCATGATCGGCGCGAACATTTCCAAGTTCCTGCTTGACGTGGCAGCCCTTGCGGAATCCAAGAAAACCCAGGACGTGGTTGACATTTCGAACCAAAGCTCCAAGGAAGGCATCCGCATCGTGATCGAGCTTCGCAAGGATGCAGACGCGGAGAATTTTGTCAACATGCTCTACAAAAAGACTAGACTCGAGGATACCTTTGGCGTCAACATGCTCGCCATTCACGAAGGACGTCCCGAGACCATGAGTCTTCGTCAGGTCATCAAGGCCAACGTAGACTTCCAGTTCCAGATCGCAACCAGAAAGTATACGAACCTTCTGGCGAAGGAGCTTGAAAAGAAAGAGATCCAGGAAGGTCTGATCAAGGCGTGCAACGTGATCGACCTTATCATTGAGATCCTCAGGGGATCCAAGGACCGGGCCATGGCAAAGGCCTGCCTGGTAGAGGGGAAGATTGACGGCATCAGGTTCCGTTCCAAGGAATCCAAGATCATGGCAACCCAGCTGATGTTTACTGAAAAGCAGGCAAATGCCATTCTGGAAATGCGCCTGTACAAGTTGATCGGCCTTGAGATCGAGGCGCTGATCGCTGAGCACGAAGAGACGCTTGCCAATATTTACCGCTACGAGGACATCCTTGACCGCAGGGATTCCATGAGTCAGGTGATCATCAGCGAGCTTGAAGGCTTTAAGAGAGAGTACGGCAGAAAACGCCGCACCGTCATTGAAAATGGCCAGGAGGCCGTGTATAAAGAAAAAGAGATTGAAGAGACGGACGTATACTTCCTGATGGACCGCTTCGGATATGCGAAGACCATTGACGTTGCAACCTACGAGAGAAACAAGGAAGCAGCGGATACGGAGTTTAAATACGTATTCCAGTGTAAGAACGTGGGGAAGGTATGTTTGTTTACCAATACCGGCCAGATGCATACCATCAAGGTGATGGACGTTCCTGCCGGCAAGCTTCGCGACAAGGGCATTCCCATCGATAACGTGAGCAACTTCAACTCTAAAGAGGAAACCATCGTTTGTCTGGCGTCCCAGACGGACTTGAATCTCTGCGAATTGATCTTTGTGACGAAGATGAGCATGATGAAGCTTGTTGACGGCGGTGAGTTCGACGTACGGAGCCGCACGGTTGCCGCGACGAAGCTTTTGGACGGCGACGAGGTTGTCAGCGTTCAGCCCTTAAAGGATCAGAAAAACATTGTTTTGCAGACGAAGGAAGGCTATTTCCTCCGGTTCCCCGTGGAACAGATCCCTGCAAAGAAAAAGACGGCCGTGGGCGTTCGCGGCATGAAGCTTGGCCCGAAGGATTCCGTGGAAGAGGTATATTTCACAAGAAATGCGGTGGAAACCAGCATTGAGTGGCACGGAAAGAACCTTGTCCTAAACGGGATCAAGCTTGGATCAAGGGATTCCAAGGGCGTAAAGGTTAGAAACTGATTTGTGACGTTGGAAGGAGAGATTAGAATTGAGAGTAATTGCAGGAACGGCCAGAAGCATGCCGCTTCGCACGCCGGAAGGACTGGATACGCGTCCTACGACGGACAGGATAAAGGAAACCTTGTTTAACATCTTGCAGGCTGACGTCCCCGGAAGCGTTTTCGTGGATTTGTTTTCGGGAAGCGGCGCCATCGGAATTGAAGCGATCAGCAGAGGCGCAAAGAAAGCTTATTTTGTTGAAAATGCAGCGGCTCCCTTACAGTGCATCACGCAAAATCTTTTGTTTACGAAATTTGTAGACCGTGCTATAGTGATAAAGCAGGATGCCGTGGCAGCCCTTTCTTCCATTCATGAAAAGCACGTGGACGTGATCTTTATGGATGCACCCTATGAGCAGGGCCATGACAAGAGGGTATTGGCTGCCCTGGCCACCATGCCCTACGTGGACGAGGAAACGCTGATCATCGTGGAAGAATCCTTGCATACAGACTTTTCTTACGCTTCGGATCTTGGATTTGAGGTCGTTCGCGAAAAGAAATATAAGACGAATCAGCACGTCTTTCTCAGAAAAAAATCTTAAATGAACCGACGGCAGGAAACCGTTGGATTTGGGAGGTAGTAACATGATCAGAGCCGTTTATCCCGGTAGTTTTGACCCCATGACCTTTGGACATCTCGACGTCATCAAGAGGGCGTCTTCCATGTTTGACGAACTCATTGTCAGCGTTTTGAACAATAAAGAAAAAAATGCTTTGTTTTCTGTGGAGGAACGTGTTAATATATTAAAGGAGGCCACGAAGGACCTGCCAAACGTAAAGGTTGACAGTTTCAGCGGACTCCTCATTAATTATGCCGCAAGTAAGGACATCCACGTAGCCGTTAGGGGACTGCGTGCAGTAACGGACTTTGAGTACGAACTGCAGCTTGCTCAGACGAACAGGCAGCTTTCCCACGAGAAACTGGATACGGTATTTTTAACAACCAGCTTGGAATATGCGTACCTTAGCTCTTCAGGTGTTAAAGAAATCGCTTATTTTGGCGGAGACGTAAGTCCCTGCGTACCTGAGTTTGTAGCAAAGCTGATGCGCGAGAAATTTGAGGGAAGGGCGTAACGAGAAATGAACAGCATTAATAAGATTGAACAAGTCATCACCGACATTGAAAACTATCTTGCAACCAGCAAGAATCGCTTGTTTTCCAGCACTGACGTAATCGTAAACCGCGAAGAGATGGAAGAAATGCTTGCAGAACTTCGCCGCAAGACGCCCGATGAGATCAAGCAATATCAGAAGATCATCGCAAACAAGGACGCCATTCTTGCCGACGCTGCGGACCGCGCCCAGGCAATGAAGGCAGAAGCGGAACAGCAGGCAAGGGCTTTGCTTGAGCAGGCAGCCGTGGAACACAATCAGATGATCAGCGAACACGAGATCATGCTCCGCGCACACGCTCGCGCTGATGAGTTTGTTAACATGGCAGTTAATAAGGCACAGGGCATCATCGACAATGCGACCATAGAGGCAAACAATCTGAAGGATGCTGCAAACCAGTACATGAACGACGTACTTGAGCACCTGTCTAAGATCATTGAATCCGCAAGCCAGTCTGCCACCAATAACTACAACAGAAGCATGCAGAGTACCCAGGACGGATACAATAAGCTGATCCAGTCCCTGAACGAATACCAGAACGTGATCCAAGAGAACATCAAGCAGCTCAATCCTGACAGTGAACCTGCCGAAAAGGATGCGGAGCCGGAAGAAAAACCTGAAGAAGAATAAGTCATTTTAGATGATAAACCAGTTTTCTCTTGAAAGCTGGTTTATCTTGTAGATGGAGAAAAGGAGAATGCCGTGAGAAAACGAAAAAACCTATGGATCGCTTATGAAACAGCATTTCTTAGCTTCTTAATCCTGTTAAACTGCATGCCGTGGAAGGTTTTCGCCGCGCCCCGGATCCAAAAGACGAAATCCCCTGTCATTATCATGATCGATCCCGGACACGGCGGTGATAATGAAGGAACGAAGGAAGGCTTCATTCTTGAAAAAGAGATGAACATGATAACTGCCCAAGTGATGAAAGAGGAGTTATCTAATTTCGAGGGCATTGAAGTTTATATGACCAGGGACGGCGATTACGACTTGAGCCTGAAGGATCGTGCAAAGGCTGCCGAGAGCGTGCATGCGGATTTCCTAATCAGCATTCACTACAATGCCTCGGAGTCTCACGCGCTCTATGGCAGTGAAGCATGGATCTCCTTAAATCAGGAGTATCACAACCAAGGTTATCAGTTAGGAACCATGTTCCTTCGCGAATATCGCGAGATGGGGCTTATGCTTCGCGGGATAAAGACCAGACGTCACAGCAAGGGTAATGATTATTATGGCGTGCTTCGCGAGTCCGTTAACCTTGGGATCCCGGCGATCATTGTGGAGCACTGTCACGTGGATCATAAAAATGACAGATCCTTCTGTGATTCAAAGGAAGATCTGGAAGAGTTCGGAAGGGCGGATGCCAGGGCAGTTGCAAAATATTTTGGATTAAAGAGTTCCAAGCTCGGGATCGATTACTCCCAAGAAGCAGAGACGCTTCCCGAAGTGATCCCGGGAACGCTGGTGCCCAGGGCAACCCAGGATACGACGGCGCCGGAATTGTGCCACGTTGCATTAAATTCCGCGAAATTTGATGAGGATAAGGTAAGCCTCACCGTAAGTGCAAGAGATCCGGAATCCAATCTTGCATATTATTCTTACAGTTTTGACGGCGGAGAAACCTATACTGATACGATCCCTTGGCCGGAAGGAGACATCCTGACGGGCGTGTTTGAGGGCTCCTTTACGATTGAATTAGACGTTCCGGACGGGACGATCCCGGAAATCTGTTTCCGCGCGGTAAATCCCTATGATCTCGATTGCGCGAGCAACGTCATTACTTTTAATCAGACGTTTGCGAAACCCGTAGTGGAAGATACGCCGGAGCCCTCTTTTGAGGATGCAACGGAAAAGGTGACTGCCCCTGCAGAGAAAATAGCAGAACAGGAATCGCACGTAACGGCGATCTTATTGACCTGCATCGTCGTGGTTGCCACTTTATTTGTATTCTTCCTGATTGCTTACCTGATTCATGCCAGGAAGCATTCAAAATCCGGAAAATCGAAATAATGCATAGTACCATGCCAGGGAAATTGCAGTCAATATTATCTTGTGAATGACGTATTCCCCCATGGCATCCGTCAGATCCGTATTGCTTAAGGCCGCATGCGTCTGTGCAATGCAGGATAGCCCGCCAAAGGTTGCCGCACAAAGACACGGGATCGGGCTTCTTCCCTTCATGGTATTTAAGCCAGTCGTCACCTCCAACAACAAACCCAGTATAGGCTGAGGTTTTTGAAGGATTAAGTGAGGAAACAGATTTAAAAGGCAAAAGAAGGCTAAATAGCCTCCAAGAATGATGACCGCCTGCGTGGCGCTCTCAATCGATTCCCGAAGGGCAGTGCCAAACGGCATGGCAGATTTAGGTTTTGAGTAGTTTCGTGCATCAATGTTTTCGAGCGAATTAAGCTCTTTAACTTTATGCCTCAGTGAAATAATCCTTAATATCCATCCGTAGATAAGCGGAAGACCGTAAAACCCTAAAAGATAGGGAATCATTCGTTTTATCCCCAGCATGGGAAAGAGAACACCCATTACGTAGGCGGGACTTAAATTATTGCAAAAGGCAAGAAGCCATCTGCCATCTCTTTTTGTGAGACGTCCTCTCTCATACAGCTCGGCGATCGTCCTGGCCCCCATTGGAAAACCGCAAAGAAATCCCACCAGCATAACGTAACATGCAGCCGAAGATGCATGGTACAAACGCCCTAAAAGGGGCTTAAATGCCTTTGAAACGCGTTCGGCGAGTTCCAGCCTTATGATGAGCCCGGACAGCACCATAAAGGGAAATAAGGCTGGCAGGGCGCGAGTTGCCCAAACGTTAAGACCTTCCAGAACGTACGAGCCCGCCAAGCTTGAATTAGACAGAAGACCTAACAATAATCCTAAAAAGACGCAGACGCGGATCATGGCAATTCCTCTTGATCAATCAATAATGGCTATGCCGCGTCTTGGTCTTTCATGCAATATCAATACGAAAAAAGGAACTGAAAACAAGTGAGACTTGATAAATATCTGGCACAACTAAATATCGGTACGAGAAGCCAGGCAAAGGAACTGATCAGGAAAAAGCAGGTATGCGTCAACGATCAGGTTGTCACCAGCCCGGAGCATGCCGTTGATCCCGAAAAGGATCAGGTAACCTGTCAGGGGAAAAAACTTTGCTATTCTCAATATGAATATTATCTGTTAAACAAACCGGCAGGCGTCGTGTCTGCGACCAAGGATGCGCTTTCCGAAACCGTTCTGAGCCTTTTGCCAAAGGAGCATGCCAGGGATCTATTTCCCGTTGGCAGGCTGGACAAGGATACGGAAGGGCTTCTTTTGATCACGAATGACGGAGCCCTTGCCCATCAACTGTTATCCCCCAAAAAGCACGTGGCAAAGACCTATTTGGTGAGAATCCGGCAGCCGCTTTCAGACGATGACGTTAAGCGTCTGGAGGAAGGCCTTGACATTGGAGATGAAGAATTGACCAAACCCGCCCTTGTGACAAGGATTTACGATCCAGACAAGGAGGGAAACTGGATCCACCTTACGATCAGTGAAGGACGGTTTCATCAAGTAAAGAGAATGCTGGAAGCCGTTGGCAATGAAGTTACTTACCTGAAACGCATCCGGTTTGGCGCATTGTCCCTTGGCCGTGACTTGGAAAGCGGTGAGTGCAGGAATCTAACCGATGACGAGGTCGCTCTTTTGAAAAACGCCAAGGAAGTCGCTGCGAAAAAGAAAGCATTGCTTCAGGGAAAGAAGGCCGTCATCTTTGACCTTGACGGATCCCTTGTGGATTCCATGTGGCTTTGGGGAGAGATCGACGTGGAGTATCTCGCGCGCTTTCAGATCTACTTGGAAAGCCATGATGAGCTTCGACGCAACATCGAAGGCATGAGTTTTCACGAGACTGCCGTCTATTTCCAGGAATTCTTTCATCTTCCGGATTCCATCGAAAAGATGAAGGACGATTGGAATCAAATGGCCTGGGATAAATATGAGAATGAAGTACCGTTAAAACCAGGCGTCATTGATTTCTTAGAAGGATGCAGGCGGGCCGGACTTAAGCTTGGAATCGCCACAAGCAACTCCAGGGAATTGGTGGAAAACGTGCTTAAGGTACATAAGGTGGATCAGTGCTTTTCTTCCATCGTGACGGGAAGCGAAGTGACAAAAGGGAAACCTGCGCCGGACGTATACCTCGCCGCAGCGGGGCAACTTGGAGTGGATCCGTCGGAATGTCTTGTGTTTGAGGACATCATTCCCGGACTCATGGCGGGAAAAAATGCCGGAATGACCATCTGCGCCGTTTCGGATCCATATTCGGCCGGAACTTGGGAAGAAAAGCTGGAACTGGCAAATTATGCCATTCATGATTATTTCGATTTTTTTGATTTTTAATTGCACGTAAGGAGGCTGTTTATGAACGTTGCCATCATCACCGGTGCCTCTTCCGGCATGGGGAAAGAATTTGCCCTTCAGATGGATTGTCATTTTAAGAATATCGAAGAATTCTGGCTTGTGGCGCGGAGGGAAGAGGAATTAAACGAACTTGCATCCTGTCTTCAGCACAAATGCCGCATATTTGCCATGGACGTAACCATGGCCGGACAGCTGCAGCGCCTGGAATATGCCGCGAGACTGGAAAATGCCAAGGTTTGCATGTTGGTACAATGCGCCGGATATGGCATTATGGGGCCTTTTGAGACGGTGCCGGTAAAAGATTGCACGGGCATGATCCGGTTAAACTGTGAGGCTCTTACGGAGCTTACAAGCCGCATGCTGCCTTATCTTCGTGAAAATGCCAGGATCATTATGCTGGCTTCCGTAGCGGCATTTTTGCCACAACAGGATTTTGCCGTTTATGCTGCAAGCAAATCCTACGTATTAAGCTTTTCCAGGGCACTTGCAAGGGAGCTGAAGAAGAAAAAAGTCTATGTAACCGCAGTTTGTCCCGGACCCGTAGACACGCCTTTTTTTGACGTTGCGGAAAAGAACGGATCAACGCTTGCGATCAAGAAATATTTTATGGCCCGGCCGGAAGCCGTTGTTGCAAAGGCTTTGCGTGATTCTTATCATAAAAAAGAATTATCGGTTTACGGGACTTCCATGAACGCGCTTTTAATAGGAACCAAACTTCTTCCGCACGGCATTTTCCTGAGCGTCGCCGGCAGGATGAAGAAAGCAGGTGAAGAATGAGCATTGTCAGGGTGTTTTCCGGGGAAGCCTGGAAGGGAACAAAGAATTACTTAAATACCCAGCGCAAATATGAGATCATAAGAACGATTCTGTTTTTTGCCGTCTCCGGAGCGATCTTTGCCATGGGTTGGATCACGACGGGAAGCAGAATGAACCTATTGACCGTTGTAGCCGTACTGGGCATGCTGCCCGCAAGCAAATCCCTGGTCAGCGTGATCATGTTTTGCAGGTATTCCAGCCTTTCGAAGGATGCCGCAGAAAAGATTGAAGCCCACGTTGGGGAGTTGACCAATTTGTTCGACCGCGTGTTTACTGGGGACAGTCAAGATTTCAACGTGGGACATTTGACCATCAAGGGCAATTCCGTATGCGGTTATAGCGAGGACCCCAAGTTTGACGAGAAAAAGTTCTATGAACACGTGGATAAATTTCTCAAGGCAGATTCTTATAAAAGCGTGAAAGTAAAGGTGTTTTTGGACCTCAAAAAATATGTTGACCGGTTGGATCAAATGCAAGAGTTGGCCTGTGACGAGTCAAATACCAAGGGGATAGCTGACACCCTAAAGAGCGTTAGCCTATAACATGCAGGAATTAAGGATAGGACCCAATGAGGCGGGTCAAAGATTGGACAAATATTTGCATAAGGCATTGCCAGAGGCGCCTAACAGCCTGCTGTACCAGCAACTTCGGAAGAAAAACCTGACGCTGAACAAAAAGAAAGCGGAAGGAAAGGAGATCCTGAAGGAAGGCGACGTCATCCAATGTTTTTTTTCGCAGGAAACATTTGAAAAGTTTTCCGGGCGAAGTGATCTTTCTGACAGGATTCAAGTTTACCGTGATGCCTACAAAAAGCTTCATGGGATCGAAATCTTATATGAGGATGAGAATTTCTTATTTTTAAATAAACCGGTTGGCATTCTTTCCCAAAAAGCAAACCAGCAGGATCTTAGCCTTAATGAATGGTTGATCGGCTATCTTTTGGAAAACGGAAAGCTGAAAGAAAAGGAATTGGAGACTTTCTGTCCTTCCGTCTGCAACAGGCTTGACAGAAATACCAGCGGCATCGTCCTTTGCGGGAAGTCCCTGACGGGATTACAGGCCTTGAGCGCGCTCCTAAAAGGACGGGGCATGGAAAAGTATTATCATTGCATCTGCATGGGCAGGCTCCGGGAAGAAAAGACCATTGAAGGATTCTTGATTAAGGATGAAAAAGAAAACCGAGTCATGATCTTAAAAGAGGTTGCGGACGGAGCCTCGCCAATCCTTACGAGATACGTTCCGATCGAAAGCAGCCAGAATCATACTCTTTTGGAAGTAGAACTGATCACGGGGAAAACCCATCAGATCCGTGCACATTTGGCTTCCATGGGACATCCCATCCTTGGAGATTCCAAATATGGCAGAACTGTTTTTGACCAAGTGAAACTTGCCGGCATTCATCCAAAGAGCCAGTTATTGCATGCCCATCACGTTTGCTTTCCTTCTAAGGAAAAAGCAGAAGACCAGTGGCCGGAGTTTGCAGGCGCATTAAATCCTTTATTTGGCAAAACCATTACGGCACCGGAACCAAAAGAATTTCAAAAGATCAGGGACGTTTTGTTTTCTAAACGCGTCATTGTTGACGAGAGGCACAATGGCTAACGCAAATTAAGACACTTATATGGGAGATTGTTATGGCAACCTGGAATTCCAGAGGTCTCCGGGGTTCAACCCTGGAAGAAATGATCAACCGGACAAATGAAAAATACGATGAAATGGGCCTTGCGCTGATCCAAAAGATCCCGACGCCCATTACCCCCGTAAAGATGGATCCCGGAAAGAACCAGATCACTCTTGCTTATTTTGATCAGAAGAGTACCGTGGATTACGTCGGATGCGTGCAGGGGATACCCGTATGCTTTGACGCAAAGGAATGTGCGGTAGATACCTTTTCCCTCCAAAACATTCACGCGCATCAGGTGGAATTCATGGAGAAATTTGAAAAGCAGGGCGGCATCGCCTTCTTTTTGATCTATTATTCCCATAAGGACGTGTTATATTACTTACCTTATGAGATGCTGAAATACTTTTGGGACCGGGCACAAGAGGGCGGAAGAAAAAGTTTTCGCTATGATGAATTAAATCCGGCCTACGTGCTTCCCAAGATTCACGGGATTCTCGTGCCTTATCTCGAGGGCATGAAAATTGATCTGGAAGACCGTGACGGCGTGGAAGAGCCTTAAAAATTCTTTTTAGAATTGGCTTGACAAGGACATTTTCGTATGGTAGTATGGTAGCACGCTACCACGCTAAAGTATTTAAGGCAAGGAATTGGCATTTGGCAGGAGTTGATAAAATGAACCAGAGACTATTGCATACGCCGGAAGGCGTAAGAGACGTATATGGAAAAGAATATGAAAGAAAGCTTGAGACGGAAAACCGTTTGCATTCCCTGATCGCAAGCTATGGATATGAGGACATTCAGACGCCGACCTTTGAATACTTCGACGTATTTTCCAAGGAAATCGGCACGACGCCCAGCAAGGAATTATATAAATTCTTTGACAAGGAAGGAAATACCCTTGTGCTTCGTCCTGATTTTACGCCTTCCATCGCAAGATGTGCCGCAAAGTATTTCATGGAGGAGACAAGACCCATTCGCTTTTCCTATAAGGGAAATACCTTTACGAACACTTCCAATCTGCAGGGAAAGCTGAAGGAAGTTACGCAGATGGGCGTAGAACTCATCGGAGATCCTTCCGTGGAAGCGGACGGAGAGATGATCGCTCTCGTTGTGGAATCCTTAAAGGCTGCCGGCGTAAAGGAATTTCAGGTTAGCATCGGACAGGTGGAATACTTTAAGGGACTTTGCCAGGAGGCTGGTCTTGACGAAGAGACAGAGATGGATCTTCGCGCATGCATTTCCGGTAAGAACTTTTTTGCAGCGCAGGAGCTTTTGAAGGAGCGCAACGTTGCAGATCCATACCGTGAAGTACTTCTTAAGGTAGCTGATCTCTTTAACAGCATGAATTCCCTGGAAGACGCGAAAAAACTGGTTCACAACGACCGTTCCCTTGCCGCGATCGAAAGACTGGAAAAGCTTGACACAGTGCTAAAGCTTTACGGCGTTGAGGAGCACGTATCCTATGATCTTGGCATGCTGAGCAAATATAATTATTACACTGGCGTGATCTTTAAGGCATATACTTATGGCGTTGGAAATGCCGTGATCACCGGAGGAAGATATAATACGTTGCTTTCCCGATTTGGAAAGGATGCACCGGCCATCGGATTTGCCATCGTGATCGATGACATGCTGGAGGCACTTTCCAGACAAAAGGGTGAGATACCCACAAAGACGGTACAGGCGATCTATTATGATCCCGCGGTTTGCGGTGATTTTGAAAAAGCCTTAAGGGAAGCGACCGGGCTTCGTTCCCAGGGCGTAAACGTTGCCTTGTTTGCAAAGGGAAGCGAAGAAGGAAAGGACGCAAACAAATGATGGACGGAAAATTTAACGACGAGAGATATTTAACCTTCGCCCTCGGGAAAGGCCGTCTTGCAAATAAGACGCTGGAAGTGCTGGAACAGATCGGCATTACCTGTGAGGAGATGAAGGATAAAAACTCCAGAAAGCTTATTTTTGTCAATGAAGAATTGAAGATGAAGTTCTTTTTGGCAAAGGGTCCCGACGTTCCTACTTATGTGGAACTTGGCAGTGCGGACGTGGGCGTTGTGGGTTATGACACGGTTCTTGAGGAAAACCGCAACGTTTATGAAGTTTTGGACCTGGGCTTTGGAAAATGCAGAATGTGCGTATGCGGGCCTGCCAGTGCAAGAGAATTGTTATTGCACCATGAAAGAATCCGCGTGGCCAGCAAATATCCCAACATTGCAAAGGATTATTTCTACAACAAGAAGCATCAGACGGTTGACATTATTAAGTTAAACGGTTCCGTTGAGCTCGGACCTTTGGTTCAGCTTTCGGACGTGATCGTTGACATCGTTGAGACGGGATCGACCTTAAAGGAAAACGGTCTTGAAGTGCTCGAGGAGGTATGTCCCTTAAGCGCAAGAATGATCGTCAATCCCGTGAGCATGCAGATGGAAAAAGCGCGCATCCGCGATCTGGTGCTCCGGATCCGTGAATACTTAAGCAAACAGGCATAACGGCGGAAATCCGCTTATCACAAAGAAGAGGGAAAAGACATGAGAATTATAAAACTAACCCAGGAGACCAAAAAGAACATCTTAAATGATCTCCTTAAGAGAAGCCCGAACAATTACGGCAAATTTGAAGCGACCGTGAACGAAATCCTTATGAACGTAAGGGAAAACGGCGATCAGGCAGTATTTGAATACACCAAGAAATTTGACAAATTTGATCTGAATGCAGACAACGTAAAGGTGACCAGGGAAGAGGTTGACGCAGCTTACAAGAAGTTGGATCCCGCCTTGATCGAAGTCATCAGGAAATCTGTGGAAAACATTCGCGAATTCCACTCAAAGCAGCTTCGTAACAGCTGGTTTGACGCTAAGCCAGACGGAACGATCCTTGGAATGAAGATCACCGCACTTGAAAAGGTTGGCGTTTACGTTCCCGGCGGCAAGGCAGCATATCCCAGCAGCGTTCTCATGAACGTTGTTCCGGCAAAGGTGGCTGGCGTAGATCAAGTAATCATGACGACGCCTCCCGGAGCAGACGGCTCCGTAAATCCCGGAACGCTTGTTGCCGCAGACGTAGCAGGCGTTGACGTGATCTATAAGGTTGGCGGCGCCCAGGCGATCGCAGCCATGGCATATGGCACCAAGAGCATCCCGAAGGTGGATAAGATCACGGGCCCTGGAAACATTTTCGTTGCATTGGCGAAAAAGGCCGTTTACGGTTACGTGAGCATCGATTCCATCGCAGGTCCCAGCGAAATTTTGGTTCTTGCGGATGAGACTACAAATCCCCGTTACGTGGCGGCAGACCTGCTTTCCCAGGCAGAACATGATGAACTGGCAAGCGCGATTCTGATCACCACTTCCGAGGAATTGGCAAAGAAGGTATCGGATGAGACGGATGCGTTTATTGCAGTATTGGAGCGCAAGGAGATCATTCAGAAATCCCTGGACAATTACGGATACGTTCTCATTGCAGAGTCCATGCAGGACGCAATCGACGCCGTAAACGAGATCGCTTCCGAACACTTGGAGATCCTTACGGCAAATCCTTTTGACGTGATGACGAAGATCCGGAATGCCGGAGCTATTTTCCTTGGCGAGTATTCTTCCGAGCCTCTCGGAGACTATTTTGCAGGTCCGAACCACATTCTTCCCACCAACGGAACCGCAAAGTTCTTCTCACCCGTGAACGTGGACGATTTCATCAAGAAAAGCAGCATCATTTCTTATTCCAGGGATGCTTTGAAGAAGGTAAATGAGGACATTCAGCTCTTTGCGAGAAGTGAAGGTCTAACGGCTCACGCCAACAGCATCAAGGTAAGGTTTGAAGACGACAAATAATATTGAATAGGTTATGGAGGGTTCACCATGGGTAACAGAGTTTCTGAAGTGAAGAGAAAGACCAAAGAAACGGATATTTCCATTCGTCTTGATCTTGACGGAACCGGAAAAAGCAGCATCTCTACCGGCATTGGCTTTTTTGACCACATGCTGGAAGGCTTTTCCAAACATGGCTTTTTTGATCTGGATTGCAAAGTGAATGGTGACCTGAACGTTGACGGACATCACACCGTGGAGGATACCGGCATCGTTCTCGGCAAGGCAATCGCGGAAGCCGTTGGCGACAAGAAAGGCATCCGCCGTTATGGCTACTTTATCCTTCCCATGGATGACGCGTTGATTCTCTGTGCCATTGATCTTTGCGGCAGACCCTATTTTAATTTTGAGTGTGAATTCCCTACGGAAAAGGTTGGGGATCTGGAAACGGAATTGGTACGTGAGTTCTTTTATGCGATCAGTTATTCCGCAAGCATGAATCTGCACGTAAAAATGCTTGCCGGCGTAAATACGCATCATATCATCGAGGCTACCTTTAAGGCCTTTGGAAAGGCTCTTGATGTGGCCACAAGCTATGATGAGAGAGTGACGGACGTTCTTAGCACGAAGGGTGCGTTATAATTTTTTACTGACGAGACGGGAGCAAACATGAAGAAAAGATTTGTAGGTTGCATTTATTTATGGCAGGAGCATGCCGTGAAAAACTTAAATGATCTGGCCATCCGTGAAACGGATCCCCTTCGCCTGGCTAAGTCTTATGATGAAGCAGGCATAGACGAACTGATCATTTTTGATCTTTCAAAGGGAGATCAGGAGCATGAGGCGGCGCTGGATCTGATAAAGGAGATTTGCGCAAACGTTGAGTGCGACGTCATCGGTGCCGGAAACATTAAGCGCATGGAGGACGTGAAAAAGCTTCTTTATGCCGGATGCAAGAAAGTCATCTTAAACTATGAACTGGAAGGAAACGTGGCACTGACACAGGAAGTTTCCCAGAAGTTTGGAAAGGATAAGATCCTGGCTTGCTTTGGAAAGGTGGAGACCATCTTTGACAACCTGAACGTTGCGAATGAATTCCTTTCCGGCCTGGTGCTTTTAAATCCTCATATTATCCGTGAGGTATCTGACATCACAAAGATGCCTTGCCTTGTCTTTATCAATCAGATCGCCTTAAACAAATTCATGGAAATCCTGGAACAGGATAATGTTTGTGGCATAACTGGCAACACCATTAATGACAACGTGAATGAAATTCCGTCGCTGAAAGAGCTTTGTGAGCAAAACGGCGTTGATATCGAGAAGTTTGAGGCGGCGTATTCCTGGGAGGATTTCAAGAAGGGGCCGGATGGTTTGGTTCCCGTCGTGGTACAGGATTACCGTACCTTGGAAGTGTTGATGGTGGCCTACATGAATGAACAGGCCTATATTGATACCATAAAGACCGGGAAAATGCATTATTACAGCAGATCCCGCCAGTCCCAGTGGCTCAAGGGCGAGACCAGCGGTCATTTCCAGCACGTAAGAAGTCTGACTGCCGACTGTGATCTTGATACGATCCTTGCTAAAGTAAACCAGGTTGGCGTTGCATGCCACACGGGTGCAAGAAGCTGCTTCTTTAACGAGATCGCAAAAAAGGATTATGAAGAAGCCGACAATCCACTGCAGGTATTTGAAGAAGTCTTTGCGGTGATCAAGGACCGGAAGATTCATCCCAAGGAAGGCTCCTATACCAATTACCTGTTTGACAAAGGCATCGACAAGATCCTAAAGAAACTGGGAGAGGAAGCAACGGAGATCGTCATCGCCGCAAAGAATCCGAATCCCAACGAAATCAAGTACGAGATCAGTGATTTCTTATATCACGTAATGGTTCTGATGGCTGAAAAGGGCGTCACCTGGGAAGACATCACTACGGAGCTGGCAAATCGATAACAAAAATATGATCGGGCTTGGGTCAAGAAGACCTAAGCCCTTTTATTTTGTGACGTTTTCGAATAAAACGCTCAATCCCCGGGAAAGAATTTCGTCATAGCGGATCGCCACGTTTTCAAAGACCGTTTGTGCAAGATTTTTTCCAAATGGCAGCACGTCGGTGCGATGGCACAATAAGATCATGCCAAACAAAAGACACGTGATCCATGCCTTTATGCCTTCTGAATTACTTTTTTTCATATGTCTCGTCCTCTTTAAGATTCTTTCAAGAATATGCCGTTGCCGCAGGTCATAGAACTATTGTGCATTAAAGAGTTTTATGGTACAATATAACGTATCCGCAGGCATGATTTTTGCAGAAAGGAACGAAGGGACATGGCAAACAAGGGCAGTAAATTTCATGAGAAATTAATAGAAAATTTAAGTAAGGTTATTGTTGGCAAGGAAGAAGTTCTTTCCCTTTTGATCACTTCCATGGTGGCGGGAGGTCACGTGCTTTTGGAGGACGTTCCCGGAACGGGTAAAACGAAGCTTGCAAAGGCTTTGGCGAAATCCTTTGACCTTCAGTTTTCCAGAATCCAGTTTACGCCGGATCTGCTTCCGACGGACGTCACCGGACTAAACGTTTATGATCCGAAAACTGGGGAATTTGTGATGAAAAAAGGTCCCGTATTTACCAATATTTTGCTAGCCGACGAGATCAATCGCGCAACGCCCAGAACCCAGGCGGGTCTTTTGGAGGTAATGGAAGAGCATCAGGTTACCATTGACGGACAGACCTTTTTGCCCGGAGATCCCTTCTTTGTCATCGCAACGCAGAACCCCGTGGAAACGGCAGGTACGTTCCCTCTTCCCGAGGCGCAGCTGGACCGTTTCATGATGAAGCTCTCCGTAGGCTTCCCGGCACACGAAGAGGAGATCAACATCCTGTTAAAATACATGGACAGTGATCCGCTTGACACGCTTACCAGCGTCGTAACCGGCGAAGAACTGGAAGCAGTCCGGAAGGAAGCCGCGGCAGTTCACGTTTCTTCTGCCATGTTGGATTACGTTGTCCGCATGACCAGCTCCACGAGAAAGAATAATGACGTGCTTATGGGCGTCAGCCCCAGAGGAACGCTTGCACTCATGCATGCAGCAAAGGCAAGGGCTTGTCTTCTTGGCAGGAACTTTATGATCCCGGATGACGTGAAGGCAGTTGCACAGGCAGTGCTTACCCACAGGATCATTCTTGGATATGGAAAGAGCCAGGATTGCGATAAATTTATTCAATCGGTTGTCAAGGACACGGTTGTTCCTACAGAGGATTTTGAAAAATGATACAAACCATTTTGATCGCCGTGCTCATTCTTGGTGCGTATTATATCCAAAGGAAATATTATCAAATGCACTGGAATGAAAATCTCGACGTAACGGTGAAATTCCTTAATTCTGAAATCGTGGAGCGGCAGGAGGGAAAGCTTCAGATCGTGGTGGAAAACCGCAAAAAGCTTCCTCTTTCCGCACTCATCGTCAGATTTCAGACGAACAAACATTTAACGTTCGACAAGAATAAGGGTTCTGATACCACGGATCAGTTTTACCACAAGGACGTATTTCAGGTAAACCGAGGAGAGCGGATCACGAGAACCCTTCATTTTGTTGGGGCAAAACGAGGATATTATCTGATCAACAACGTAGATCTGACGGGTTATGATCTCTTCATGTCCTATGAGATGCATTCCTCCTTCCATCCTTCGGAATGTATTTACGTGTTGCCAAAACCTTTTGAAAACAAAGAGTTTCAAATGATGCTTCAACAGTTAAACGGTGAGATGCTCACCAAAAGAAATCTCTATGAAGATCCATTTGAGCTTCGCGGCATCAGGGAATATCAGCCCTTTGACAGCATGAAGAGCATCAACTGGAAGGCTACGGCAAAAACCGGGTCCTTCATGGTAAATCAAAAGAATTACACGGCTCCAAAAACAGTACGCATCTTCTTGAACATGGAAGATCCCAGTTATCTGAAGAATTATGAAAACATGGAGCTTTTGATCAGGCTGGCAGCCAGTCTGGTAAAGTATCTTCTGGATCAGGGAATCAAAGTTTCCTTTTACTGTAATGGACCGGACGTCATCACGGGAGAACCGCTGATGAGAAGTGCCGGCAAGGGAAAGAACCAGCAATCGGCAATCCTTCGCGGCCTTGCGCGGGTTTGCGTCGAAAAGGATGCACTTGACTTTGGAAAACTGTTTGCCAAGAAGATCATGATAGATAATGAGAATTCTTATACCTGCTTTATTTCCGCAACCAATACCGAGGCCTTTACGCAGACTATCTGTGAATTTGCGATGCAGGGCGGCGCTTTTTCCTGGTTTTACCCAAATACGGGCGCCTTTCATCCGGAAAAGATACCGGCGCCTTTACATGGCAGCTTAAAAATGATCCGCATATAAAGAAGTGAAAATGATCGAGAGAAAGGAGAGGATGAGATGCGAAGACCAAAGACCATACTGCTTAGGGAATTTTTTGCGGCCATGACCAATCATTGGACGATCTTCCTCTTTGTTCTCTTTTTCCCTGAGATCAGTTCCATCACTGGTCCGGAACTGATCTGCTGGATCCTCTTGGGAACGTTTCCCGTTGTTTTGTTCGTAGCCAGAGAACTCGTGCAAAGCTTCCTCTTGATGCTCGCGTCTTTTGTGGTTTATTTCGGGATCATTTCCGTATTTCCCATGGATTCCGCCTATTTTAAGTCCTATTATCAAATGACTGCCATCTTTTATCTGGCGATGTCAACCATACGGTTCTTCCGGAGAAAGGGAAGCTTTACTTATCCGATCCATCCGGTATTTCCCATGGCGGTGAATTTTATTTTTGCCATGATCGCCCTCGTGACGACACATACTTACGTGGCTTTTTACAGTTACCTGTCCGTCGTGATATCCTCTATGTCTTATTTCATGGCATTCTACGTGGATCAGTATTTTCATTTTACCAGCATCAATGATGAGACTTCTTCCAACATGCCCGACAAAAAGATCTTAATCACCGGCATGGGAGCTGCGACAAAGTATTTATCCCTTTTGATCTTACCGCTGACGATCATTGTCAGCACGACCATTTCAGACGAGTTTTTCCATGGGTTCTTGAATAAGTTTAATGAGATCGCCAGGATCATCCTGCGTTTTCTTGGTAAAATTTTGTTTCGTGAGAAAGTTAACGAACTGGCGTCCGACGGTACGGAATCGGAGCTGACGAATAACTTTTTCCATGCGCAGCCAAATCCTTCCATCTTTTGGCAAATTCTTGAAAAGATCATATTTGCTTTGGCCATCTTGGCGGTTGCTTTCTTTTTGATCCGCATTGGGATTAAAATCCTTAAGTTTCTGCTTGCGGCATTTGCAAAACATCCTTACGTGGTATCAGAAGAAGAGGAAGAGATCATTGACGTAAGGGAAAAAATCGACATCGAGAACGTTGCGTCAGACGATGAGGATGACCAGAAGGATTCCATCACCCTTCGCATCCGGAAGCTATACCGGAAGAAAGCCCTGGCCAGTGCATTGTCTTCATCCGAGCTTTACAGAACGACTGCCCGAGAGTTTTCCGCAATGGAGAAAAATTCCGACTTGGCTGACATATATGAGAAAGCCAGATATTCCACCGCCTCTTGTACAAAAGAGGACTTGAAACAAATGCAACTGGCATACAGGAGGAAAAACAAGAGTGCACAATGATTCCCTGGCGTTGTCCCGCGACGTCTTAATGCAAATTGAAAAGCCTGCCCGTTATATCGGGCATGAGTATAATTCCGTGATCAAGGATCCGGCACAGGTTGACGTGCGTTTTGCCATGTGTTTTCCTGACGTGTACGAGATTGGCATGTCACACCTTGGCATCCAGATTCTGTATGACATGTTCAACCAGATGGACGGCGTATGGTGTGAGCGCGTTTATTCCCCATGGCTCGATCTGGACGCCATCATGCGTAGGGACAACATTCCCTTGTTTGCCCTGGAATCCCAGGATCCCATTAAGGACTTTGATTTTCTTGGCATTACGATCCAGTATGAGATGTGTTACACAAACATTTTGCAGGTTCTGGATCTTGCGCAGATACCACTTTTGTCGAAGGATCGCACGGACGACTGCCCCATTGTGATCGGCGGGGGTCCCTGTACCTATAACCCGGAACCCATTGCTGATTTTTTTGACTTGTTTTATATCGGTGAAGGCGAAACCCGCTATGCGGAGTTGATCTCACTGTACCGTAAACATAAGAAAAATGGGTTTGACCGCGTAAAATTCCTTCGGGAAGCGGCAAGGATCCCGGGCATGTACGTACCGTCTCTCTATGAAGTAACCTATCATGAGGATGGTACCATAAAGGCGTTTACGCCCAAATATGAGGACGTTCCGGCCACGGTCTTAAAAGAGGTCGAAATGGATCTGACCAATACCTATTATCCCATGAACCCCGTGGTTCCTTACGTTAAGATCACTCAGGACAGGGTTGTGTTAGAGATCCAAAGGGGATGCATCCGCGGATGCCGTTTCTGTCAGGCCGGTCAGCTCTATCGACCCGTTCGTGAGCGCAACGTAGAAAAGCTTAAGGAATACGCCATTGAAATGCTTAATAACACGGGACACGAGGAGTTAACCTTGAGTTCCCTGAGCTCCAGTGATTATTCCAAACTGCCGGAGCTGATCGATTATTTGATCGAAGAGTGCAATCAGAGGCACGTAAACATTTCCCTTCCCAGCCTGCGAATTGACGCTTTTTCACTCGACGTCATGAGCAAGGTGCAGGACGTAAAGAAATCCAGTCTCACCTTTGCACCGGAGGCAGGAAGCCAGAGACTTCGCAACGTCATTAACAAAGGCCTTACGGAAGAAGTGATCCTAAAAGGCTCTCATTTGGCTTTTGAAGGCGGTTGGACGCGGGTTAAGCTATATTTTATGCTTGGACAGCCTACGGAGACGGAGGAGGACATTCGCGGCATCGCTGAGCTTTGTAATAAGATCGCTGCGGAATTCTTTGACACCGTGCCTAAGGACAAGCGCGTCAACGGACGGGTTCAGATCGTTGCCAGCACTTCGTTCTTTGTGCCGAAGCCTTTTACGCCCTTCCAGTGGGCCCCTCAGTGCACAAAGGAGGAGTTTGTTGAAAAGGCATATTTTACCAGGAAATGCATCTCTGAACAGCTGAATCAAAAGAGCATTAAATACAACTGGCATGAAGCTGACGCCAGCGTTATGGAAGGCGTGCTTGCCAGAGGCGACAGAAGATTGGCGGAAGTCATCTTGAAGGTTTATCAAAAGGGTTGTTTTTATGATGCCTGGAGCGAATACTATAAGCATCAGACCTGGATCGATACCATCAAGGAATGTGGACTGACGCCGGAATTCTATACTTCCAGGCCTAGAGACTTGGCCGAGATCTTCCCCTGGGATTTTATTGATGCCGGCGTTACGAAGGAATTCTTAAAAAGGGAATGGCTGAAGGCACAGGCTGAGACGATCTCCGAGAATTGTAAATTAAAATGTCAGGGCTGCGGTGCGGCAAGATTTGGCGGCGGCATCTGCTTTGAGGAAAGGGCATTGGATCATGAGTGATCATTACAAGCTTCGCATCAAATTTCAAAAGACCGGTGCCATACAATACATCGGACATCTGGACGTCATGCGTTTTTTCCAAAAATGCCTTCGCAGGGCACAGATCGACGTATGCTACACGACGGGATTTAGCCCGCATCAGATCTTAACCTTTGCGGCACCGCTCAGCGTTGGTTTGGAAAGCTTTGGCGAATACATGGACGTTGAAGTGGGAACCATAACTTCGTCCGAAGACGTCATTGACAGGCTGAACGCCGCCAGCGTTCCTGATATCAAGATCGTCAGCGCAAAGCTACTGCCGGAAGGCGCCGGAAATGCCATGGCCAGCGTAGCCGCCGCGAAATATCAGGTCGATTTTTTTGAAGGGCGCGTTCCTGGGATTTTTCAGGAAGATACTGGCAGTGTTCACGCGCGCTTGGATGCATTCCTTGCGAAAGACTCCATCCCTTACGTGAAGGAAGGAAAGAAGGGGACGCGGGAAGTAGATCTTCGCAAGGGCATTTTTGAACTCTCTTGGGATGGCCAGGGAAAATTTCTGACGATGACGTTAGATGCCTCCAGCGGTGAAAACGTAAAACCTTCCCAAGTGTTGGAAGCACTTCTTCAGGAGTGTGAGGAAAAACTGGCAGAGAATGCACTTAAGATTACGAGACTGGACGTTTATACCAGGATCTATGCGTCGGAAGAAGATCCAGGCGATCTGATTCCCATGGATGAAGTTGGTTCTGTTTTTTGATTTTGCATATAGGAAATTGCATTATGAAATAAAAGAATTGTTCAAAGGAAACTTGCAACATGAACGGGAAACTCATTTTTACCAAAATAAATGAAAGGCGTTGTGCCGTTTTACTTGAAGATAATAAAATGATGGCAGCATCCTTTCAGGGAGAAAAAGAAAAGATTACGGGCGGCATTTACGTTGCGAGGATACGGGACGTCGTAAAGGATTTAAATGCTTGCTTTGCGGAAATTGAAAAAGGACTCGTGTGTTTTCTTCCCGGTTCACAGATGCAAACGCCCTTTTATCTGTCTGATACGCAAAGAGACGTTCAAAAAAACCGTCAGCCCAAACAGGGAGATCTGATCCTGGTGCAGGGCATACGGGAGGCTCAGAAGACAAAACAGCCTGCCGTTACGACCAAGATATCCTTAGCCAATCGGTTTTTTGTGCTTGCGCTTGGTTCGAATAAAACTAATTTTTCCACAAAGCTTCCCGTACAAAGAAAAAATGAAATCCGTGACGAAATCTGCGTTGGAAAGTATTTTGATGAAGATGGAAATTTATTGCCTTGGACCTGGGTTGAGGAACCATTGCCTTACCTGGATCGTTTTCCGCCCGTTGGACTGATCGTTCGTACGGAATGCCGGGAAGTACCTGCAGAAGTGCTTCGCGGAGCATTTGAGGGGTTGATACAGGAGTTTTATCAGCTTCTCAAAAACGCATTCTATCGCAGTGCGTTTACTTGCATTAAGACGCCTCCAAGCCCATGGCAGGATGCAATCAATCATTTTGTTCTTCCGGAAGAATATCAAGAGATCGTGACGGATGATCCTGAACTATATGAAGAGATGAAGGAATCCGAAATCATTCCTCAAGAAAAACAGATCCGTCTGTATGAAGACAGAAATTATCCTTTGGAAAAGCTTTACAGCCTTGCGACGAAGATTGAAGGTGCCCTGAACACGCGCGTATGGCTCAAATCGGGCGCTTATCTTATCATAGAGCCTACGGAAGCCTTGACCGTGATCGACGTAAATTCGGGCAAATTTGAAGCTCACAAAGGGGAACAGGATTATTATCGGGCGATCAACATGGAGGCTGCCGTTGAAATTGCCTTTCAGATTAGACTTAGGAATCTTTCTGGCATGATCTTGGTTGATTTTATCAACATGACAAATCAAGAGGATCAGGATGCCCTGCTCAAAGAGATGCAGCGTCACCTCGTACGGGACCGCGTAAAAACTTGTGTTGTTGACATTACAAAGCTGGGACTTATGGAAATCACGCGGATGAAAACCGTTCCTCCGCTTTTGGAACAGGCAAAGAAATATAAGTATCCGCTTCCTAAGAACAAGAATCAGTAATCAAATCTGCTTTACGGCATATTATGAAACGAGGATGAAGTTTTCATGGAATTGATCTCACTTCAAAAAGTGAAGGACGGAAAATACTTAAAGAATTATGAGTTAAAATATCTGAATAAGGCTGGGCGGGAGAAGAACTATGAGATCGTCAGCCGTCAGGACCTCAAAGACGTGGACGATTTAGGGAAACGGGCAAGCGGCGTATCCATTGTGGCAACGATGGATCAGAAATTTCTCTTATTAAAAGAATTCCGTATGGGCGTCAACAAGGAAATCTATAATCTTTGTGCAGGAATGATGGAAGAAAATGAATCCATCGAGGATTGCATCCGTCGTGAGCTCTTTGAAGAGACGGGGCTTCGCGTAAAGGAGATCAAAGCAATTCTGCCGCCTTCCTTTGCCGCCGTGGCCATCTCGGACGTGACGACTTATTTTGCATTTGTGGAAGCAGAAGGTACGCTTTGTTTCGAAAACTGCTCTGAAAACGAACAGATCAGGGCGGCCTTTTATGATGCAGATGATTTGCTTTGCATGATCCGGGAAGGAGCACCCTTTAGTTCCAGGGCCCAGCTTGCCGCATTTGCATTTTGCCAAGGGTTAAGGATTAACAAAAATTAAATACGAAAGATGGGAGAAGAATCCAACAGTGAGATTGGTAGTTCAAAGAGTTTCCGAAGCAGGCGTAAAGGTGGATGGTGAAATCATCGGGAACATAGGAAAAGGATTCCTGGTATTGATCGGGATCACGTTAGATGACACAAAAGAAATCGCAGACAAAATGCTTAAGAAATTATTGGGCCTTCGCATCTTTGAAGACGCAGAAGGAAAAACCAATTTGGATCTGGATTCCGTTGGCGGGAGCGTCCTTTTGATCTCACAGTTTACGCTGTACGCAGATTGCAGAAAAGGAAACCGGCCTTCCTTTACGAACGCAGCCCCACAGGCAATTGCCGAACCTTTGTATGATTATATGGTAAAGGCATGCAAAGAAAATCTTGGCGAAGACAGGGTCCAAACGGGACGGTTTGGTGCCGACATGAAGGTTTCTTTATTGAATGACGGCCCATTTACCGTAATTCTGGATTCTGATGAAATCATTGGAAAAGTGCACCAGGCGGAACGTTAAAAAGCAATATCGTGCTGAAATAATTCTTTCCTTTATGGAAACTGCATGATATAATTTTTGTAAATGAAATAACGATGCGCAATAGTTATCATTGGTACATTTCACTAATATTTTAACAAAAGGAGGAAAAAAAGAAATGCCTGATTACATCGTTGCACCACTCGTCATTGTTGCCATTGTCATTGTACTATTTTTGTTCCTCATTGCGTCAGGTTACGTTAAAGCGTCACCCGATACCGCAATGATCATCTCTGGTCTTAGGAAAAAACCCAAGGTTCTGATCGGTAAAGCCGGAGTTAAGTTCCCTTTCCTTGAAAGAAAAGATGAACTGAACCTGCAGTTGATTCCGATCGACGTAAAAACTAGTAATGCCGTTCCTACCGCTGATTACATCAACATTAACGTAGACGCAACCGTAAACGTTAAGATCAGCGATAACAACGAAAAGCTTTGGCTTGCAGCCCAGAACTTCCTGAACAAGAAACCTGATTATATTGCAAGAGTTGCAAGAGAGGTTCTGGAAGGTAACGTTCGTGAAATCGTTGGTAAGATGGCCTTGGAGGAAATGGTTTCTGATCGTCAGAAATTCGCTACTCTTGTAAAAGAGAATGCTGAGCCTGACCTGGCAGCCATGGGTCTTGACATCGTATCCTTCAACGTTCAGAATTTCGTTGACGGAAACGGCGTTATTGAAAACCTCGGTGTTGATAATATTGTAAAGATTCAGAAGAATGCAGCCATCTCCCGTGCTGAAAGTGAAAAGGAAATTGCAAAAGCTCAGGCTATGGCCCGCAAGGAAGCAAATGACGCACAGGTTACCTCCGATCTGGAGATTGCTAATGCTAAGGCAAGAGCTGAGAAGGAGAAATCCATCGTTCAGGCAAATGCCGAGAGAGAAGCTCAGGAAGCTAAGATTAGTGCTGATACCCTGATCGCCCAGAAGGAAAATGAACTTGCAATTACGAAGGCTGAACTGCAGAAATCCGCTGATACCAAGAAGGCTATCGCAGACGCTGCATATCAGATCCAGCAAGAGACCGAGCGTAAGACTGTTGAGATCACGACCGCAGACGCTAACATTGCCCGTCAGGAGAAGGAAATTCTCTTGAAGCAAAAAGAGGCTGAGGTTATGGAGCAGGCTCTGGACGCAGAAGTCAAGAAGAAAGCAGAAGCAGAGAAGTTTGCTCGTCAGCAGCAAGCAGACGCACAGCTCTATGAGATTCAGAGAAATTCTGAGGCACAGTTGTTCGAGCGTCAGAAGAGAGCAGAAGCTGAGAAGTTTGAAAAGGAAAAGGAAGCAGAAGCAAAGAAGGCTACTGCAGATGCTCAGAAGTATACCATGGAGCAGGAAGCAGAAGGTATCCGTGCAAAGGGTCTTGCAGAAGCAGAAGCAATTCGTGCTAAGGCTGTTGCAGAAGCAGAAGGTATCGAGAAGAAGGCAATCGCAATGCAGAAGATGGGCGAGGCAGCCGTTCTCGACATGTACTTCAAGGCACTGCCTGACGTTGTTAGAAATGCCGCTGAGCCTCTGAGCCAGGTTGACAAGATCACCATGTACGGTGACGGAAATTCCGCAAAGCTGGTCAAGGACATCATGGGCACCGTTGTTCAGGTAACTGACGGTATGAAGGAGTCCACTGGCGTTGATCTGAGTGCCGTTCTGGCAGGTTTCCTTGGCGGAAAGGCTGCAAAAGCATCTGAATCAACTGTAGCAGAAGAGAAGTAAAGAAATAGAAGAACATATTAGCAAAATAATTGTTCAAAAAATAGTTGTATCATAGTGAATCCCGGAGAATGAAGTTTCTCCGGGATTTTTATATGTTTTTTGATATTAATTTAGTGTTTCCACGCAGTTATTGCGTACTTTTACGCCAGTTTCTAGTTTCTTTTGATACGTTATTGGCCGCCTTAGCATAGATGTTTGTGGTTTCCAAACGTTTATGATTCATACGGTTTTGCAGTGCCAATATGTCATGGCCGCCATCCTTGGGATCACGCATATAGAATTCCATGGCAAAGCTGGACCTCAATTTATGACAATTGATCGTGCCGTAACGCTCAGGAAGCGCGGCATTTACGTACTTTGGTACAATGTTTTCATATTGACGCACCGTAAGTCTTGTACCTTTTTCCGAAATGATCAAGGGATCCGCAGGCCCATTATACATGGCCAGATTTTGTTCTTTTTCCTGCATGTAATCCCTTAAGTATTCCGCAGCTTCATCAGAAAAATAAACTTTATTGATGGATCCGCCTTTTCTGGTGACAATGATGCTGCATTCAGACAGATCTACGTCTCGGTTGTCTGCACCTTGCAGCTCCGCAGCACGAAGTCCCGTATCCAAAAGCAAAAATACCATGGCCAGGTCGCGTTTTACGTATCGGCTGTGTAAAGATTTTTCGCGTTCCGTTAGCCCCGTGCCATAGATAATTGTATTTAATAATTTTTCCTGTTCCTGAAGGTTTAAATATACAACGTAATCCTTTTTAGGCACGTCAACGCGCTGAACGCCCAATACCGGATTATAGGAAATTGCACGCAAAGTATTTGCCAGATAATTATACATGGATGAAATGGACGATTTCATGCGTGCTATGGTAGGTTTTTCATGACTTTCTGAATAGATTCCAATAAATAGATCGATGTCTTCAACGGTTAATTTGCCCATGTCCACGGGCGTCACGTCTTTAACTGATTTTCCACGGAAAACAGGCACGTTCTGGATTACGTACTCGAAAAACGTTTTCAGATTTCTTGCATATCCAATTCTAGTATTTATCCCCCTGTCGTTTGCTCTGACAATCAAATAACCTTTGCAAAACTCAGGAAGACAATCTACAAGTTCATATAAAGTTTGTGTATTTGATTTTTTTTCTTTCATGAAAAATGCTCCAGATGCGGCTGATGATTGATTATAAGTACTCTCAGGGCTAAAAATCGCATTGTACTCTTCGGAAAATCAGCATTTTCCGAAGAGTTGTATTTAGACCAAAAACGCTCTTCCTTTAGGGATTCGCGTCTGTGTCTGGTCAAAGCAATTAAATTATTCCATGTCGGAATCTTCATTTTTTGAATCTTTATTTGATTCCTGTGTTTTTTTCTTTTTATCAAATTTCATATCAGTTTTTTTCACGGTATATTTTGTCATGAAATCGCCGGTAATAACTTCTGAAGAATCGCTGATAAATTGTTGGCCGAACTGATAAACCTCTTTATACTTTGTATTTTGTTTACCTTCAGGCACATAGGTATGAAGTCCTTTGTCATCAATTGCACAGACATAGGTATATTCCTCAGAATTCGTCGGTAAATTCTTCTTTTTGAGCTTCATTTCTATAACGGACTTGACTGCTGCATAAATTACGGCAAATAAAGGCACGCCGATGATCATGCCACCAATTCCCCATAAACCGCCAAAGAACGTAATGGAAAAAATCACCCAGAAACCAGACAAACCCGTTGAATCTCCTAAAATCAATGGCCCTAGGAAGTTCCCGTCAAATTGTTGCAATATAAGGATAAATAAAGCAAAATATACACAATTCAAGGGATGCATGGGATCCACGACAAAGATCAGGATTACGGAAGGGATTGCACCCATGTAAGGTCCAAAAAATGGAATTACGTTGGTTACGCCAATGATCACGCTGATCAGGGAAGCATACGGCATTTGCATGATCGTCGTGCCAATAAAACAAAGCAATCCAATAATTATGGAATCCAGTACTTTTCCACTGATAAATCCGCCAAAGGTTCTGTGCGTAAACTTTACGTTGTTTATAATAATGTTAGCGTTATTTATGTCATGCGTTGCAAAAACAATTTTCTTAAACTGTCCGGCAAATTTCTCTTTATTGATCATCACGTAGACAGAAATAATAATGCCAATGATTAAATTCCAAAGGACTTTAATACTGCCGAGAACGCTTAAGGTAACGGTTTTTATGACATCCGTTGTCTTCGATAACACAGTTGTATTGATCCAGTCATTTAATTCGTTTGAATATCTTTCAATGATCATATTGGCATTGTCACGAAGCATGGGATTATCTTCCAAAAGCTTATTCAACCATTTCGTAACGTTTGCCACGTATGTGTCAAAATTATTAGCTATGTTGATAACGCTGGGTACGATCTGTGAAATCAACATGTAAATCAACTCATAGATTAAGGCAAAAAACAATGCCAACGTTAACAGAATGCAAAAAATACGAATGATTCCGCTCCTGCCGTTTGATTTCTTCCATTTCAGCTTATCACATAAAGGCGTAAATACGCGAATTTCAAAATAATCTAAGACGGGAGTTAGCAAATATGCAATGATTAGTCCAAACATAACCGGCATGAGAATGTTGAAAATGCGGCTAATGTTTTCAAAAAGCCTGGATGAATGGAACATAAGATAATATACGCCCAAACTGGCAGTGATCACCAGAAACGACGTAATGCCCCATCCAATGTACTTGTTATTCCAATTCCATTTTTTCATACTCTCCCACCCCACAGTAGGTCTTTTCGCATCTATAAATAATCATACATCGAATTACTGAATTAAACAAGTAATATAAAAAAATTAAGTAAATTTCAGTAAATTTCTAGGAATTACTTATTGTTTGGCGTGGGAAAATAAGATAAAATAGAGCAAATGATTAGAAAGGTTTAGATACTATGAAATTACAACAATTACTGAGCCGCGTCAGAAAAGCTGTTGACGACTATCACATGATCGAGGACGGGGACAAGATCGCCATCGGGATCTCTGGTGGAAAAGACAGTTTAACACTGTTGGAAGCATTACATTCCCTTCAGTTCTTTTATCCTAAAAAGTTTGAAATTTGTGCAATTACCGTGGATTTAGGTTTTCAAAACGTAAATCTCGATAAAATAGTGGAGCTTTGCAGCCGTAAACACATAGAATATAAGATCATTCCAACGGAAATCGCTAAAATCATTTTTAAGGACAGAAAAGAAACAAATCCCTGCTCCTTATGCGCGAAGATGAGAAAAGGTGCCCTGAACACGGTTGCCAAGGAGTTAGGATGCAATAAAATCGCGTACGCTCATCATAAAGACGACATCGTGGAAACAATGATGATGTCACTTATATTTGAAGGACGATTGCACACCTTCGCTCCCGTCACCTATCTGGACCGTATGGACTTAACCGTGATCAGGCCTTTGGCATACTTAAATGAAGCTGACGTGATTGGTTTTGTAAATAAAAATAACGTTCCGGTAGTAAAAAGCGCATGCCCGGCTGACGGATACACGAAAAGGCAATACGTAAAAGATCTGTTAAAGCAATTAAATCAGGACAACCCTGGCGTTAAAAACCGAATGTTTACCGCGATCCAGGATGGAAATCTTCAAGGTTGGCAACCCATTACCGAGGATCCCTTAATCGATCAATCAGATATGAATTTAGATGAATAGTAAGGAACAATCAGCATCTTTCCCGCCACGATCTCGTTTTCGTCGTGGATGTGATTGATGCTTTTTACTTCCTGAATGTACGAAAAACGATCATAAAACTCTTTGTCCATGTATTCATCCGCGATCGACCAGAGGGAATCACCGTATTCTACGCTAATGCTGGTATAATATTTATACTTTTGATCCTTAGATTCCGCCTTACCGTTTGCAGAGAAAACGAAAAACACGGCTACAAAACAAATTACTGCAACCATAACGCTGAAGGCAACGTGCATCCTTTTTTCTCTAATCTGTCTTGCACGCTGATTCCTAAAGATTTCTAATCTTCTTTCTTCATATGATAAACTCTGATTTCTTTTCATTCCGTTTTCTCCTCTCGCATTATGCGAAAACCGAACAACTGTTCTTTATATTTGCATTATATCGAACATACATTCTTTTGTCAATACAAAAAACGAACATATTTTCGGGAATATATGTTTGCTTTTTCAAAACATACGTGTTATAATGACTTCAGGAACGATTCTTCACGCTGTTTAAATGGGAGGATAAAGATCATGGGATATGGAAAGATCACGAACAAACAATCTGAGATTTTGAATTATATTAAAGATGAGATTCTTAAAAAAGGATATCCGCCTACCGTTCGCGAAATCTGTGAGACGGTAAACTTAAAGTCCACTTCTTCCGTTCACTCTCATTTGGAGACTCTTGAGAAAAACGGTTACATCCGCAGGGATCCCACGAAGCCCCGTGCCATCGAGATCTGTGACGACAGCTTCCAGATGGTCCGTACGGAAATGGTCAGCATTCCCGTTGTAGGCAACGTTGCAGCCGGACAGCCGATCCTGGCCGAAGAAAACATCCAGGACTACTTCCCCGTTCCGGCGGATCGCGTTCCCCGCGGAGATTCCTTTATGTTGAACGTTCGCGGTGATTCCATGATCAACGTAGGCATTTTTGACGGCGACCGCATATTAGTTCATTGTTGCGACACGGCAAGAAATGGTGAGATTGTAGTTGCGCTGATTGACGATTCCGCAACCGTAAAGACTTTCTATAAAGAAAAAGGGCATATTAGACTTCAGCCGGAAAATGATTCCATGGATCCGATCATTGTTGACGACTGTAAGATCATGGGAAAAGTATTTGGCGTATTCCGCTTCTATCGTTAAATTGATTGATTTGCTTTGTTTCTGCATATTTTTTTCCATTCACGTCCATACTGATAATGCTTAGCGAACACGCTTTGCATCACATTGATTTGGCGCTGAAAGGAAGCGCGGAAACGAGGAGCGATGGAAAATAAGTTTTTGGACGCTACTGCCCTGACGGTTGCCATTGTTGGTGCACTAAACTGGGCTCTTATCGGTATTTTCCGTTTTGACCTGGTTGCATTTTTGTTCGGTGATATGTCTTGGTTCTCCAGGATCGTATATATCATCGTGGGACTGTGCGGTATCTATCTGTTCAGTTTTTATATGCGACTTTCCAGGGAAAAGAATTAATCGGTAAGAAAAGGAAAAGGAGCCTCGGGATTTCCCGGACTCCTTTTTATTTCAAAAAAATATTTATTTCAGATCCTTTGCTTCCATGATCTTTCCGTCGCGCCAGATTCTCTCAAGGTCAAACAAGAGACGATTCTCTTTATCAAAGATATGAACGATCACGTCGCCAAAATCCATCAAAACCCAATTGGCGGTTTCATAACCTTCAATCTGCTTGCATTCGAAGCCTGCACGCCCCAAAGTCTCCTGAACGTTGTCGCACATTGCGCGGATCTGATTTGGATTGGTTCCGCCCGCGATCAGAAAATAATCAGCAATGACGCTGACTTCGCTGATGTCGATCACTTTTACGTCTTCAGCCTTTTTATCCTCCAGCGCCTGAATTGCCAAATTAGCCATTTCAATCGAAGTCTGTTCCATTATTCTCTCCTTTATTGTTTAGAATAGTATTCATAGGTCTTCAGCGTCATGGGATCAACCTCCCGTTCTCCGCCTTTTAGATAATCCATGGTATCTTTTAAGATCCGGATCATGGCCTTATCCAAATCATCAAAAGCCAGTTTGCGAACCTCCTGCAGGTTTGGAGCAACTTTGCGGTTTGGCTCAATATAATCCGCTATAAAAATAATTTTTTCCAGATCTGACATTCCGGGTCTGCCCGTTGTATGCCAGGTGATTGCATTTAATACGTCTTCGTCTGAAACTTCATATTTTTCTTTAGCAAGCCATGCACCAACTTTACCATGTAACAGATAAGGATTTCTTCCTTCAATCTCTGAAACGGGCAAATTGTTTTTTTCACAGATCTTCAGAAGCTTTTCGTCCTCCAGGGGCTTTGCACAGTCATGAAGGAGACCAGCCAGCCTTGCCAGATTTACGTCAACGTCAAATCTCATGGCCATGGCGGCAGCCGTATACTCAACGCCGATTGTATGTTGAAAACGTTTGCCAGACTGCGTTTCTTCCATGGCTTTTGTCAACTTCTTAAAGGGATCATCCTCTTTTTTGGCCATAATGATTACCGAAAATATCCTTTATTCTTTATCTCTTTTGCAAGTGCTGCCGGAACTAAGTCCCGAATGCTTTTTCCTTCCTTGATCCTTTGACGGATCAGGGTTGACGAAATGTCCATCTCCCGGAATTCCAGCAAATGAACGTTGGCATGAAAACGGTCTCTTAGATCCTTCGCCTTAGTTCTCATATCACTTCGGCTCTTCCCATCGCGTCTTGCCACAAGTAAATTGCAAATCCGGAATAATTCTTCTGCATGATACCAATCTTCCATGCTAAAAAGGCAATCCGCGCCAATAATATAGTAAAACTCATGCTGCGGGTATTCTTTTCGCAGTTCACGAAAAGTATCTACCGTGTAAGTGTTTCCCGGACGGCGGATCTCGATATCCAGTGCCTTCATCTTGGGTTGGGCCTCGATCGCAATGTTAACAAGGCGCAGCCGTTCTTCACCCGAAAGCATTTTTTGACCAGATTTCAGATAGGAAATGCCGGTAGGAATGAACCAAACCTCGCTGACCAGCTTTTTATCCAAGCAATATTGTCCTAAGGCTAAATGACCATTATGAAAGGGATGAAAGGAACCACCCAGGATGCCGATTTTTGCCATGGTATCACTCCTTTAACCAATCAAACAAATGCAGATTCATCGCCAGTTTCTGTCGTTAAGGAAGAAGGATCTTGGGATTCTCCTTAAACGGCTTATATAACACAAAACGCTTTCCGATTACCTGTACAACTTCAGAATGAGTTCTGTCAGCCACGTATTCAGCGATCTCCCTGGGATCGTCCATGCAATTCTTTAATACCGCTACCTTGATCAGCTCATTATTGTTAAAGCACTCTGCAATGGCTTCCGTGATCTCGGGCGTAAGGCTGGATTTTCCTACGTGAAATACGGGATCCAAATTGCTTGCAAGGCTCTTCAAATATGCTCTTTGCTTACTTGTCACTTCTTGTGCCTCCTACTTATAATAATCAAATGACAGTCCATAAAGTCTTACGGTGTCGCCGTCCTTAATGCCGAGCTTTTCCAGCTCCTCTAAGATGCCATTCTCCTTTAAGAACTTTTGGAAGAATTGGAAGCCTTTTTCGCTGTCCAGATTCGTATATCCCAACATCTTCTCGATTCTGGGACCTTCCACCACGTACTCGTCCTCGTCTTTATCATACGAAACCGTATAAGGCTCCCCTTCAAGCTCTGAAAGCCTCTCAGGGAAGTATTCCCGCTCAAACGTGGTCGTTTCCTCGCCAATGCCCTGAAGCATGTCATTTACTTCATACAAGAGCTCCTGAAGGCCTTCGCCGCTGACTGCGGAAATGGGAAATACCTTGATCCCTTGCGGCTCAAATTCATCCTTGATCGCCTTCAATGCTTTTTCACGATCCTCGTCATAGATGGCATCCATCTTATTGGCTGCGATCACCTGCGGTCTTGATGCGATCTGGGGATTATAAGCTTCCAACTCCTTATTGATCGCATAAATGTCGGCGATGGGATCACGCTCTTCCGTTCCCGCCGCATCCACAACGTGAATGATCACCTTTGTGCGCTCAATGTGACGAAGGAATTCATGGCCAAGGCCAACGCCTTCGGATGCGCCTTCGATCAGTCCGGGAATGTCGGCAATGACAAAGCCGCCGGCTCCCTCCAGATCCACAACGCCAAGATTAGGACTTAGCGTCGTAAAATGATAATTGGCGATCTTTGGTCTTGCATTCGTCACTCTTGAAAGCAAGGTGGATTTTCCTACGTTCGGGAATCCAACGAGTCCCACGTCTGCGATCACCTTTAATTCCAAGGTCAATTCCAATTCCTGTGCGGGCTGTCCAGGCTGTGCATATTTGGGAGCCTGCATCGTCGGCGTAGCATAATGCTGATTGCCGTTGCCGCCCTTGCCACCCTTTAAAAGAACCACTCTCTGATTGTCACCGGACATGTCAACAATGACCTTGTCGCTGGTGGCTTCTTTGATGACGGTTCCTTCGGGAATCTTGATCACAATGTCAGCGCCGTCTTTGCCGCGGCAATTTTTCTTACCGCCTTCCTCACCGTCGCCTGCTTTATACTTTCTAACGTGTCTGAAGTCGATCAAAGTATTCAGGCCTTTGTCAACCTGAAAGATCACGTCTCCGCCCGTGCCACCGTCACCGCCGTCGGGACCGCCGTCAGGAACATATTTTTCCCTGCGAAAGGATACGTGACCGTCTCCGCCTTTTCCGCTTCTCACGATAATTCTCGCTCTGTCAACAAACATGGAAATTCTCCTTTAATAACGTAAAAGGGCTCCAAACGATTGGTTTGAAGCCCGGGAAAATCTTATTGCTCCTCCTTGGGATAAACGGAAGCCTGCTTCTTGTCGCGGCCCTTTCTCTCAAAACGAAGAACTCCGTCTACCAAAGCATACAAGGTATCGTCGCCGCCGATCCCTACGTTTACGCCAGGATGGATCTTCGTTCCACGCTGCTTGTAGAGAATGTTGCCAGCCTTAACGAACTGTCCGTCTGCTCTCTTCGCACCTAATCTCTTGGACTCGGAATCTCTGCCGTTCTTGGTAGAGCCCACGCCCTTTTTATGAGCGAATAATTGAAGGTTTATTCTCAACATGGTTTTACACCTCCTCAAACTGAATTTGTAGATACTTTTTACCATATTCCTTTGCCAATGACTCCAGGGAAAAAACCATGGCGTCAACAAGAAACGTGGATTTTTCCTGCAGAACCGATTTGAAATCACATTTCAGGAATCCCGTCTCTTCATTCACCGCATAACTAAGCGTCTCACCACCTAATTGCTCCAACGCATTGATCGTACACGTCGTCAGCGTTGAGATTGCGGCACAGAGCACGTCTCCGTCATTATTCTTGGCGTATTCTGCATGTCCCATACAGTAGAATCCCTGATAGGAACCGTCTTTGGACTTTTGAATTACGATTTTAGTCATATTACAGATTGATCTTGTCGATCTTTACCTGGGTAAAGTACTGTCTGTGACCGTTCTTCTTATGATATCCAGATTTTCTCTTGTACTTGTATACAATAACCTTACGATATCTGCCCTGCTCAACTACGGTTGCGGAAACGGTTGCGTTTGCAACGTCGCTGCCAACCTTCAGGGTATCATCACTAACGGCAATTACCTGATCGAAAGTAACAGTATTGCCAGCTTCTGCGTCGATCTTCTCAACTTTGATCACGTCGCCCTCAGAAACCTTATACTGTTTACCACCAGTTGCAATGATTGCGTACATAAAAAAGGCACCTCCTTACGCTAAAAACTCGCTAACTTTGGTGGCGCGATCGCGCACTTTTACCTAGTTATGCGGCATACTGTAGTATCATAGCATATAGGTGCCTGTTCGTCAATATTTTTCTTTTATTTTCAAAAATATTTTTCTTTTATTTTCAAAAATATTTTCACTCTAGCTTTCCTGAGCGGCATTTCTCTTCTCAAAATCTTCCACGTACTGAACGATCAGCTTTACGGTTCCCTCTACGCCAAGAATGCTGCTGTTGATGCAGAGGTCATAGCTGTCCGCGCGGCCCCATTTCTTGGAAGAATAATAATTATAATAGCTTTGGCGCTGTTTATCCTTCTTGTTGATCATCTCCTGCGCCTTATATTCGCTAAGATTATACTTTTCCATCACGCGCTTCGTGCGGGTCTCTTCGTCAGCATAAATAAACAGATGAATACAATTCTCATAATCGGCAAGCGCATAATCCGCACATCTTCCAACGATCACGCAGGGGCCTTCGCTGGCGATCTTCTTGATCGTGTCAAACTGTGCCAGGAAAACCTTATGGCTGATGGGCATGTCAACAAAGGAAGAAGCATTGTAGCCAAAGGAATACGTATCCATGACAAGATTATACAGGAAGGAATTCGTAGGTCTCTCGTCATGATTCTGGATCATTTCCTCACAGAAGCCGCTTTCTTTTGCTGCACGCGTAAGCAGTTCCTTGTCATAACACTGAATGCCAAAATACTCAGCTACCTTTTCGCCAATTTCCCTGCCGGCGGATCCAAACTGTCTTCCGATGGTAATGACCGTATTCATAATACGCACCTGCCTTTCTGGTTCGAACAATTTTTATAATTTTTCTCAAATCTTTAATCTAATTATATAAAATTTCAAACAATTTAACAAGTGTTTTTCGCGAAACTACGCACGAAATTTGCTTAAGATTTCCTGAAAATATTCCGGGAGCTCGCTTTTGACTTCTAAATACTCTCCCGTAATGGGATGCCGGAAACCCAACACGCCTGCGTGAAGGATTTGGCCCATGCCCTTATAGTCCTGTTTTCCGTAGACCAGATCGCCCAAAATGGGATGTCCAATGCTTGCAAGGTGTACGCGGATCTGATGGGTTCTGCCAGTTTCCAGGGAGCATTCCAGATAAGTATATTTACCAAACCGTTCTAAGACCTTATAATGCGTGATCGCTTTTTTCCCGTCTTCACGGATGCACATTTTCTTTCGGTCAACGGAGTTTCTTCCGATGGGACGATTGACCGTTCCGGAATCATCCTTAAAGTCACCCAGACAAATACAATAATATTTTCTGGTAATGGAATGTACCTGAAACTGTTCCGCCAGCCCTTTGTGCGCCGCGTCATTCTTGCATACGACTAGCGAGCCGCTGGTATCCTTATCGATCCGGTGTACAATGCCAGGTCTCAGGACTCCGTTAATGCCAGATAATTTACCCTTGCAATAATAGGCCAAGGCATTGACCAACGTTCCCTCATAATGCCCGGCGGCCGGATGCACCACCATGCCCTTAGGCTTATCCACGATCAAAAGATCCTCGTCCTCATACAGAATGGACAGCGGCACGTTTTCCGGCTTTACGTCATATTCCACGGGATCCGGAAGCGTAAATGCCACCTGATCGTCCGCCTTTACGCAATAACTCGTCTTTTGGAGTTTGCCGTTTACCGTAAGCTCGCCGTTTTTGATCATCTTCTGGATGGCAGATCTGGAAAGCTTTTCTCCCATCAGCTCACTGACACATTTATCAAGACGAACGTCCTCATATTCTTCTGGAATCAATAATTCCAATTCTTCCATTAATTCTCTTCCGCTTTCTTTTTCTTCCAAAGGAACGAGAGTTCCTCCTCTTTGTAAACAAAAATCAAAAAGATTGCCATGGTGATCGTTGCAACAACAATATAGACGTCAGCCACGTTGAACACGGGGTAATGGATCAACACAAAGGAAAAGAAATCCACCACGTATCCGAGAACGAACCGGTCGATCATGTTTCCCGCACCTCCGGCCACAATACAGGAGGCGATCAAATGGATGGGTAAAAAGCGTTTTTGCGCCGGCGTTTTCACCACTAGATAAATCATAAGTCCCATAAACAAAACGCCTACCAGCAGCAAAAAGACTTTCTGGTTCTGAAACATGCCAAAGGCAGAGCCCCTGTTTTCCACGTAATCAAACTCGAATACGTCCTTGATCAAAACATAGGCCGCATTCCCTTTTAACTTCGCCACGACCAGTTTCTTGGTCCATTGATCCAAAAGGATCAATACCAGCGCGATCGCGGCATCCATTGCAATCCATGCAAGCTTCTTTTTACGATACTTATCCATTAGTCATTTGCCTCTTCGTCAAAATAGATTTCTTTGATGGCATTAAGGATCTCTTCATCCGTGACAGTAGTATCGATCACGGCCTTGCCGATCTTTTTGAGCAAGATGAAGCGAATGGAATCACCATCTTTTTTCTTGTCTGATTTCGTAAGTTTCAAAATTTCTTCAGGATCAATGCCTTCCACGGTGATCGGAAGATAAAAAGGAACGAACATGTCGCGAATCTCATAAAACTCTTCCATGGAAAGAAGTTCCTTTTTCCAGGACACGTAAGCAGCCGCGACGGTTCCAAGCGCTACACACTCGCCGTGAAATAGTTCAAAGTTCTTTGCCTTTTCAATTGCATGGCCGATGGTGTGGCCCAGATTCAAAAGTGCCCTTTCCCCCTGCTCCGTGGGATCCTTTTCCACTACAAGCTTTTTGACAACGCAGCTCTTCATCAGCATCTCGGAAAGTACGTCGAGATCACGCTCGCAAATCTCATACATGTTCTCGATCAGCCACTCATAAAATTCCGCATCTTTGATCAGTCCGTGCTTCATGATCTCCGCAAATCCAGAGAAGAATTGACGGTCATCCAACGTTTTTAAGGTTTCAAAATTCATGTAGACCAAACGAGGCATCTTAAAGGCGCCTACCATGTTTTTATATCCTTCAAAATCAACGCCCGTTTTACCGCCAATGGAGCTGTCTGCCTGGGCCAAAAGGGTCGTGGGAACCTGTATAAAATCAATCCCCCTAAGATAAGTAGCAGCCACGTAACCCGTAAGGTCACCCGTAACGCCGCCGCCAAGAGCAATCAACACGTCCTTGCGGTCAAAATGCTCTTCTATGAGGAAACGATATGCATCCTTTACGGTATCAAGGTTTTTATGCTCTTCGCCAGCCGGAAACACGAATTTCACGGCCTTTTTGCAGCAATCAGAAACAAGCTTTAGCACGGCTTCGCCGTACAGCGCATCCACGTTGGAATCCGTGCAAACACAAATCTTTCTTTCTGTCAAGCCTAATTCCTGCAGTTCCTCTTTCAATTCATTCCAGCCTGTTGAAAACACAATGTCGTAACAGGGCTTGCGGTTATAACTTACGTTTAATCTCTGTGCCAATCCTTTGTCCTCCCTAAAAAGAAAGCTCCCCGCGGTAGTCGGGAAGCTTTGATCTTTCGCTTATTATAGTTGTCCCACGCCTTACAGAACAGTGTTCAACGTGGAAGAATCGAAGCCGCCTAAGATGCTCTGAAAATCTCCCGAAATGTCAACGCTTGCAGGCGTGATGATGAAGATATACATGGAAATCTTCTGAAGGTTACCATTGATCGCATAGCAGGAACCAGAAGTGAAATCTAAAATTCTCTGCGCGATGTCAACGTCAAGACCTTCCAGATTCATTACGATCGTTCTGTTTTTCAATAGGGTTTCCGTGATCTCACGGGCATCCTCAAAATTCTGGGGTTTGATCACGCATACTTCCATGCCGCCGGCAGAAGCCTTCTTGGCACTGGAGCGCATCGGCGTAACCTTGTTCGGAGTGATCACGGGACGCTGTACGACGGGTCTTCTGGGCTCATCCTCATAATCATCATCAGCTGCAGGCGCCTTAGGCGTAAAGGATTTCTTCGGTGCGACGGGCTCTTCCTGCTCGTCCTCATCTAGAAAATCATTTTCATAATAATCATCCTCATTATCATTCAGTTTCATGTAGTTCAAGAACTTATCCATTACACCCATGACAAATACTCCTTTACCTGGTTTCCATTAAAACCGATAAGTTAAATTTGATAATCGCGCTCTCCAAAGATTCCGGTACCAACCCTTACGTAGGTGGCTCCTTCCTCAATGGCAACCTGGTAATCTCCAGTCATTCCCATGGAAAGCACATTCATACTAATATTATCGATGTTTTTCCTTGATATGTCAACAGCCAATTGTCTAAGTTTTGCAAAAATTTCACGATTTTCCTCAGGATTTGCTACGTATGGGGCAATTGTCATCAATCCCTGCAAGGAAACTCCAGGTAATTTGGCGATTTCTTCCGCCAATTCCGGCGCATCGGCAACGGTAATTCCAAATTTGCTCTCTTCTTCAGCCACGTTGACTTCCATTAATATCTTTACCACAACGTCATGTTTTACGGCTTCCTTGCTGATCTCCTCCGCAAGTCTTAGAGAATCCACGCCGTGGATCATGTAAACCTTGTCAACAATATACTTCACCTTGTTTCTTTGCAGGTGCCCGATCATGTGCCATCTTACGTCCTTTGGCATCTCCGGGATCTTATCAACCAACTCCTGCACCTTATTCTCCCCAAAATCCCTGGCACCAGCCTCATATGCCTCCCTTAAATCCTCAAGGGGCTTCGTCTTACTTACGGCGATCAGGGTCACCTCTTCCGCTTTTCTCCCTGCCCTCTCGCAGGCATGGAATATGTTTCCCCTAACTTTTTCAAGATTATCCTTAATCATACGCAAATATCATCCAATCACAAAATTATTACGTCGACGTGTTCGTAAGGCCTCCGCCCGGCGCCAGTCCTTCTCGTGGAACAATTAGCCGGCGGCACTTAGCGAACCAGTTGGCCGAATGGCCGATTTCGAGGCATGTTTGAGGAGCGTCAGCTCCGAGTTTGCCGACAAATCGGCCACTCCATGAGGACGGCTGGTGAGCTTAGTGACGTCCGTGCCGTTCCAAGAGAAGGACTGGCGCCGGACGGGAGGCCTTCCACATTCCATCGTCACTTGTTAATAAACTGCTGATCCTTGACGGAATCCGCATTTAGAACGATATAATCATAAACTTTAAGGCCATATTCGGTGTCGGATTTAACGATGGCATATTCTTCATTCTGATAGAGGATGCTGATCTCGCGGAAGTCGGCATAACCCTTATTGATGTTGTATACGCCGATTAGGGTAGCCCTCTCGCGTACCACGTCTGTAGTTTGATTGTCTAGCTGGTGAAGAATGTCACCGGTGTTTAGCATGGTCGCATCCACGTAATACTTTTTCGATTCCTCGTCATAACTGTAAATGCCTACGGTAACTCTTTCCGTCGAGATGGTACCGTCTTCAAGATAACACTGTCGGATCACGGTCCGCTTTCCCTTTTGTCCTTCGTCGATCAGATAAGGCTCCTCCAACAGGAAGAACTCCTTTTCCACAATAGCCGTCAGAGGGATCTTTAAACCCGTCTCCTCCTCAAGAATCAGCTGAACTTCTAAAAAGCGATCCGATACAAAGGTCACCATGGAATTGTTAAAGCTTAGCTTGAGATAGGTATTACCGTCATTACCGTAAACCACCTTCGTGTTCGCCCAGGATTCATATTGGTTTTTCTGAAAACGAACCTTAACGTAGCCCTTTTCTTCCAGGGCAAGGGCCTGTTCCTTCTCCATGGGAATCACCACGTCCCACAGTTCACTGGTACAGATTTTGTAAATCGGCGTGTCTTTTTCCACCACTTCATCACCGATCACTTGTTTCTTCGTATAATTCTCTTTTTTGAAATCCTTTTCCGTCAGTTCCTCTGCGGTTTTTCCTTCATAACCGTCGGTCCAATAGGACACTACGCCAGTAGTGGGCGCATAACAATAATTGATCACGTCATTTCCGCTGAGTTCTTCAAGATTTTTTAGGAAATTCACGTTAGAAATCTTCGCAACCGTATTTTTCAAGGATCTCTTAAAATCATATACGCTCTCGAAATTCTTATCATCAAATCCATGCACGTAATTGATGATCTCACTGCGGAATTCCCTCAGTTCCTGATCTGAAAGTTTACTCTCCTCGAACTGCCCGCTGCTTGCCTTTTCAAGCTTTCCCGTTTCATCAACGGTATAAACCAGGTCACCAACCGCCGTTCTCTCTCCGTCATAAATGTAAAAGCTGACGTAGCCTGCTGAAGGGTTGTCGACGAGAGTCTCTTCACGAAGGGCGATGCCAACGTAGGTCGTGTTGACTGCAAGCGATCCTTCGCGAACCTCATGTCTTTCAATGTGGCTAGTGTTAAAATACATGATGACGTAGATCAACATTTGGACAAAAATGAATCCAATGATGATCAGTCCGATGTTGAGCCTTGGAGCCGTTCTCTTCTCATAAGAGATCACCTTATTCTGTTTTCCACGGGATCCGTTATCTGCCAAAGAGCCATCCTCCGTAACCAGGTTTTCGTTTCTTACTTATGAAAAGCCCCGGTCCTTTTGTCCGAGGCTTTTTCAAACGTGAATACTCACTTAATGTTCAATTGCAATCTTCTTACAGAGCGATCAAAACGTTCTTCTTCAATTCTTCAGGAAGCGCGCTCTCATTCAGGGATACGCTCAAAATGAAATCTACGCCAAAAACTTCACTAATCTTCTCCAGCTTTGCGATCACCGGGGAGAAATCCTTGCCTTCCAGCTTCGCGATCTTCAGGAAGCTGTCAAAATACATCTGCTGAAGGTCATGATCCTGGGAAATAATGCCGCTCACAAATCCAATAAACTCTGCATCGTTCTCGAGCATGTACTGTGAAACGTCGATCAAACGAACCTTATTATTCAATTCATACATGTGCTTGGTGCTTTTGTCCAGATATACAATATTACCGGGAATTGTCTTTACTTCACTATTTACTTTATCCAAGAGATGCTTTGTCTTACCCTTACCTTTTTCTCCTACAATTAACTGAACCATTGGCATATCCTCCTGAAGTATTGTATTCTATCATTGATTTCTCAACTTAATTCCATTATAAGATATCTGCCCCTAAAAAACAACCTCTAATTGTGTATTTCCTCTAACAAATCGATCATTTCCGCATAAAGTATGTCACTATTTAAACAACGCATGACGATCGATACGTAAGAATTCCCGCGAACGTCCTTACAATGCAGGATGAGGCAATGTCCTGCTGCATTTGTCGTGCCCGTTTTGCCGCCCAGGATCGTTATGTTTTCCGGTGCGTTAAACTGTCCCTTAAAGAAACGGTTCGTTGTTGACGAGCTAAACTGAATGGCTTTTCCGCTCTTGTCATAATACGTGGTCTGATAAGAATTTAGGTTAATGATCTGATTAAAGACGTCCAGCTTGATCGCCTCATTAAAGATCAAATACATGTCATAGGCCGTCGTATAATGATCAAGATCCGTCAATCCGTGCGCATTCGTAAAATGCGTATTGGTGGCGCCCAGCGCTGCAGCCTTTTCGTTCATCATCTGGATAAAACCGTCAATGGATCCGGCCACGTTTTCCGCGATCAGATTCGCTACGTCGTTTGCAGACGCCAAAAGCAAAATGTGCAGCGCCTGATCCATGGTCATGACGTCTCCGGCCTTTAATTTTGCAGTTGCCGCTCCGGATTCCGTGATCTTTATGTTGTCCGTAGCCGTCAGCACTTGATCCAGGGAACTGTTTTCAATGGCAATGATCGCCGTCATGACTTTGGTAAGACTGGCAGGATACATCTTTTCGTGAACGTTCTTCGCGCAAATGACCTCTTTGTTTTTCAGATCAAACAACGCGGCTGCACCTGCCGATTCCAGATCGGCGGAAGCAGGAGCAACGTCACCTTCCACAACGCAAAGGTTAGATGCGAAGGCTGGCGTGGTGGCCTTCGTGACCTCCGTCGCATACTTTGCGGGCGCAAAAATACCGTCAGCAGAATAAGGCAGGTCATAAGGCACCTTCCCGCATCCTGCCCCGGTAATCAGGCAGACCGTCATGAAGCATCCGATCAGAAGCTTTTTTAATCCCTTATTATTTATACATCTCACGCCACTCAAGGTCTCCTCTGTCAAGGGATTTGATCAACAATTCCGCAGTTGCAAGGTTTGTTGCAAGCGGTATGTTGTACATGTCACAGAGCTTTACTACGTGATTGACGTCGGGCTCGTGAGATTTCGGCGTCAGGGGATCTCTAAGAAAGATCACAAGATCCATTTGATTATGTTCGATCTGGGCTCCAATCTGCTGTTCTCCGCCTAAATGACCGGCTAGAAACTTATGTATGGAAAGGTTGGTGACCTCTTCCACCAGCTTGCCCGTCGTACCCGTGGCATAGAGTTCATTCTTGCTGAGAATGCCACGGTACGCAATGCAGAAATTCTGCATTAGTTTCTTTTTCGCGTCGTGCGCGATCAGTGCAATGTTCATGTCATACCCTCTCTTTTCGTACTATTCCTCCGTAAGCCGTTCCTTTGACTGCATTTTTACGTTCAGGACAAAACCCATGCCCGCAAATAAGCTCACTAAAGAAGTAAGTCCGTAACTGACAAACGGAAGCGGTAACCCCGTGTTAGGAAGAAGAAACGTCGCAACCCCAATATTGATAAACCCCTGAAAAGCGATCAGGACCCCCATCCCTGCAGCTATGATGGTTCCTGCCAAATCCTTAGCCTTCCTTGCAACGGAAAGACACTCCAGCGAGATCAACGTTATCAACACGATCACTACTACGCTGCCCTGGAAACCAAACTCTTCCCCGATGACTGCAAATATAAAATCCGTCTGGGTTTCCGAAATAAAATCTCCGTTTTTCACGCTGGTGAATTCATTGTTCTTGTACCCTTTTCCCTGAAGCTGACCCGAACCGATGGCCATGACGGAATTCAGACTCTGCATGGCTTCGGAATTAGCATATTCCTCCGGATATCTCCAGGCGTTAATGCGGTCCAGCTGATATTCCTGAACGAATGGCAGCTTTCCGCTCATGACAAGATAGATCGCCACCAGAAATGCCGGAATGATCACCGCAAGGATCCCGAAGATGATCCGGTATTGTAATCCCGCGGCAAACATGATCATGCAAAAAACGACGATCAGCAAAATACTGGTAGACAGATCCGGCTGTATCACGATAAGGGACCAAGGAATGACAATTAACACGACACAGCTTGCGATCACTTTAAAAGTGTTCAACTTCTCCCTATATTTCATAATAAACTGTGCAAAGAATAAAATCAACAAAATTTTGGAAGTTTCGGACGGCTGAAAACGTAAAGAACCGATCTCAAACCAACGCTGCGCGCCATGGGAATCATCCCCCAAAAAGATGACCGCCAAGAGCAAACCAAGATTGCCTAAATACATGAGCCAGTTCATCTTGATCACAAAAGAATAGTTGAAAAAGGAGATCACGATCATCACGACGGCGCCAAAGATCACTCCAGCCATTTGTTTGGTCTGAAGTGATTCCTGCGCGCTTCCAATTGCGAACACGCCGATGACCGCAAGGGTCAACGTCATGATCACCAATTTTAAGTCGTATTTTATTAACCGAATTCCATCAAACATGCCTTTATCCCTATCTACAGAAACCTTCGCTCCTGCTTTTGTAAGTCCAGAATGGGAACGTTTGCATACAAGACCGGAGCCTTTCCGCCCCTGACCGTTCCTTTTTTTGCAGTGATCTGAACTTCCATGTTTTCCTTATCTATTTTAACGTATTTTGAAATTACTTTTGTAATGTCTCTCTTGATCAGTTCCACCATTTCCGGCGAACAATTCACCCTGTCCGTGATCAGAAGAATTTTAAGGCGATCCTTCGCAACCTGGCAGGATCGTCTGCGCCTTAAGAAAAACCACATAGCTCCTGCCTCCTATTGTTTATGAAAAATGCCAGTAACCCTTGAGAAAAAAGAGATACTCTTTTCAAAATTCAAAAACGGTATGTCTTGTCCTTCAATTCTTCCGACTACGTTGGCATAGGCCGTGCCTGCCAGTGTTGAGCCTCCAACCAGGGGATCCCCTTGATTTGTTGCCACCACGACGCTTTCATCGTCCGGGATCACTCCCAAAAGCGGAATTCCAAGGATGTCTACCACGTCCTCAGAGCTCATCATGTCTCCTCGCCGAACCATTTCCGGCCGCAGCCTGTTAATGATCAGGTCCATTTTCGAGAAACCGTTCATCTCGAGCAGACCGATGATGCGGTCTGCATCCCGGATGGCCGAAACCTCCGGCGTCGTTACCACAATTGCCCTCTGGGCGCCTGCGATCGCATTTTGAAAGCCCTGTTCAATGCCAGCGGGACAATCCAGGATCACGTAGTCAAACTGATCCTTAATGTGTTCGATCACCTTCACCATCTGTCCCGGTGATACGGCCGTCTTGTCCCTCGTCTGCGCGGAAGGCATCAAATACAGCCCTGGATGGCGTTTGTCACGGACCAATGCCTGCTTCATGCGGCAATTTCCTTCGATCACGTCCACCAAATGATAGATGATCCTGTTTTCCAGACCCATTACCACGTCCAGATTTCTTAGACCGATGTCCGTATCGATCAGACAAACCTTCTTACCCAGCTTTGCCAGACCGGTACCAATGTTTGCGGTAGTGGTGGTCTTTCCCACGCCGCCTTTCCCTGAAGTGACGACAATGACGTTGTTTTCCATAGATAGCCTCCATTTCCTATTTGTCACGGTTTTGTCGTCAACTCCTGATTTGCTTTTTGTACCTGTTTCGGTCAAAAAGCTTTCAGGTGCTCTTTTGTAAGTTCCTCAAAGACTATGCCATCTCCTTGTACTTTTGCAGCTTGAGCAGCCTCCTTCTTCTTTTTGCCCCATTTATTAGTTTTCTTCATGGGTTCATATTTGAAATCGCCGATGGAGATTTCCTCCGGCGCCATTTCCAGTGCTGCGATCATGCAGCCATTGTCATGCGGCACTCCGGCACGCGCGGTTCCGTATATGGCTCCGAGAACCAATACGTTCTTCTCGGAAGAAATGGAACATCCCTCCTGCACGTCCCCAAATACCACAACGTTATTGGGAGTCTCCAGTTCTTCTCCATCCCTAAGGGATCCTCTGAAAACCTGGATTTCCTGATCCACGTCAACTTCCATCAATTCCCGGATCTCAGCCTGTCTGATTGCCTTCATAAAAACCTTGTCCTGATCGTCGTTTTTTTCAACAATGCAGGGGATTTTAAGGTCACAATTAAATTGGATCGCATCTATCATCTGAAACTCTTCGTCCGGCGAAAGCTTTCTTCCGGAAAACGTGATGGCCACGGTCTCCTTCCCGAAAAAGTTTTTGGATTCCAAAAACTTCGCTGCCGTCTCAGAGAGCAGTTCGTCAAAAGACGCCTGATCGTCTAATTGAAGGACTAATCCTTTTGAAAAGCTTTTGATCCTGACTTTTTCCTTCATGCATTGCCCTCCTAACTACCATTCATTCGTGATGCCGGCGTCAGGGGAGTTTGCCGTACCTGTGATGATGTCGGATTCTTCCGCAAGTCCGTAATAATACTTGATCACGTCCCTGGTAACCTGCGCGGCATAGTCTGATGAATAACCAAAGGGAATTCTGGTTGCTATTGCAATCTCAGGATATTGATACGGCGCATAGCAAACGAAAAGAGCATGGCTCGGTCTTGATTTGGTCTGCTGTGCGGTACCGGTCTTTCCTGCAACGTCAACGGCAAGATCATTAAAATACTTTTTGTTCTGCACAACCATGCGCATGCCTTTATGGAGTGCCTCCCAGTTTTTATCGGGCATGTCCACAACGTTCCGGATCTTGGGCTCAAATTTTTGAAGAACTGTTCCCTGACTGTCAGCCACGTGATCCAACAGCGTCAAATCATAAACGGTGCCGGAATTCGCAACGGCCGCAACGTATCTTGCAAGACCTACGGCAGTATAGCTGTTGCTGCCCTGTCCGATGGCGGAACGTACCGGGTCAGTATCCGATACCTGCGGCTCACTCTCCGCAATCTCAACGCCGGACTTTTCTGTCAGGCCATAATAATCCGCATATTGATACAAGGTACGCAGACCCTGCTCCTCATTGTAATTTCCGTCTTGCAAAGAAAGGCGGTAACCCACGTCATAAAAGAAATAGTTACAGGAATCCCGAATGGCCGTAACCACGTTCTCACTTCCGTGTCCCCAGCGCTGCCAGCAAGAGGGGGACGGCGTAACGTTTGTATACGTTCCCTGACAGTTCACGGTCGAGTTTAAGGTGAGGATTCCCTCCATAAGTCCCGCAGATGCCGTCAGCATCTTAAACGTGGAACCGGGAGCTGCCTTATACTGCGTCGCATAATTATTCCAAGGATAAGATTTGTCCGAATTGAGTTTTGCGTAATACTCCGCATCAATGGAATTCGCGAGTTTGTTGTTGTCATATCCCGGATAAGAAACAAGTGCAAGTACCTGTCCCGTATTCACGTTCGTGATGACCACGGAGCCGTTGCAGGGGTCCAGTGCCAGCTGCGCCGGCGTTACGTCGATGTTCCGGATGCGGTTCATCATGAATTGATACGCCGAAAGCTTGCCCTTATAAAGCGCATCCTCATCCGCGATCGGAATCTCGATTTTTCTCTGTTCGCATAGGATCATGCAGATCTGTTTCCCGGTGATCTTGTCATTCAAAAGCATGTATTTATAAAAACGCTTCTGGAAATCCGGCGTTTTGTCGATCATTTCCATAACGTAATCCACAAGCTTCTCAAAGACTTCGTTGGAATCCGAATACTCTGCCGTAAGTTCAAGCTTACTACCGTCGATCCAGTTCTGCGTGATCAGATAGGTCAGATATTCCGTCAGGCTGACGTTTTCATCAATCGTCCACGCCTGTTGCATCTTATCCTTTTCGTCGATCAGGTCCGAAAGAATGATCCCGTTTTTCACCAATAGGTTTACGATGGCGCTCTCATAATACTGGTATTCCTTCGTAAGTTTACTGTAGATGGTTTTCTTTTCAAAAAACTCAGCGTGGATTCTTTGATACGCCTTCTCTTTGTATTCCAAATACGCCTCATAAACTGCTTTTTCGACCTCTCCCGCCTTTGGCTTGGAAAAGTGCGTCGAATCGATCACGTTATTGTTGATCAAAGCAAAATACACGTCATAGATCGGAATGATAATGTCTGAACTGCTGGAATTCTCCCTGGCGATATATTCCTTTTGATTTGCGATCTTGCTGGCAACAAGGCCTGCCAAATGCTGTTCCAAAATATCGTAGACGGCCTCCGTCAGATCCATGTCGATGGAAAGATACACGTCATTGCCCGAAGTTGCTTCCGTTCTGTCAGTGATGGCGACCACCTTGCCCATGTGATCCACGATCACGGTCTCATGGCCTTTGTTTCCCTGAAGCGTCGTCTCCATGTAGCTTTCGATGCCGCTCTTTCCAACCACGTCGTTAATGCCATAGGTTCTGTCCGTAATGCCTTCCTCTTGCAGCTTAGCATTCAGCGTCGTCAGTTCATCCGACGAAATCTTTCCGGTATAACCGAGCACGTGGGCGAAGTATACGCTGTCCACGTAGCGTCTGATGGTGTCCTCCTCAATGGATACGCCAGGCAAATCTTCCGCGTTTTCCATGAGCGCGGCAACGGTTTCCTTCGAAACGTTCGTGGCAACAGTGGTTCCAAGATATTTTCTGAAAGACGTAAGGCTCATGTTATAGCGCAACGTAACGACTTTTAACCATTCGTCCTTTTCATATCCCTTTCCGGGGATAAATTCACTCTTTTTATCATTCGGAATCTCGTACTCGCCGATGGCAAAACCATTTTTCTTCGTGCGGCTCAAGTAATTCATAATGTCAAGAGGCGTGGAAGCGCGTTCTTCCGCGTCCAATTGATCTATGTAGGTCTTTCCGTAAACGTCCGCAATAAAACGAAGCCTTGCATTTCCGCTTACCGTGTACTCGAAATTCCCATCGTCACCGACAACGATCTTAAAGTCTGAAATGACGCGATCTCCGTTCTTTTCGATCATTTTGATCAACGTGCGTAGCACTTCATTCATCCTTTGATTCTTTGTGGAACCGGATTCCAGCACGTCCTCGATCTTTACGGAATATGCAAGCTCATTATAGGCAAGCAGGTTTCCGTTCCTGTCGTAGATGTTTCCGCGCGCAGAAGATACGTCCCTGGTTTTTTGCGTCATCAAAAGAAATTCGTTCAGGTACTCTTCGCCGTGCACGATCTGCAACTGAAAACAGCGATTGATCAGCACTGCGCAAAGTCCGATGACGACAAGCATCAGGAATGTTGAACGGCTCGTTATGAAATTAAGAATTCTGCGCCGTATCAGATCTAACAAAATCAGTACTCTCTCTTTCTCTGTCTCTTGTGAAGGTATTCATTGATCTTCAGGATGATTGGATAAAAGGCCAAAGTAGCAACCATGGTAACAACCGTCTCCGGCAGGATTACGTGAATAAAGTAATAGGGGAAATCCAGTTTACCGAAGATCAGGAATAAAAACACGTAGGCCGTGAGGCCAAACGTCAGATCACTTACCGTGATCAAGGCAAGGGGAAGTTTGATGTCCTCTGGATAAAATACCCTTGAAAACTTGCCATTAATAAAGCCCACGTAGGTAAACAGCAGTGCATAAAACCCGATCACGTCTCCAAAAAATGCGTCATAAAGCAGACCGCAGATAAATCCGACGGCCATGCCTGCATTTTCCCCTTTCATGAATCCCTTTGATGCGGTAAGTATGATCAAAAGGTTGGGTAAAACGCGCAAAGGCAGGAGCACCGGAAATACGGCGGTCTGCAACAGAAACAATATCAGGATCAGCGCTCCGGTAAAAAGAAAGCTCAGCATGGTTACCTTACTCCTCTATGATCTGCTTTTGATCCGTGATCACCAAAACTTCAGATAAATGTTCAAAATCAACTGCCGGTATCATCGTGCCTGACTTCGTCAGGTTGTTATTATCCGGCTCAACGGTTAATACGTAGCCGATCAGAATGCCTGGCAGGAATTTGTCACTGATGTCTGAAGTGACGATCTTGTCTCCCGCCTTTACCGCGCCCTTGGAATCCACAAGCTTTGAGAAATAGATCACGCCTTCATTCATTCCCTTAAGGCTTCCGGAAACGATCAGGTTATCCTCGGTTGCAAGAGTCATGCCGCTGACGTTGGCATTGTCGGAAATAATAGCCGTTACGCGGGCCCAATTGGGTCCAACGGCACTGATCCTGCCGACCAAACCGCCGCCGGCGATCACGTTCATGTCCTTCATGATGCCGTCATCCGTACCCTTGTCAATGACAAAGGCAGAATACCAGTTGCCGGAATCACGGGAGATGATCCTCGCTCCCACCTTGTGATACTCCTCATACTGTTCATCCAGTTCAAAGAGCTGACGCAGCTTATTCAGTTCATATTTGTCCTGCTGTAATAACGTGTTTTCTTCCGTGAGGCGCGCAACCTCTTCCTTCAGGGACTGGTTTTCCTTGATCAGCGACTTGATCTGGGTAAACTCGTCCTTCCGGCTAGAAAACCAGCCACCGGCCTTTCCTATGCCCTTTTCAAAGGGAACAAGCGCATACCCAACGATGGTTCCGAGGGGCTTGTCAAAAAAATCCGTCGTGAAGGTAAACAACATTAGCGCAGTACATATAATTGTCAAAATAAAGAGGAGCCATTTACTCGGCAGAGTAAATTTCTCCCCCTTCCGTTTTACGATTGGGCTCATCTACTCATCCCTTCGATTGCGTAAGCTACTGTTTTGTAATTGTCTTCCTTGATGATTTTTGCCAGACCAAGGGCTACACTTGCAACGGGCTCTTCCGCCTGATTCACCTTTAGACCCGTTCCGCTGGCCAGACGCTCTGCCAAGTGATTTACCTGGGAAGCGCCGCCGGAAAGATAAATGCCCTTGCGGAAAATGTCAGCCGCAAGCTCAGGCGGGGTTCTCTCCAAGATCACCTTTACGTTATCAACAATGGTATTAAAGTGTTCTTCCATGGAATCCACCACAAGCTTGGTGGGAATGGTACGCTCCACGGGAAGTCCGGTCACGATGTCGCGTCCGTACACAACTGCGCCCTCTTCATTCTCCTCCAGCTTTTTCAGGTTGATCTTTATGTTTTCAGCAGTTTTGCCGCCGATGATCAGCGAGAATTCCTTTCTAACGGCATTCCGGATGGCTTCGTCGAATTTCATGCCGCCCACCTTGATCAACCGGCTGAGAACAATGCCGCCAAGGGACAGGATCGAAATCTCCGTCGTCTCATATCCAACGTTGACCACGATAACGCCCTGGGAATTCTTCACGTCCACGTCCTGTCCCAACGCATCCGCAACAGCCTTTTCCACCACCATGATCTTTTTCGCCTTAACGCCCGCATCCTTGACAAGATCATAGAACGCCCTCTTCTCAACCTCCGTTACGTCCGTGGGCACTGCCACGTAGAAATCAGAAGGTCTGTAGGAACCCTTTTGAAGGTCGCCAATAAAGTATTTGATCAACGTCTCCATGTTCTTGATGTCCGCGATCACGCCATTGGACAAGGGATAAGAGATCTGGATGTTTCCAGGTGCCTTCTCATACATTTCAAACGCGGAGTTGCCGTATGCAAAAAGCGTATTTTTATTCTCCACGGCGATCATGTTCTTCTCGATGACCACCTTATCCTCATTCCTGTCATAGATTTTGATGTTGTTAGTACCAAGATCGATACCGAATGCATTAAAAACCAATGTTCCATGCTCCTTTCCATTATCCAATCGTACTTTATTTACGTAAGTATGCCTTCCTGACGAAAGCTGTAAAACTTTTGATCTCCAATGATCACGTGATCCAGCAGCGGAATGCCAAGCTCCGTTCCCAAGCGCTCGATCCTCTCCGTTACTTCCACGTCCGCCTGGCTTGGCGCCGGATCACCGCTGGGATGATTATGCAATAAGATGACGTTGACTGCCTGCGCCTTTAGCGCTGCCAGGAACAAGTCCCTGGGGCAAATCAGCGAAAAGTTTACGCTTCCTTCCGACAGCCGCTTTTCCTCCAAGATCAGCCCTTTTGCGTCAAGGCTTACGAGATACACGCATTCCGTTTTCCGGTGCCGCAGCTTCTCCATGAAATATGCAGCAATGGTACAGGGTTCCTTGACGTTGATCCCCTTCTCGGCAACGGAGGATGAGATCCTCATGGCCAATTCCGTAAGGCTCTTTAGCTTTACGGCCTTTACTTGGCCAATTCCCTTCACCTTCTCAAGTTCCTCAAGGCTTACGTCATGTAATCCTAGAAGACCCGTCCGGGGATATCTCCCGAGGGACAATACCTCTCTTGCCAGTTCCAGTGCAGACCTTTCATGGGTCCCCGTGCGAAGGATGATCGCCAAAAGTTCAGCCTCCGTAAGACTTTCCGGGCCAAACCGCAAGAACTTTTCGTAGGGAAGCTCCTGCTGAAGTACCTGATTCTCAATTTCTTTCATTTTGCTCCTTTCCACCTTCCGGAAAGCAAGCAAACAGCCCTATGTTTCTTATTTCATAAAGCGCCATGCCACCAGGGCGATCACGACGCCGATCACGCAGGCAATGGTAATGTGAATGTTTAAGCCAAACGTGAGAACAAGAAATCCCAGATTAAGAACAACGGGAGTATCCAGTCCAAAGGACTGCCCGTAATTCAAGAACGTGTTTTGGAAATAGGAACCGATCAGGCCACCTACCACAAAACCGATCAAGATCAAAAAGACCAGTAACCAATTCGTTTTTTTCAAAACCGTACCCCCACTTCCATTTATCCCACACTTCTATATGGTAACACAAATTAAAACAGAAGTATACAAAATTCATATTCTTTTTTTCGCGAAAATTCGACGCTCCGCGTCACTGTTACAGCTGAATGATGCCCTTCGACTTTAAGCTCTCGAGCGTTTTTAAGATCCCGTATTTTGCATGGGGCCAGGTAAGACCGCCTTGAAAATACACGGCATAAGGCTCCTTAATGGGACCGTCCGCGGACAGTTCAATGGAAGAACCTGACACAAACGCACCTGCCGCCATGATCACCTTTGCGTCATAGCCCGGCATGTCCCAAGGCTCCGGCGTCACGTGGCTGTCTACCGGCGCAGCGGCCTGTATGCCCTCACAGAAGGCGATCACGCCCTCGGGTTTGCCGAAGGTCACTGCCTGAATAATGTCATGTCTGCTCTCTGAACCATTCGGGATCACCGGAAAGCCCAATTTCTCATACAGATTGGCAGCAAAGATCGCTCCCTTTAACGCGCTGGCCGTAACCGTGGGCGCAAGAAATAATCCCTGATAAAACTGCGGCAGAATCCCAAGGGACGCGCCAACCTCTTTACCAAGACCGGGACTTGTCAAGCGATACGCTGCATTCTCGACGCACTCCTTCTTTCCTGCGATATATCCGCCGATCGGTGCAAGACCGCCGCCCGGATTCTTTATCAAGGACCCGACCACCATGTCCGCCCCAACGTCAGAAGGCTCCATGGTCTCTACAAATTCACCGTAGCAATTATCCACCATGCAAAGCACGTCGCTTTTAATGGATTTGATAAAGGCGATCAGTTCCCCGATCCGTGCCACGGATAGGGTTGGTCTCGTCTGATATCCCTTGGACCTCTGAATGGTCACAAGCTTCGTCTTTTCATTGATGGCTTTACGGATTCCGTCAAAATCAAAGCTTCCGTCAGGCAGCAGGTCAATCTGGCGATAGGAAACGCCATATTCGGCGAGGCTTCCCTTGGAAGGTCTAATGCCGATCACCTCTTCCAAGGTGTCATAAGGCTTCCCCACGGGAGACAACAGCTCGTCTCCAGGCCTTAAATTGCTCATGAGAGCAAGGGCAAGCGCATGGGTTCCACATGTGATCTGCGGCCTAACCAGCGCATCCTCCGTATGAAATACCGAGGCATAAACGGCTTCCAGAGCATCCCTTCCGATGTCATTGTAGCCGTATCCCGTCGTACCTAAAAGGCAGGCCTCGCTGACCTGATGCTTTTGCATGGCGCCCAGCACCTTTAATTGATTGATCTCGGCAACCTGATCGATCTGCTCAAAGCGATCCTTTAATCCTTCCAAAACGGAATTGCCAAAATCAAAAACTTCTTTTGAAATTCCCATGGACAAAAAAGCTTCCTTTGTCCCCAACATGTCATCTACCTACTTTCCGTTATTTTATGATGCCTTCCCTTCTAAGGTCGGACAGCATTTTCCCGAGGATCTTGTCCTCGTCATAATCAAAGTCCTGCTTATTCAGCCAAATCACGTCCTCTTCCCTGCGAAACCAAGTGAGCTGACGCTTTGCAAAATGCCTGGTGGAAAGCTTGATCTGCGCGATCGCTTCCTCCAAAGTGCATTCACCGGACAGATAATCCAAGATTTCTTTATATCCCAAGGCCTGCATGGAAGTCATGCCCTTTTCGCAGCCAAGCTCACGAAGATGCCTCACCTCATTCACCAGCCCGTTTTGGATCATTTCATCCACCCGGAGCTCGATCTTTTCATAAAGCTTTTCCCGCAGGTCATTCAGCACGAAATAGCAACACCGGTAAGCCCTTTTCCGGAGACGCTCCGTCTCATTATGCGCCGAAATGGGGGTTTTCGTCAACTGGTAAAATTCCAAGGCACGGATGGTACGCTTTACGTTATTTGCGTGGATCGCATCTGCGGAAACCGGATCCACCTTCCGGAGCATCTCATGAAGCGCCTCCGGCCCCTCCGCCTTGGCCTTTTCCTCTAACGTTTTCCTGTATTCACCATTCTCTTCATTCTCAGTAAAATCAATGTCGCGAAGCAGCGCCTGTACGTAGAAGCCCGTCCCCCCGACAACGATGGGAATCTTTCCGCGGTCAGAAATCCCACGAAGTGCGTCCTTGCAGAGCTTTTGAAACGTAACCACGTTAAAGTCTTCCCAGGGTTTCAGAACGTTGATCAGGTGATGCGGAATGCCCTGCATCTCCTCCGGCATGATCTTTGCCGAGCCAACGTCCATGTATTCATAGACCTGCGCGGAATCTGCCGAGATGATCTCTCCGTCAATCGCCTTGGCAAGCTTTATGGACAGCTTTGTCTTGCCAACACCCGTAGGGCCGGACAATATGACCATGGGCGGGAGCTCCCTGCCCTCTGGTTTTTGCATTTCCGAAATCATCTGATCCATGCAAACTCCCTAAACAATTCTCTTAAATTTCTTTTCCATCTCGTATTTTGAGATCGTAATGATCGTGGGCCTGCCGTGAGGGCAATTATAGGGATTGTCCAAGGTGAGAAGCTCTTCGATCAACTGATCCGCCTCTTCAAAGCTAAGCCGGTTGTTTCCCTTGACCGCAGCTTTGCATGCCATTGTGGCGATCCTTTCCTCAACCACCTGAGGACTCTGCTTGCTGACGCCGGCTTCCAGTTCATCCAGGATGGCAAGGAACATCTCCCGCTCCCCGCAACCATAGAGATCTACCGGAACACTTCTGAGTGCATACTCATTTCCGCCAAATTCTTCAATCTCAAAGCCCATTCGTTCAAAAGTGCCAAGGCACTCCTTTAAAACAACCTCTTCCTGTCCGGAAAGGCTTACGATCACCGGCGGAAACAAAATCTGCGACAGTACGTCTTTTTCATGATACCGCTTCATGAAACGCTCATATTTCACTTTCTCATGAGCGGCATGCTGATCCAGAATGCAAAGCTTGTCTTGATATTGGAACATCCAATAGGTGTCAAACACCTGCCCGATCAACTGATACTCGGATTTCTTGCTTGCCGTTAGGATCTTCTCCTCAAACAAGTCCAATTGCTTAGGTTTTGCGTTATCTTGCTTTTGCAATTTTTCTAACGGCGCAATTTCTTGCTTCTGAAATTCCGCTTCCGGCGTTTTTTTCTCCTCTGCCGGAATCTCCGAAGTCTCCGTAAAGAAATCATCTTGTACCGTTTGTTTTGCAGGCGTAACAACGGATTTTAACCGCTCCCAAACGGGACTGTTTTGGAAGGAATCCCTCTTCGGTTTCTCCTTTAGGTACTCTGTTTCCTCCTGGACGAAATCCTCTTTCTTCCGGACGCGCTCAAAGGGTTCCGCAATAGGAGTTTTATTCATTTGGTCCCTGTGATTCCGGTCCTCCTTCATGATCTCTTTCTCATCGGTCAGCCGGTCCTGAGGGATCATTTCCTTGTGCACAAGCACGTCCTTCACGGAGGCTGCGATGAAATCCGTGATCATGAAATTATCCGAAAATCTTACGTCCATTTTCGTTGGATGAACGTTGACGTCAACGCTTTCCACGTCCATGGTAAAATGCAGCACGCAGAACGGAAACTTATGCTGCATTAAATACTCTTTATATCCTTCTTCGATCGCTTTAGCGACAATAGTACTTCTGATAAAGCGGCCATTGACGTAGTAGATTTCAAAATTCCTGTTTGACCTCACCAGGATTGGCTTCCCGAGATAACCTTCCACCTTTAGGCCGCCCTCTTCATGCTGGATGGGAACTAGGGCATTGGCGATCTCCCTGCCGTAAATGCGATAGATCACTTCCCTCAGGTCACCGTTTCCTGACGTGTGAAATCTTGTTTGACTGCCAATGACAAACTGGAAGGACACGTCTGGCCTGGACAGTGCCAAATGCTCCATTAGATCCGTAACGTAACCACCCTCCGTCGGCGGCTGTTTTAAGAATTTCTTTCTTACGGGAACGTTATAAAACAAATTCCGTACCAGAAACGTCGTGCCCTCAGGCGCGCCAACCTCCTGCAAATCATTCGCAACGCCGCCCTCCATGCAAAAACGTACGCCCGTAAGCGTTCCTGCGGTTTTCGTGATCATTTCCACCTGGGATACGGCCGCGATGCTGGAAAGAGCCTCACCCCGAAATCCAAGGCTGTGTATTTTCGAAAGATCCTCAGCCTTTTCTATCTTGCTGGTCGCGTGCCGGAGGAAGGCTTTCTCCACCTGATCCTTCTCCATGCCGCAGCCATTGTCCGTAACGCGGATCAGGCTGATCCCCCCGTCCCGGATCTCAACGGTGATGGCATCCGCGCCTGCATCCAGTGCGTTTTCCACAAGCTCCTTCACAACGCTTGATGGGCGCTCAACGACTTCACCCGCAGCGATCTTATCGATTGTCTCAGAATCCAAAACGTGAATCTCGGGCATTTCCGCTTCCTCCCATTTAGACGATTAATTCCCCGTCCAACGATTTTTCAGCTTATTTTGCAGGCGGTACAAGGTATTGAGTGCATCCAGGGGAGTCAAAGTCGTCACTTCCACTTCCATCAGTTCCTTGAGCACGTCCTCATCCTTCACAGTGTCGAATAAAGACATCTGACCGAGATCGATCTCATCATAAGTGACGGGCTTTTTCGCCTTTCCTTCCGCCTTGGTATCCACCGCGATGCTTTGCACCTTCTGCGTAATGTCATTGTCAGAAAGCTGCTCCGCGATTTCCTTGGCGCGGTCGATCACCATGTCAGGAACGCCCGCAAGCTTCGCCACCTGGATTCCATAGCTTCTGTCGGCACCGCCCTTGATGATCTTTCTCAGAAAGACGATGTCGTCACCGCTTTCCTTCACGGCGATGCAATAATTGTTAACGTTATGCATCTTGTCTTCCAGTTCCGTCAGCTCGTGATAATGGGTTGCAAAAAGCGTCTTTGCTCCAAGGAGCTTTTTGTTGCTCACGTGCTCGATCACGGCCCATGCAATGGAGAGTCCGTCAAAGGTCGACGTTCCCCTTCCGATCTCATCCAGGATCAGCAAGCTGTTAGGCGTGGCATTCCGCAAGATGTTTGCCACTTCGTTCATCTCCACCATGAACGTGGATTGTCCGCTGGCCAGATCATCTGATGCGCCGACTCTGGTAAAGATCCTGTCAACGATGCCTATGTCCGCGCTTCGTGCGGGAACAAAGCATCCGATCTGAGCCATGAGTACGATCAGGGCACTCTGACGCATGTAGGTAGACTTACCAGCCATGTTCGGTCCGGTAATAATGCTGATGCAATGTTTATTGTTGTCAAGATAAGTGTCGTTTGCAACGAACAGATCCCCTGAAAGCATCTGTTCCACAACGGGATGCCGGCCGTCCTTTACGTCGATCACGCCCTTTTCGTTTAACTTCGGACGGACGTAGCGGTTTCTCTCTGCAACCAATGACAACGAACAAAATACGTCCAATTTCGCTATGGCCTTCGCAGTTCTCTGAATGCGGTCGATCTCCATGGCAATGCTGTCCCGGATCTGGCAGAAAATGTCATATTCCAGGGTCTGCAGCTTGTCTTCCGCATTGAGGATCGTATCCTCAAGTTCCTTTAACCGCGGCGTCGTATAGCGCTCTGCGTTGGCCAGCGTCTGCTTACGGATATAATCTTCCGGCACAAGATCCTTGTAGGAATTCGTCACCTCAAAATAGTATCCGAATACCTTGTTATACTTGATCTTTAGGCCCTTGATGCCAGTTCTTTCGCGGTCCTGTTCCTCCAGCTCGGCAAGCCATTGTTTCCCATCTCTTTTTGCGCTCCTTAAACGGTCCACGTTCTCGTCAAATCCGTCGCGGATCATGCCGCCCTCGCGAATGGTGATGGGCGCGTCCTCATCGATAGCCTGCAGGATCAGCTGATAAATATCCTCAAGTCCGTCTATTTCTTCATGGCATTCCGAGAGCTCCTTGCAATGAAATTCCCCAAGAACGGTTTTAACGTGAGGCAACATCTCCAAAGAGTTTCTAAAAGCAAGAAGATCCCTCGGATTCGCAGTTTTATAAGTGACCCTAGCCAGCAGGCGCTCAAGGTCATAAACGGCATTCAGATATTCCCGGATCTCGTCTCTGGATACGCTGTTTTTGCAAAGCTCTTCCACGGCGTCAAGACGCTCTTCCATCGCCTGTTTGTCGATCAGGGGCTGTTCCAGCCAGCCGCGGAGCATTCTAGCTCCCATTGCCGTCTTTGTCTTGTCCAGCACCCAGAGAAGGGACCCCCGCTTTTGCTTTTCCCGAAGCGTCTCCGTGAGTTCTAAGTTCCGTCTTGTGGAACTGTCCAGAAGCATGAATTTGTTGGTCAGATAAGGGTATAAATGTCTAAAATGACTAAGGTCCGTCTTTTGGGTCTCGTAGAGATAAGACAGCAGGGCGCCTGCGGCCACAAGGCCCACGGGGAAATCCTCGATTCCCAGTCCGATCAGCGTGTTCACCTTAAAATGTTTTCTAAGAAGCTTCTTGCAGCTTTCGTCATCAAAAGCATGCGCCTCAAGGGGATTGATCACCGCATGCAGTCTGTTCCGCAGCTCGCCTACGTCGATGCCGCTCACCAAAAAGGCGTCATTACAGATGATCTCCGTGGGTTCATACTTCATGAGTTCATCCGTGAGCTTTTTGAGGTCTTCCACTTCGGTCAGATAATAATCTCCCGTCGTTACGTCAGCAACGGAAAGCCCGATCTTGTTGGAAGTATAGGCAACGCAGACCAAGTAATTGTTCTTGGACTCCTCGAGGGACTGCATGTTTAGGTTGGTTCCAGGTGTCACCACACGGATCACTTCCCGCTTTACCAAGCCCTTGGCAAGCTTAGGATCCTCCACCTGTTCACAGATGGCCACCTTATAACCCCTACTCACAAGCTTTGTCAGATACCCTTCAACTGCATGATAAGGCACGCCGCACATGGGCGCCCGCTCTTCCATGCCGCAGTCTTTTCCAGTCAGGGTGATTTCTAATTCCTTCGAGGCAACCAGGGCATCGTCAAAAAACATTTCATAGAAATCCCCAAGCCTGTAGAACAGGATACAGTCCTTGTATTCCTGCTTGGTCTCCATGTATTTTGTCATCATCGGGGTCATTTCGCCCATTGTTTTTCCACTCGCTTCCTTGCATTGATTCCCAAAAAGAAATTGGCGGGGCACACTAGAAATTGCGCTCCGCCAATATTTTACCACAACATTTTGTTTCTGTATACTTTTTTCTCTCTAAATAACGATCACTTTTCTCAAGTTTAGCCCTTAGCCAGTTCCTTTGCCCGTGCCAGTGCATCGTCAATGTGAGGGGCAAAGAATTCTTTCCCGACCTTTTGATCAAATTTCGCTTTTTGGAACACCTTCATGGGCTGCTCATTCACGTGAGAGAATACCATTTGGATCCCCTTCTCCTTGCAATCATCATACAGCTGTTCCAGATTGCGCAGCGCCGTCGCGTCAAGGGCGGTAACGCTTCTCATCCTAAGAACCAGAACCTTCGTGTCTTCCTTGTAGGAAATGTCCAAGATTTTCCCGGCAGCCGCAAAGAACATGGGACCCGAGATCTCATAAACCATCACGTGATCGGGAATGGTGCGGAGATTGATGCTTTCCGGATCATTTTCATCATCCACTTCCTTCCAGCCTTGCACCTGTGCCACGTCGCTCATTCTCTTCATGAACAGAATCGCGGCAAGCACAATGCCAACCTCAATGGCCACTACCAGGTCAAAGATCACGGTCAACGCAAAAGTGGTCACAAGCACCAGTACGTCACTCATGGGTGAAGCCTTGCAAAGCTTCACAAAATTCCTCCATCCACTCATGTTGTAAGCCACCTGGAACAAAATCGCTGCAATGCAGGGCATGGGAATCAGCTTAGCAAGAGGCATCAAAAACAATACGACGATCACGAGAGTTAAGGAATGCACCATTCCGGAAATGGGCGTGCGTCCGCCGTTTTTAATGTTTGCTGCGGTTCTTGCAATGGCGCCGGTTGCCGGAATTCCTCCAAAGCATACCGATCCAATGTTTGCAACGCCCTGTGCCACAAGCTCCATATTGGGCAAATGCTTGGATCCGATCATGCTGTCAGCGACAACCGCGGAAAGCAGGGATTCAATGCCTGCCAAAATGGCAATGGTCGCGGCGTTCGGGAGCTGTTCGCGCATAAGATTTATGTCGAGCAGGGACGTACTAAGCGAAAATCCCGGTAAACCCGTCCGGATGTTAGTAAATGCCTTGCCAATGGTATTCACGTCGAGTTTTAAGCACTCTACCAGCGTAGCGGTCACGATCACGGCAACCAAAGAGCCTGGGATCTTTTTTACAAACTTAGGCCAGATGATCAGAATTGCAAGAGCGATTGCTCCGATGAGCACGCCCATCCAATTGATCGTTCCAAGGTTTGCAATGATCGCTTCCACCTTTTCAGCCGTCTCAATGGGTTTTTCGCCATGTTCGTATACGATTCCGGCAAAATCCTTGATCTGACCAATAAACAGCGTCACGGCAATGCCTGCCGTAAATCCGGTGGTGATGGTAAACGGTATGAATTTCAGCAGATTGCCAAACTTAAACAATCCCATGAAGATCAACAGAAATCCTGCCATGATCGTTGCAATGATCAGCCCGTCCATGCCGTCCTTCATGACGATTCCGGCCACGATGGTCGCAAACGCAGCCGTCGGTCCCGCGATCTGCACGCGGCTTCCGCCCAGGAAAGATACCAGGAATCCAGCGATGATCGCCGTATAAATGCCTGCCTCAGGACCAACGCCGGAAGCGATCGCCAGCGCGATGGACAAGGGAAGCGCTATGATCGCAACGATCACGCCTGCCACCACGTCCTTGCCGAACTGCTGCGGCGTATAGGTTTTCATCACGGAAAAAAGCTTTGGTTTCAGATAACTCATTTGTATGCACTCCTAATTCAACAACTTTTCAAAACCACGACACATTCTAATGCGAAGTTTTTAGAAATGCAAGCACTTTTTTAAATGCATCGAAAATTATTCCCCGCTTACGATCCTTCCAAGATAATAAAATCCCCTGCATTCGTCAAGCTTCACCATCACAAGCGTTCCCACCTGCTCAGCCTTGCCCGGGAAATGGACAATGGTATTGTTAGAGAGCCTGCCCGTAAGAAGAATCTCGTCCGGCCCGGCATTTAATTCCTTTAACGCTTCCGCTGAATTACTGCCGTCATTGATCTCTTCCACAAGGGCTTCCATCACTTGTCCTTCATACCGCTTTACGCGCATTCTGGCCGTATCCTGAACGCACTTTAATACTTTGTCAAACTCTTTGTGAACCTGATCCTCCGGCACCTGTTCCATGGCTGCAGCGGGCGTACCCGTTCTCTTGGAGTAAATAAACGTAAAGGCATTGTCATACTGCACTTTTTGGATGACGTCGATGGTATCTTGCACGTCCTCTTGTGTTTCTCCAGGGAATCCCACAATGATATCTGTAGTGAGCGCCACGTCAGGAATTTCTTTTCTGATCTTTTCCGCCAATGCCAGATATTGCTCCTTGGTATATCTCCGGTTCATGGCCTGCAGGATCTTCGTAGATCCGGATTGCAGCGGCAGATGAAGGTGTCTGCAGATCTTCTTTGATTCCTTCATGACCTGGATCAGCTCGTCCGACAAATCCTTTGGATGCGAGGTCATAAAACGGATTCGCTTTAAGCCTTCGATCTTTTCCACTTCCCTTAAAAGCTGCGCAAAGGTGATGCCGTCTTCCAAATTCTTTCCGTAGGAATTCACGTTTTGTCCAAGCAGCATGACTTCGACAACGCCGTCGTCCACAAGCTTTTCAATCTCTCTGAGGATTTCCTTCGCGTCGCGGCTCCGCTCCCTGCCCCTTACGTAGGGCACAATGCAGTAGCTGCAGAAATTATTACAGCCAAACATAATGTTTACGCCGGACTTAAAGGGATATTTTCTGTCTGACGGAAGGTCCTCCACGATTTGATCGGTTCCCTCCCAAACGTCGACCACCATTTTCTTTTCCAGATTGGCTCTGTATGCCAGTTCCGCAAACGCAAACAGATTATGGGTTCCAAACACCAAGTCAACAAAGGGATAGCTCTCGCGTAATTTATCGATCACCGTCTTCTCCTGGGTCATGCAGCCGCAAAGTGCGATCTTCATCGCCGGATTCCTTTTCTTAAATCCGTTTAAGACCCCAAGCCTTCCGTAAACCTTTTGGTTCGCGTTATCCCTGACCGTACAGGTATTATAAATGACAAAATCCGCATTTTCGTCATCCGTCAGTAAGTACCCTGTCTTTTTTAAGATTCCGGAAAGCTTTTCGGAGTCCTTTGCATTCATCTGACAACCGAAGGTCACCACGCAGGCCGTAAGCTTCCGTCCAAGGCGCTTTCCCTCCTTGGCCACAAACTCTCTAAGCTTTGCCATGAAATAATATTGACGCTCCGGCTCCTTGGATGGAGCTTCCGTGCTTAAGTAAATCCGGTCCAAATCGATAAAATCGTACATTTTGCTTCCTCTTTCTGAAAATACTACTCCAAAGTATACCTTAGGAAAATCATTATTTCAACCATGATTTCGAAAGAACTGTTTTGGAGGATCGGAATGCCTCCCCTGCGTTTTCTCCCACGCAAGGATTTCCCTGCAGACCTTTGGTCCCATAACCCAAAGACAGATTAGATTCGGGATGGCCAAAAGCCCGTTTGCCACGTCGGACAACATCCACAGGATCCCCAAACCGGCGGTGGCTCCAACAAAAGTAAAAAAGGAATAGACGGCTTGATATAACCAAGTTCTTTTTTCTCCAAAAAGATAAGCAAACGCAATCTGTCCCTGCGCCGCCCAGCCAAGTATGGTCGCAAATGCGAACAATGCAATGCAAGTACCAAGCACGGCCCCTCCATATCTTCCAAACGTGGTTTCGAACGCAGCGATCATAAGTTCAGCGCCATTTGACGAATCTGCTTTCAAGCCACTCTTCAGGAGCAATTCACCCTCCTGCGCCGCGCTGGCCACTCCGCTGCAGGCATATGCAATTCCCGTGATCACACAGATGACCAAGGTATCAAAAAACACCGCAGAAGTACTGATCCAGCCTTGCCTTACCGGATCTTCTTCCGATGACGCCGCAGCACTGATTCCGCCTGCGCCAAGTCCTGCCTCATTGGAAAATACCCCGCAGGATACTCCGGCATTTAGGCTTCTGATCCAGGAGGCCGTTATCGCTCCAAACAAGCCTCCCGACACTGCCCTAGGCGAAAAGGCACCTACGAAAATGCATTTCAATCCAGGAATCAGGTTTTGCCAATGAAGCACCACGATCCCAAGACACCCCGCCACGTAGATCGCACCCATGGCAGGGACCAGATACGTTGATATCTTAGAGATTCGCTTCATTCCTCCCACAACCGCAAACAAAGTAAGCATTGCAAGAATCATTCCAACGCTTTTTTCCTTCCAGCCGAACGCCGCGTGAAAGGAGGAAGCGATGGAGCTGGCTTGTACCGCATTCCCCATCCACAGGGAACAGAGTACCGCAAAAAAGGCATAACACCCCGCCAATACTTTTCCAGTCTTTGGCAGGGGAAATGCCTTGGAAAGCGTGATCATGGGCCCTCCCTTCGGGAGCCCTGATCCGTCCTTTACCCTGTATTTTACGCTAAGCGTACTCTCCGTAAGTTTTGTGGATAGTCCGATCAGTGCCGATATCATCATCCAAAGAAGCGCTCCCGGTCCGCCGGCTGTCATGGCCATGGTTACTCCAACCACGTTTCCGGTTCCAATGGTTGCTGCCAACTCCGTCGCCAGACTCGAAAAGGACGATATGCCCTCCTTTTGATCCTCTTCCCTCCTGCCCAGGGCCATTTTCACGGCCCGGAACAGTTTTCTTACGGGAAGTCCCCTTAGCAAAATGCACAGATACGCTCCCGTTCCCAGCAGAAAGGTAAGAAGCCACGGGCCCCATACTATGTCTCTTATTTCTTTGATCCAGCCGGCCATCACAAGCACGCCTCCATGCGGTTCTATGGATTTATCTTATGAATCCGTCGTTCTTTTAGAACTATCCGTTGGCGTTTTCGCACTGGTCAAAGCCAGGATTGAAGGCGTAGAAATTCTTTTCATTCAGCTTATCCGAGGCCATTCGGAGTGCCTCTCCAAAGCGCTGGTAATGAACAATTTCTCTTTCCCTCAGGAATTTGATGGGTTCACAGACGTCCGGCTCTTTGATCAGTCGCAAGATGTTATCGTAAGTGGTTCTGGCTTTTTGTTCCGCAGCCATGTCTTCGCTCAGGTCCGTGATCACGTCACCCTTACTCTGAAACTCACAGGCATTAAAGGGCACTCCGCCAGCCGCCTGGGGCCAGATGCCAAGGGTATGATCCACGTAATATTTGTCAAAGCCGCTTCGCTCAATCTCTTCCATCGAAAGATTTCGCGTCAGCTGATGGATGATCGTTGCCACCATTTCCAGATGTGCAAGTTCCTCGGTTCCAATATCCGTAAGAAGGCCGCCAATTTCCCTGTAGGGCATGGCATATCTCTGGGAAAGATAACGCATGCTGGCTCCCATCTCTCCGTCCGGTCCGCCATATTGAGAGATAATGATCTGTGCCAGTTTTGCGTTGGGTTCCTTGATATTCACCGGAAATTGCAGTCTTTTTTCATAGTTCCACATTATGCGCATCCTCCTTCCCAGGGAAGAGGCGCGTCTCCCCAGCTCCATTTCTTGCCAGAATCCGCTTCAGCCATGGTGAGCGGATAATATTTCTTTCCAAATTCCCTGCACAGCTGCTTTTTGATCTGCGCATAATGCTGATAATACTCAAGTGCTTTTTGATCCGTGGGGTGCGTATCCAGGAACAGTCCTAGATCCACCATCGTAAAATCTACCACGCCAATGTTAAAGAGGAGCTGATCCTTTCCATTCATGCCTCGCACCTCCTCCCGGTGAAGGGCTTGTTTAAGTCGGGAAAGATCGTTCCGATGCGATATGCCTTTTCCAAGTCATCATACACCTTGTCAAAGCGCTGTATTTCAACGTACGCCATGGCCAGTGGACGATTCTTCCACGCGCTAACGCCTGCATAATCCTGATAATCCGTCATTCGAGCCTATGATCCTTTCTGTTTTTATATTTTATTCATATGCCGTCTCTTCCATTTGGTTACAAAACCAGAGCCCGAACCGAATCAGATGAACGGGACAGGGGGACGTGTCTATAGACACGTCCCCCTGTCCCGTTCTGCTTACTTTTATTTCGTCGTACTTCCAAAGCCACCGTTGCGGATTCCGTCTGCGTCATCGTCAACGGTAATGCCATATTCCAAAAAGATTCCCTGCGCAAATCCGCTCCCAGCGGAAACCTCAACGGTTCTGCCTTCGTTTGAGCAGTTCGTCATTTTGATAAAGATATGCCCTTCATTGTCGGAATAATAATAATCACTGTCAATAATACCAACGGTATTGTTCATTTGCAGGCGATATTTAAAACCAAGCCCGCTCCTGGGATAAATCTTCAATACCCAGTCCTCTTCCATCTTTACGCGGATTCCCGTAGGAATCTTGATCGTGGACCCGGGCGTAAGGCTAAAGGAAAAGGGAGCATAAAAATCATATCCCGCACTGCCCTTTGTCGCTCTTTTGGGAAGCTTAATCTCTTCATAGATCTCTTCAAGATCTTTTTCGGAATACTGCGGAAACTCTTCTCTCAGCGCATTCGTAAATTGTTCCTTGCTTACTTTGAAAAACTGGGCAATCCGTCTCATTATAACTCCTCCTCATTCTCCCAAAACTAACATGAGCAAACTTGACGCCTTGCAGCACCTCGTTTGCTCAAGTCAAACAGTATTATATAAAATTTTTTCTTTTACAACAAGCCCCTAAACGTGTTATATATGCCGTTCTCTCAGTTGTTTTATAGCAGGCAGGACGTCACGGGTGCATCCTTTAGCGTCTGCGGCGCACTAACCGGCTCCCTGGAATAATCACCGCAATGCAGGACGGGAATCAAGGGATTTTCTTGCTTTAAGCTCTCCTGCACCTTGATCACGCGTTGATTCTTACTCCCCTTCCAAAGAAGCTGATTATCCTTTTCCTCCACGTGAAATTCACCGTCCACGAGTACGTCCACGAATTTCATCATGGGATACTGCCAAATGTTCTCCCAAACGTCACCGGTATAGAGCCAGATTGTTTTTTTCGGATATTTCTCCTTGATCTCTTCCATGAGATTCCTTACGTCCGCGCGGTTTGCGGGATGCAGGGGATCTCCGCCGGAAAACGTGATTCCGGAAATATAGGACTTGTCAAGCTGATCAAAGATCTCCTGCCTTGCGTCTTCATCAAAGAGAAGTCCGCCGTCCGGATCCCAGGTGATGGGATTTTGGCAATCCTTGCAGCAATGATTACAGCCAGCAACCCAAAGGACAACGCGAAGTCCGTCTCCGTTTAGCATGTCGTCCTTGGTGATATTATGATAACGCATAATGCCTTAAACACTCCAATCTCAATTACTTCCCACGATTTCCGGGATTTACATGGACACTCTTTCCTTGATCTCAGCCATCTTCGCGTCATTCAGGCGGCTGTCGCCATGCACTCTCGAGTAAGACAGATAACCGTTCATGCGGTCGATCTTCGTAAGGTTTCTGCTTCCGCACTTCGGACAAACGTCCATTTCCAACTCCTGATGACCGCAATCGTCACAATATGCCAGGGACAGATTTACGCCCTCGTAAAATCCCATTTCCATGGCCCTGTAGATCAACGACTTAACGGCCTCGATGTTGTAATCGATCGGATATTTTACGTACTGGATCTTTCCGCCGTTTGCCAGATCCCAAAATCGGTTTTCGAGATCCTGTTTCTGAATGGGCGTGATGTTCTCGGTCACGTGGCAGTGGAAGGAATTGCTGACGTATTCCCTATCGGAAACGCCTTCAATGATTCCGTATTTCTTTCTAAACTGCTTTACCTGGAGACCGCAAAGGCTCTCTGCAGGCGTTCCGTAGATTGCATAGAGGTTGCCGTCAGCTTCCTTGAATTCGGCAATCTTTTTGTTGATGTGCTCCATCACCTCTACGGCAAAGGCTCCGTCCTCAACGAGGGACTTGCCGTTGTAAAGCTCCTGCAGCTCGTTCAGTGCCGTGATTCCAAAGCTAGCGGTTGCAGCCTTCAGAAGCGGCTTGATCTTATCGGTGAGCTTTAAGTGTCCGCCAAGGAATCCGCCCTCGCAGTAAGCCAGCGGGTTCGTTGAAGCACGCATTTCTCCAAGATATGCGTAGGTTCTGATATGGAGCTGACGGATCAGGTTCAGGTAGTAATCAAGAACCTCATAAAAATCACGGCTTTCCTTCCTGGACTTCTCCAGGATCATGGGAAGGTGAAGCGAAACCGCGCCAATGTTAAAGCGTCCTACAAAGATCGGCTTGTCATCATCGTCTGCGGGATGCATGCCGCCTCTCTCATACCAAGGAGAAAGGAACGCGCGGCAGCCCATCGGCGAAACAACTCTGCCGTATTGCTTGTACATGCTTGCAACGTAGCCCTTTCCGGTCAGACTCAGCCAATCCGGATACATGGTCTTTGCAGAGCATTCCACGCCCGCATTGAACACGTCCTCCATTTCCTTTCCGGGTCCGTGAAGGTTTTCGTCATACAAAAATACGATCTTCGGGAATAACACGGGCTTCTTGCAGTTTGCCTTACCCTGTCCTTTCTTTCTGACGTTCAGCATCTGGATCGTGGCAAGACGCGCAAATCTTCCCGTGCCAATGCCTGCCGTCACGGTAATGAAGGGATAGTCACCTCTGCTGGAGGCAACGGTGTTAAACTTATATTCCCATCCCTGAAATCCCTGCTCAAAATCTCTCGTCACGTCGGCGAGTGCAACCTCTTCCGCCTTTTCCTGGGCGATGCCAAGGCCAACGTACTTGTCAACGTACTTCTTGTAGGATTTCTCCGCATAGGGCTCTAAGATCTTGTCCACTTCCGGTACGGTAAATCCGCCGTACTGCTGGCTAGCTGCGGAAAGAACGATGTCTCCGATCACGTCAAAAGCCGTATCCAAGGTTTTCGGCTCATTATACCAAATGTTTCCCATCTCAAATCCGCCGGAAAGCACTTCCTTCACGTTAAAGAGACAGCAGTTCATGGTATCACGCCTTGCGGACATGTCATGCACGTAGATGTATCCGTCACGGCAGGCCTGGATCTCCTCGGTCGTCATAAAGAACTTCTGGTATAATTCCTTGTTAAACTGATTAAATACAAGACTTCTCTTGGTGGAAACCAAAGCGGAATCCGTATTGGCATTCTCCTTGTCTCCGATATACATGATGGACTGGCTCTTTTTGTAGACGTCATCCATCATTCTGACAAAATCCTGCTTGTAATTTCTGTAATCGCGGTAACTCTTCGCAACGATGGGTTTTACTTCCTCCAATGCGGATTCCACCACGTTATGCATGATCGCGATGGGAATCTCATTGCTTTCAAATTCATCGATCTTATCGATTACGTGCTGGCAGATGCTGCGCTTTTCCGCTTCCGTGAACTTCGTCAGCGCGCGGTACGCACTCTTACCAACGGCATTGATCACCTTTTGAACGTTAAAAGCCTCTTTGCTTCCGTCCTTCTTAATGACAAAGACCTGTTTGGAAGGGCGATATTCCTCCCCATAATTCACTTCATCATTTTGCTGTGCGTGATCAAAATTACTACTCATGACACTCCCCCATTTCTTTATTAAAGGCTGATTATCGATACAATATATTGATCGAAAAACAAGGGCTTTCCCAATATATTGTGCCAGCGTATCAAGTATAAAAGGAATTTCCGCTTTCTGTCAACGTAAAAACTCAACAAAAAAAGGCTCCCAAAATTTTAGGAACCTTTTTAGAAAAAGGGATTGACAAATCAATTTACTGATAATTAGCATCGTTGTACGGCAAATCGCCTTGCTATTCAACTTGGTCAAGACCATTTTCCACGATACTGCGAAGATGATCCATATATTTTTCACGGACCCAGTCCGGGCTGACGATTTTCGTCTCTTTGCCCAATCCTGCCATCCATCCAAAAAACTGCGGTGACACCGTAAGCTTTACTCTGATGCGGATCCTGCCGTTTTTTTCCTTTCGGAGTCCAATGTCTTTACCAAAGCGGTCAACCGCCACGCCAAGCAGGGATTCCGGGAAACTCAGGATCACGGTTTCCTCCGTACCGCCATACATTCCAAACGTTTGATTTGAATATGCTGCAAGATCAATTTTGTCAAATTGTTTGGCACCGTCCCTGGAAACCGTAAGAACCTTTACCTTCCCCATCTTGTCCACGCGGAAATGTCGTATGGCCTGTGCTTCGTCATCAAAGGCGACCAGATAATAGTTTTCATTCTGCCAAAGAAGTGCCCACGGACTTACAACTCGCTCTTCCTGCTTTCTGGGTACCATTTCCTTCTCAATGTTCCAATCCATGTACTGGAAAGAAATCTTTTTGTTTTCCTGGATGGCGCGATGCACGTTGTCGATGCTGTAATAGATACTTTCATTATCCGTTTTTACGCGTCCAAGCACGTGGACCTGTCTCTGCAGCTTCCCTGCGTCATGCTTTCCCGCAAACCGTTCCAGCTTGGCGATCAGTTCCCGGGATTTTTTGGCCGTGATAAACCTGGAGGATTCCACCGCATCCACCAAAAGCTTCAACTCGGGCAATTCAAATTCCCGCTCTCCGAGAAAATACCCTCCGCCGTTCCGGCTGCTGTTTTGTAATATGTCAAAACCAAATTCCCTAAGCCTTTCCACGTCGTCATAAATGCTTTTCCGCTCCGCGTGAATCCCCTTTGAATCAAGGTATTCGATGATGCGGTTCGTGCTGACGGGAAAAGCTTCGCAGCTTTCCTCCTCAAGCAATTGGATCAAATATAAAAGCTTTAATTTTTGTCCCGAAGATTTTGGCATCCCTTACTCCTTTTGAGGTTTAGGCATTTTCCTGTTGATCAGCGTTAGCGGCCGCTTCCCTCTCGAGAGCAGCATCCTTACGTTTTCTCATAAAGATTCCAAAAAATACGGCAGCCACGCCTACGGCAACAAAACAAAGTAATAAAAGTCCGTAACTAGCCAAAGCATTTAAAAATTCCATACTTCGTCACTCCATTTCCAGATCACTGACTGACAGCGATTCTACACATAATAAAAGTCCCATAAACTTCTCTCAACGTCAAGTATATCAATTGCGGACTTCTTCGTCAAGCCCGTCATTTTCTGCTATTGCATGCTCCACTGGCCAGATTCCACAAAGCGCTCTGCCATTCCCCTTGCATTAGCGATCACGTCGCCGTCATAGCCAATGATTTCCAACAACTGAATGGCATTTCTCGTCGTTGCTTTTCCGGGAAGAAGCTTGTATTGGAAGATTACGTCGCCGTCAACAATCTCTTCCTCGAAATGATAGTTATTGAAATCCTGCTTCAAAAGCTCTGTCAGTTCTATGTCATGGGTGGCAGCAAAACAAAGAACGCTTTTTTTGTGTAGGCTTTTCAAGATTTGTGTCGATGCCGCTATTCTTTCCACGGTGTTGGTTCCCCTGAGCACTTCATCCACAAAGCAAAGAACAGGTCTTCCAGGCTCTTTTTCCGCATCCAAGATACGCTTTAATGCCTTGATTTCAACAACGTAATAGCTGTCTCCGCCCTCCAAGTCATCCTGAAGCGCCATGGAGGAATAGATCCTAAAATACGGAGCCTCATAGGAAGATGCGGTACAGGTATGGATCGTCTGTGCCAACAAGGCATTTATGGCCACCGTTTTTAAGAACGTGGATTTACCGGACGCATTGGAACCGGTGATCAGAACACCCTTTTCGGTCTCCAGGGAATTCTTTACGGGATCCTGCAAAAGCGGATGCCAGGCATCCGTAATCTTTAGGGAATCCGCCATGCCTTCCCACAGCTTCGGAATACAGTAATCCGCTCCTTTTTTCCGAAGGCCCGCTCTCCATGCGCCAACGGCAATGCTCGCTTCTATTTTTCCCAGTTGCGTGTTTACGGCATCCACCTTATCAATGTTCCCTCGAAGGAAATTAAGCATTTTGTTGAACTGCATCAGATCAACGTGGAAAGTCATCTTTACGTAATCCACCAAAAGATCGGCGGGATTGCTCCCTCCCAGGGATCCGTTCCCTGAAACAACCCAAAAAGAGCCTCTTCGAAGCGGTGCCAGCTCCTTACAAGTCTTTCGCACGTCTTCCAGGATTTTCTCAAGCGTTTCTTCCTTCTCTTTCATTGGGAGCTTATCCAGCTTACCAGCGGCATCCAGAAGCTTCAGCACGTATTGAAAGCTGACGATATAAGGCTCTATTTCGTTCTTCTCCTTAAAGTAGGTCGTAACGTTAAAAATCATCAGGGCTACCAGTGCGATCAATCCATAGCTAAAGAAAAATGGCATGATCGCAATGCAGGGAATAAATGCCAGATCCATCAAAATGGCTCTTTTATTATTTCTCTCACCCAGATAATCAAGATTATCCAAGTAATCATATAGCGAAAACTTACCCATGTAGCCAAGCTTTGCCATCAATATCTGCACGTAAACCCGCTGATCTTCCTCTTTTACGAAATGATTCACCAGCGTTTCAAATTCCTCAAGCTCTTCCTTTGTTTTTCCGGCACTCCTGAGCACGTGATATAAATACTCCTCGCCCGTTGCCGAGTAGGTGTGATTCATGCTGCGGAAAACGTCATCCATTCCAAGGTCATTCCAGGTGACGTCGTCTACCTGACCTTCCTCCTTATGTTTCCCGAAATAGCGGTCAATCCGAAGAAACCGTTCGATCTTTTCCTCTCGTTTGCGAAGAACGCCATAATTTTGCCGCAGTTCTTTTTCAAACAGCCTTCTTTTTTTTCTGTCGTTAAAAATGTCCTTCACTATGATCGCCACAAAAAATGCTACGACCAACGCCCCAAAAATTGCATATTCCATATCCATACCATCCTGCGATTTTATACGCTATTACGATAAAACGTAAAGAGGCAAAAGTCAAGGGCGCCGAAGCCCGGCGCCCTTTATTTTAGACGATTTAATGATTTATTTACCGCCAATTCATTATATTTTAATCACGTCTTAATTGCATAAATCGAAATTTTAGAGTTTTAGACTGCCAGGAAGAATTTCACCAGGAAGATCAAACTCAAAATGGCGGTAAGTACGGAAACGTCTTTTGCCTTTCCGCAGAAAATCTTTAATACGGTATAAGAGATCAGTCCAATGCCGATTGCATGTCCAATGGATGAGGAAATGGGCATTGCAAGAAGCATAAGTCCAACGGGAACCGTCTGGTAAACGTCATCAAAATTAATGTTCTTTAATCCGCTAAGCATTAAGATACCAACGTAGATCAATGCAGCGGAGGTTGCTGCAGGAGGAATGATTCCGGCAATGGGCGCAATAAACATGCATGCCAGGAAAATAACTCCAGTCGTCAGCGCGGTCAGTCCGGTTCTTCCGCCTGCCTCTACACCGGATGCGGATTCGATAAACGTGGTTACGGTAGAAGTACCGGTTGCGGAACCAGCCACGGTACCAATGGCGTCTGCAAGAAGCGCTTCCTTCATCTTTGGCATTTTGCCATTCTTGTCAAGCATGCCTGCGCGGCTTGCAGTACCAACGAGCGTACCAATGGTATCAAACATGTCAATGATGCAGAAGGTTACAATCAGTGTAACGATCGTAAAGGATCCAATTTTCATAAATCCTTCAAAATTAAACTTAAACAACGTGGTGTTTGCCATGTCTGCGAAAGGCGGAAGGAACGATGCCGTTGCAAGGGAAGCAAACGGATTAGTGCCAAGGAAAATGGCTTCGCCAGCCCAATAAACGACGCTTGCGAAAAGCATGCCAATGATCACGGCTGCCTTAACCTTTTTCTGTGCAAGGATAATGATCAAAAAGAGTCCTACAAACGCCGTAACAACGCTCAGAACCATCTGAGAATATCCGGAACCCATGGCCGTCTTTGCCTGACCTGCCGTAAGCGCGCCAAAGAAGTCACGCATCATGTAGAAAGGTCCACCCGTCTCGGAATAAACGCCTGCGTTAGAACCAAGTCCAATGTTCATCAGCATAATGCCGATGGAAGGCGCAATGCCCAGACGAACGCCCAAAGGAATGGCTTCCACGATCTTTTCGCGAACGCTGAGAACGGACAGACATATAAAGATAATGCCTTCAATCAAAACGATCACCAAAGCCGACTGATAAGATTCCACGTAACTCATTCCCGTAATGCTGGCCAAATTGGCAACAACCAGTGCAAAGAAACTGTTGAGCCCCATTCCGGGTGCCATTGCAAATGGTTTGTTTGCTGCAAAGGCCATGATAAACATGCCGACGGCCGATGCAATACAAGTTGCCAAAAATACGCCGTTCCAAAGAGCCTGCCCTTCCGCTCCAAATCCGGTTAAAAGATTTGGATTCAATGCGATGATGTAAGCCATCGTCATGAAGGTTGTGAGACCGGCGATGATCTCAGTTCTTACCGTAGTGCCGTTTTCCTTGAGCTTGAAGACTTTCTCTAACATGTTCTTTCCTCCTAAAGTATTATTTTGATTAGAGAACCTTTCTTATGATGAATTTGCTCTAGGCAAATTACGTCCCATTACTTTAACTGCGCACTTCCAAAACTTTGCGGCAACAATTCACCCAGCGTACAAACCTTATAATCTTCCAGAGTCTTTGCCGCGATGATCACAAAATCTTCCTTGCAAAATTCGCTCATCACCTGTCTGCAAAGGCCGCACGGGAATGCATAGGAATCTGGTTTCTGATTCGCCTTGCCTCCTACGATCGCAATCGCCTTAAAATCACGTTCTCCCTCCTGAACGGCCCGAAGAAAAGCAACCCTCTCCGCGCAGATTGTTGCGCCATAGGATGCGTTTTCCACGTTGCACCCCGGATATGCCCTTCCCTGTTCGGAAAGAAGAGCTGCCCCAACGTGATAGCCGGAGTATGGCGCATAAGCCTTGGTCCGCGCTCCAAGTGCCTGCAGGATCAGCTTTTGTACGTCAAAATCCATTTTTATCATTTTTACCCTATCTCTCCCATCTTACGTATCACGCCCGAAACAAGCGCCGAAAATTTCTCAGCCGCGCGATCTGCCGTTTCCTGTACCTCTTTGTGATTCAGCTTAACGATTGACATTCCTGCGGCCAGATTACTGATGCAGGATATGCCACAGATTCTCATGCCGGCGTGATTTGCGGCAATGGCCTCAACAACCGTGCTCATTCCAACCGCATCCGTTCCCAGCATCCTAAGCGCCTTGATTTCAGCGGGAGATTCGTAAGAAGGTCCCGTCAGCTGCGTATATACGCCTTCCTGTATTCTGATGCCCTCTTGGGAAGCAACCTCCCAGATCAAGTCCTGAAGTTCCAGGTCATAGACGTTGGACATGTCTGGAAATCTCGTTCCCAGGGATTCCGGATTGGGACCGATCAACGGATTGGGCACAAAAAACGAAATATGATCGCGGATCATCATCAGATCGCCCGGTTGAAATTTCTCATTTAAACCGCCTGCCGCGTTTGTCAAGAACAGGAACTTAGCCCCCAAACGCTTCATCAAACGGATGGGCATGACCACGTCGCTCACTTCATAGCCTTCATAAAAATGAACCCGCCCCTTCATGCAGACAACGGGAACTTGATCCAGCCAGCCAAAGATAAATCTCCCGTCATGACCGGCAACGGTCGAAACGGGGAAACCATCAATTTCGGAATAGGGAATCGTGCACTCAACCCGCAAATTCTTTGCAAAATCGCCAAGACCAGAGCCCAATACCAATGCAACCAAAGGCTGAAATTTTGTTTTTTCCCTTACTTGCAATACCGCTTTTTCCAGTTTCAGTTCCGTTTTCGTTGCCATTCAAAAGATGCTCCTTTGTTTTTATTCAATTTGTCCTACAGTAGTAAAGTATACAGAAATTTTCACGTAAAATCAATTCTTTTACAATAAATTTTGTATGTTTTATATAATGATGCAAACCATGCCGCCATTTGATTCATTTACGATCTTTTGCATGCAATCCTGCAGTTTTTCCTGGCTCTCCGGCCCGATTCCCGAAATCTTGGCATTTATACCGTCGTTCACCATCTGCTCCACGGATTTTCCAAATACGTTAGTTCCCCACATGCCTTCCGCCGTGCTCGAATTTTTGATAAACGCGATCAAATCCTCTGCCTGTTCCCTTGTTCCAACAATAGGAGCGATCTCCGTCACCACGTTCGTCCTGATCATGTGAATCGATGGACTGATTGCTTTAATTTTTACGCCAAACTTATTTCCCTGATGAATGATTTCCGGCTCTTCCAAAGTAATGTCCTCTCTTTGAGGAATTACCACTCCATACCCGCCGGCCTTTACGCTGTCCAGGGCATCTTTTATTTTGTCATATTCCTCTTTCATCTCACCATATTGCTTTAACCGGATCATCAGCTGATCTGAGTCTTCGACCGATTCGCCAACCGCATTGGTCAATGCATTGTAAAAACATTCTTCCTTTGGCTCAAGTTCAATTTTAATGACTCCATCGGATAATCCCAGGCTTTCAATTCTATATCTTCTAAGGTAATCGCTCACCATAACGTCAATGTTTTCAGCCACGTCCCTTATTTTTACAGATTTGTCTCCCAGTTCTTTGATTTTACCAATCAAGTCAACATTCATGTCATCCTGATCATCCAGCGATCTCATCCACCCAGGGCAATAGAACTCCACGGAAGATACTGGAAATTCGTACAAAATCTGCTCCAAGACCCTCGTAACGTCATCTTTCCTCAGTTGCTCACAATTGACCGTCATGGTCATAACGTCATAGGCATCTGCTATCCTTGACGCAACGTTTTTTGCCTCTTCAGAATAAGGTTTTCTGCTGTTCACGAGCACCAAAAAAGGCTTTCCCGTTTCCTTAAGCGCCGTTATCGTCTTTTCTTCCGCTTCCAAATAAGCGTCTCTCGGCAATTCACCGATGCTTCCGTCCGTCGTGATCACCAAGCCGATTGTCGAGTGGTCTTTCATAACCTTATCCGTACCAATCTCAGCCGCTTTGCTAAATGGAATGGGATCATCAAACCACGGTGTTTTTACCATCCGTTCCTCGTCATTCTCCAAATGTCCGGCAGCACCGTCCACCATGTATCCGACGCAATCGATCAGCCTAACCTTTGCCGTAACGTCATCCCCGAGCCGAATTGTTGCCGCCTCCTTTGGCACAAACTTTGGTTCCGTCGTCGTAATGGTTTTCCCTGCCGCGCTTTGTGGCAATTCGTCCGTGGCCCTGATCTTTTCCGCTCCGTCTTCCATGTTTGGAAATACCATTTCCTCCATGAATCTGCTGATAAACGTTGATTTTCCCGTACGGACCGGTCCCAAAACGCCTATGTAGATTTCCCCATTACATCTTTCTTTAATGTCACGATACAGATCATATGCCTTTTGAATTTCTGCCATCTTTTTATCATCCTCCCGCAATTACTGTTACAAACATATGCAGGCTACAAGTATTTTATGTAAAAAAACGAGATAACGAAAACGCCCCCATGACACGTTAAAAGGCCGAATCCTCCCGGATTCGGCCTTTCCTAATACTTTTAGCTATTTTATCTAACAATGCGCTTAAAGCTCTTTTTACCGCGTTTTACGACGATTCCATCGCCTGCAAACTGCCCGGGATCAAAGCTCAGCTTCACGTCCGTAACTTTTTCCCCGTCAACGGTAACGCCGCCCTGCTCAACGGCACGTCTTGCCTCACTTCTGGATGCGCAAAGCCCTGAGCTTGCAAGAACTCCAAGGATATCAATCTTTCCGTTCAGGAAATCTTCATCCTTCAGTTCGTAGGTCGGCATGTTTGCGTCATCTCCGCCGCCTGCAAATAAAGCCTTGGCGCTTTCCTGCGCCTTCACGGCTTCTTCCTCACCGTGAACAAGCTTGGTCAGTTCAAATGCCAAAATTTCCTTTGCCTGATTGAGCTGGCTGCCCTCCCAATGATCCATCTCGTCGATCTGCTCTAGGGGAAGGAAGGTCAGCATGCGCAGACACTTAAGCACGTCGGCATCGCCAACATTTCTCCAGTACTGGTAAAACTCGAATGGGGAAGTCTTCTCGGGATCCAGCCATACGGCGCCCTTCTGGGTCTTGCCCATCTTCTTACCCTCGGAATTCAAGAGCAGCGTGATGGTCATGGCGCAGGCATTTTTTCCAAGCTTTCTGCGGATCAGTTCCGTACCGCCAAGCATGTTGCTCCACTGATCGTCGCCACCGAACTGCATGTTACAGCCGTAACGCTTGTAAAGCTCCAGGAAATCGTAGCTCTGCATGATCATGTAATTGAATTCAAGGAAGCTCAATCCCTTCTCCATTCTCTGCTTGTAGCACTCAGCCGTCAGCATTCTGTTGACAGAGAAATGAGCGCCTACCTCGCGCAAAAACTCAATGTAGTTCAAGCCTCTGAGCCAATCGGCGTTGTTTACCATCATGGCCTTGCCTTCGCCAAACTCGATAAAACGGCTCATTTGCTTCTTAAAGCATTCACAGTTGTGATCGATCTGCTCCACGGTCATCATTGTGCGCATGTCACTTCTTCCGGAAGGATCGCCGATCATTGCGGTACCGCCGCCAATCAGGGCGATGGGACGGTTCCCGGCCATCTGAAGCCTCTTCATCAGGCAAAGTGCCATAAAATGTCCCACGTGCAGACTATCTGCAGTCGGGTCAAAGCCAATGTAAAACACGGCCTTTCCATTGTTGATCAGCTCCTTGATCTCTTCTTCATCCGTGAGCTGTGCCAAAAGTCCTCTGGCTTTGAGTTCATCAAAAATCGTCATTTCTTTTCCTCTCTTTCCGCCCTTCGGCTACTTTTTTGACGGTTATTCCACCGTCCATGCTTTGAAGGATTACAAGGGAGAGTTTTAAAACAAATAAAGCTCACCCTCTTTCAAAAGGGTGAGCCCTCACTCACGTTACCACCTTCGTTCCCGCACGCCTCACAACGCACGGCTCAGCGAGTATCCATCAATACTCTTGTCCGATATCGGGGACTACCGTCAAAGCCTACTCCCTGCGATCAGGTTTGGGTTTGCTGCTCCGAGACGTATTCCCAAAAGACTTTCCGCGCCTCTCACCTGCCGGCAACTCTCTGTCAAAAGCTTCCTCTTGGTACTCTTTCTCTTCATCGCATTCAAATATGTTATTGTGATAGTAAATCATACGAGCCACTTTGTCAAGCTATTTTTGATTTCATTCCAAATCTAAAGAGAATGAATCCAGAAGCTCAAATATTTTTTCTTCCGTCAAGTGATCGATTGTCAATGAAATAAAGTTATCACCGAAAGAACAGATTGCACGTGTCATCCCCCACCCAGACGCTCGGTTACTTTGATACAAATCTTCATCCCAAACGGTGTCGACCAAAGTAAATTCCAGTCCCGACTTCGCTACGTAGGTTCTCACGTTTTGATTTCCCGAAGAATAGGATACGGGATCAAATTCTTCCCCTATCAACATAAAGATCAACACGTTTCCGCCCATTCGGGAAACATATCTCTCATGCAACCGTTTTCCAACCACTTTATCATTTTTCTCATACAGATAAAGCGTCGAATGCTCCGTTTGTTGAAATTCTTCATGATTTATTGCGTAAAAGCCATGGCCCAAGTCACTGATAAGCTCTTCATGATTCTCGTATTCTATCTCTGTTCCAACCATATACGTTTTGCCTAAATACTTCAATTTACTTTTCTTTTTACTGATCCAACGGTCATTCGGGCCTGGACTCAAGTTCTCAATTTCCTCCTCGCCAAACTTATTCGTTATGTCATCAAGAAGTTCATTGTATTTCTGTTCTTTTACGTATTCCGAGTCGTTACCTTCCTCAATTTTCGTGAGCTCATTCTCCAAATCATTATTTGCCTTACTTCCTTCCACGCTGATCACGTTATTCGAAACAACGATCTTCTTATAGATGCTTTTCGCCGCATACGCCGTACCGCTTCCAAGGATCAGACAGGCCAGAACGATCGCGGCAACTTTTAAGCTCCCTTTGCCAATGGCTCTTGCCGGCTTACGGTCTTTTCCTTCGAGTATTCTCCGATAAATCTCCTCTTCTTTTTCCCTTGATAATTCAATCTGATCTAATGTCTTGCGCAATTCTTCCGTTTTCATTTTCGTTTGCTCCCTTCCGTTAAACCAAGTCTTCAAGACAATCCTTTAATAGTTTTCTTGCTTTGAAAAGTCTTGCCCTTATGGTTGTTTCCGCAGTCGCCGTAATCTTTCCGATCTCTTTTATCGTATATCCCAGATAATAATGCATGTAAACCGCCTGCTTTAGCTTCACTGGCAGCGCCAATACTTCTTCCAGTACTTGCTTTTCCTCTCCCGTAAACGAAGTTCCCGGCAGATCCTCCAATCCATCCAAATTGTCTGCCTGCCATTTTTTCTTTTTTAACTGGTCTTTACAATAATTGATCGTCACGCGGAAGAACCATGCCTTCTCATGTTGTTCACTCTCAAACCGCGGCATTTTCGCCATGTATTTCAAAAACACCTCCGTCACGGCATCCTCTGCGTCGACGTGATTTTTTAGATATACGAAAGCCATTCGGTATATATCCCCGGCTCTTCTCCGGTAGATCTCTTCCAACTGCTCATTTTTCATTCGTTAATGATCTCCTTGAATGCATTCTACTGATATTACGATTCAAAAAGGGAAAACGTATAATCAAAAAAAATTTTTTTCAGTTTTAAGAAAACATGATAAAATAGAATTACAAATATGCTTACGCATGCTTAAATGCTTTCCGCGGAGGACAATTATGAGTTTCCTCGTTTTTCTGGCATCTCAATTTTCAAAATTACAAAAGGCAACCCTGGTGGAATCCTTCCAAGACGATCTAGATTCTTCCGTTACTTTCGAAGTGGTTGACCGCAAAACCCCTTTTCTGCCGCTGTTTGACGTAAGACGCCTTGAGTTTCAGCGTGGTTCTTCCTACAGTTATTCTGCCATCTATTTAAATAAGCATCTTCGCCTGCAACCGATCTACTTTGCCGTCCAGCGCCTTACGGAAAGCTTTTTCCCAAAGCTTTCTTCCTTGGGAAGCGCGTTGGTCCTTGGATGCGCTGGTTGTTCCATTCCACGCTTTCTTGCGCTTTCCTCCAAGGATTGTAAGATCACCGGAGTGGAATACTCTGAAACCATGATCAAAATCGCAAAGAAATACTTCATTGACGATCCCATATATCATAATTTTCTTCTGCTTCACGACGACGCATTTTCTTACGTTCACAAGACCACGGAGCAATTTCAATTGATCTACGTCGATTTGTTCCTCGCTAACAATAATTGCCCGCAGATCACGTCCATGGATTTCGTAAATGCCATAAGTTCCTTAATGACCGGAGAATCCATCGCCATCTTTAATTCCTTATGTCTCAGTAAGGAAGATTGCATGAAATTTGCATCCCGTTATGCGTCATCCTTTACCGCCACTTACGTTTTTGACCATCAGTTCCACTATTACGTTGTTTTTGCAAAAACTTCGTCCTTATCCACACTCAAAGCTTTTGAAAAAAGAGCAATGAATTTCGTCCGTTTGGATGAACGTTTCATTGCTCCTTAACCTTTGAAATAAACTGTCTTATCGATTGACCATGAGTTTTACCATCGCCTGATTTAAGCCGTCCACGGTCAGTTTGTACATCGGGAACAGTTCCTTGATCGCCGTTTCCGCCTCTCTCCAGGGTGCCCTGCCGGGAGCCATCTTAGGATTCAGCCACACGACTTTCTTGTAATGGCGTTTGATCTGATTCAGCCACTGCCATCCGGAAAGACCGCCATTCGGTCCCCTGTAATTTCCCGTATCAGAATACAATTCCTCCGGCGCCATCGCTGCATCACCAACGATGATCACCTTGTAATCACTGTCCACGTTGCGGAACATCCACTCCGTGTCAACCCAGTCACCATTTTCGCATTCCGGCGTTTTATAGACCTTGCTGTAGATGCAGTTATGAAAATAATAGGTCTTTACGTCCTTGTAATGATTGGATTTGTGTACCGCCTGAAACAAGTCATTCAACAGACTGCTAAAAGGGATCATGGTACCGCCGGAGTCCATCAAAAGCAGCAGCTTCACGGCGTTTTTTCTGGGCTTTTTCATGACGATCTGCAGGCATCCGCCATTGTTGCAGGTCTTATCTACAGTGCCGTCAATGTCAAGCTCGGTCTCTGGAATGTCCAGCCTTGACGAAAATTGACGCAATTTTCTAAATGCAAGTTGGAACTGACGGTTGTCCAGTACCCTGTCATCTCTGAAATCCCTGTATTTTCTTGCGCCCACAACGGAAAACGCCGACTGGTAGCCCGTCTGGCCGCCCACGCGAACGCCGCCCACGTTTCCTCCCATGTTTCCGAAGGACGTTTTTCCCATGGTTCCGATCCAAAAGCTTCCGCCATTGTGTTCTTCATTCTGGTCACGAAGTCGCTGCTTAAAGGTCTCTTCCACCATCTCTTTGTCAACCTGGATGTCTTCCATCTGGTTTAAGTGCGCCCTGGCTTCCTCATGCGCCAATTCCAGCATGTCAGACTTATCCAGCCACCTGAGCATCTGCGCGCCAACCTCCGTCTCCTTCTGGGCTGGCTTAAAGCACTCGTCAAACGCCATGTCAAACTTATCGTAATCCGTTTCGCTCTTTACCAAGATCATGCGGGAAACGAAATAAAACTGTGTCAGCGAACTGCCACAAAGCCCCTTGTCCAGGGCCTCCTGCAAAGTCAGGAACTCTCCGAGCGTCACGTGAAGTCCCTTACTTCTTAAACTTTCAAAGAATTTTGTAAACACCTGATCCGCTCACTCCTCATCGTAAATCCTTGAACTCGTTTTCCACCACGAGAATTCTCGTTATCCCGAGGGGATGGCCTATATGGCATTTCTCGGTCGAATGGTTACGAGAAATACCATATAGGCCCAATCCCCGAGTTATTTAATGATTACCGTGCTTTACGAGTTCCAGATCCTCATCCTTCTTTACGACAACTCCAACGAACGGAAGCTCTGCCTTGATCCTGTCAGCAGAAATGCCGCCGATCTGCAGAGCGTTCACCCAATCGATCAACTCTGAAGTGCTGGGCTTCTTGCGGATGTCATGGATCGCGCGGATCTCATAGAAAGCGTCCATGGCCTGCTTTAAGAGATTCTCTTCCACCTGAGGGAAATGCACCTTTACGATCTCTTCCATCAATTCCTTGTCGGGGAAATCAATGTAATGGAATATACATCTTCTAAGAAATGCGTCAGGCAATTCCTTCTCCGCGTTGGAAGTGATGATCACGATGGGGCGATGCTTCGCCTTTACGGTACGCTTTGTCTCATTGATATAGAACTCCATCTGATCTAATTCCCAAAGAAGATCGTTGGGGAATTCCAAATCTGCCTTATCGATCTCATCGATCAAAAGCACCACCTGATCCTCGCTGTCAAAGGCCTCACCCAGCTTACCAAGCTTAATGTATCTGGCAATGTCATCCACGCCTTCAACGCCAAACTGACCGTCATACAGGCGCTGAATGGTATCATAAACATAAAGACCTTCCTGGGCCTTTGTGGTTGACTTAATGTTCCAAATGATCAGTCTTTTTCCAAGATTCTTTGCAACCGCTTCCGCCAGCATGGTCTTGCCCGTACCCGGCTCTCCCTTGATCAATAAAGGTTTTTTCAGCGCGATCGCTATGTTTACGCTCGCCATCAATTCCTGGCTTGCAACATATTCCTGAGTTCCCTGAAAGCTTTGATTATCCATGTTTTCCTCTCACTTCTGCCCGATGGCCTTTTCATTCTAAGTAAACACAAATATTATATGGGATTTTAGGTGAAAAATCAATCCCACTTTACTTAAATGACCTTTACAAGTTCTATTGCTTATAATAAAATAACTTGAAGGAACACTAATCCAAAGGAGCCTTAACACAATGAAAAAAGCATCCAAAGCGATCCGCCCAGTATTTTACGTTATCGAGATTTTGTGGGCACTTTTATTTATTGTTTTTATCATCAAAGCCCAATATTACCGCGCTGCCGGATGCGTTTTGTGGGGCTCAATTTTTGCATATCTGTATCTGATCCAACCCTTTTCAAAATATCATCAACAACCTTACGCGTCTTCTGACGGAAAAGTATCCAGGAAGCATGACGTCATTACGGCTATCGTTTGTCTCGCCTTGATCCTGGCATGTATTCTTCCCATGGGTCTTGCACCCGCCTACAACGGAGAATTCCCCCAGCACCGCAATCAGTATGAGGTTCTGGCACATTCCTTAAAGGAAGGTCACGTATGGCTTGATCTTCCCGTGGATCCAAGGCTTCTTGAGATCAATCCCTATGAGCCTTCCGAACGCGTTGCCGCGGAAGTGGATTACTATTCTGATCACGCCTTCTATAATGGCAAATACTACATGTATTTTGGCGTTGTTCCCGCGATTTTACTGTTCCTGCCCTATCTTTTGATCACGGGTCAGGATCTCACCACTTACCATGCCACCCAGTTTTTTGCAGCATTTGCGATCCTTGGTGTTTTCCTTCTCTTCCGAAAACTGGCGAAAAAATATTTCCCTTCCATGTCCTTTTTGCTGTTTCTTTCACTTACGACCGCATTTGCGACGATCTGCGTTTACTTTAGCGTCGGAACGCCCGCTTTGTATTGTACGGCAACTACGTCGGCCGCCTGTCTTTCCATTTGGAGCATCTATTTCTTCACTTCCGGCGTTTTCCTCACGGAAGCGAAAGCTCGATGGAAGCGCGTTCTTCTCGCCTCCCTTGGTTCTTTATTTGGCGCTGCCGCCTTTGGATGCCGTCCCTCTGGTGCGCTCGGAGCTTTTTTGCTGGTGATTCCCTTTTTCTTTGAATATCTCCGCACGGAACTACTGGCAAACAAGTCTGAAAAATCCTATGTTTTGAAATTGATCGGACGAATCTTTGTTATCGGACTTCCTTACCTGATCATCGGTCTTTTGCTGATGTATTATAATTACGTTCGCTTTGGAACCCCCACGGAGTTTGGGCAATCCTATCAGCTTACCGTCTGTGACCAAAGCAAGTACGGCAGCTTTTTCGAAGAATTTAGCACAGTCCGTACCGTAAACGGAATTCTCTATAACTTTATTGGCTTTACGCCCATCATTGGAGAATTTCCCTTTGTGTACTACAACAGTACGTTTGTAAATTTTCCAATTTTGTTAATGATCTTTGGCGCATTCACCGAAAAAGGCCGCGCATTTGCAAAGCAGACGAAAATGCGTCTGCTCATCGCATTCCTCTTTATTGCGCCTCTGGTTACCACGGTTATGCAGATTGCATGGGCTCCCGGAAATGGTTCTGCGGAGCGTTACCGCATGGATATTTACTATCTGATCACGCTTCTCGCATTTATCGTGATCGGAGCACTTATGAAAAATCTTCCTGAACAAAAGCAGTCCTTTTATGGCTTCCTGCTTTGCCTGTTATGTCTTCAGGTCATGTTTTTCAGCGCATTGTTCCTGCTCTTCCCGGACGATTACAATTACACTCATTGGTTCCCGGAAAAGCTCCCGCTTATTCGTCAAATGTTTATGTTCAAATAATCGAAAACTCATTCACTCAATGGCAAAAGAAAAAGCCGGAAAGCATGCCGCAGGGCAACTTTCCGGCTTTTTCATTTTGCGTTCTTATTCATCAAGTCCAGCTGGCAACGGACAACTCGCTCTTCTTATCCCGAAGCATCAGTTCCTTCACTGCCTCTGCAGCACTCTTTCCTTCAAACAACACTTGATTTACCTGCGTGATGATGGGGAGCTGCACCTGATACTTTTCAGCAAGCTTCATGGCCGCCTTCGCGGAATACACGCCTTCAACCACCTGCTGCACTTCGTCCATGGCCTCCTGATAGCTCTTTCCCTGTCCGATCAAGATACCGGCGCGGCGATTTCTTGAATGCATACTGGCGCAGGTAACTATCAAATCGCCAATTCCCGTAAGGCCACTAAAGGTCTCTGCCTTTCCGCCCATAGCCGTGCCAAGTCTCGAGATTTCCATGATGCCTCTGGTGATCAATGCTGCCTTTGCATTGTCTCCGTACCCCAGCCCGTCAGCGATTCCTGCGGCAAGCGCAACCACATTTTTTAAGGAACTGCCAAGTTCTATGCCAAGCACGTCAGGGCTCGTGTAAACGCGAAATACGGGGCTCATAAACACGTTCTGAACGTATTCTGCGGTCTGCCGGCTCTTTGCGCCCACAACAACCGTCGTGGGAAGTCCCCTTCCGACCTCCTCCGCATGCGAAGGACCGGACAATACGGCCACGTCCGCATTGGGAATTTCCTCTTCGATGACCTGCGTCAGGGTCATCATCGTTGCTTCCTCAATGCCCTTTGCCACGTTCACGATAATCTGTCCCGGAGCCACAAACTCTTTTACGTCATGCGCGGTTTGTCTGGTAAACTTGCTGGCAACTGCCATGACAACAATGTTTTGATCCTTGATCGCTTCTTCCGCATTCAAAGTAAATTTCATGCTCAGCGGGATCTCTACGCCCAGAAGCATGTTGTGCTCATGCTTTTCCCGGAGCATGTCAATTTCCTTCTCAAGCTTTGACCAAACCGTAACCTCATGACCATTTTTGCAAAGGAGTACTGCCAGGGCAATTCCCCAGGTTCCCGCTCCCAAAATGCCTACTTTTGCCATACGTCCCTCCTGATCAATCCACTTTATTTTTCTTGCTTAGATAGGTCTTTCTTTCTGTTCCGCTAAGGAGTCTTTTAATGTTCTCCCGATGCTTCCAAAACGCCAATGCGGTGAGTAGCGCAAAAACCACGTATGCCTCAATGAGCGCCGGCTGCGTCATGTTAGAAAAATAACCCAACTGTCCGCAAACCACCAGCATGATCATCAAAACGGTATAAGTCAAAAGCGAGCATAGGGAAACCAGATGCGTAAGGAAGAAATTGCCAAAGAATGTTGCAATGCCCACAACCATAAACAAGGGATCAAAAGCGATCACCATGCCTGCCGTTGCGGCAATTCCCTTTCCGCCCTTAAAATTCATGTAAAATGGATAATTGTGTCCCAGGATCGCTCCCGCGCCGGAATACAGACAAAGCAACTGGATCATGTCCTGATGGCTCTCGCCAAACAAAACCCGGACCAGCACGATGGCCAAGATACATTTTATGCAGTCACCCAGGAAAACGATCAAGCCAGCCTTTGTGCCAAGAACCCTGAGGGCATTCGTGGTGCCCGAATTTCCGCTTCCATGCTCCCTGATGTCAATTCCATGCATCTTTCCATAAAAAAATGCCGTCTGAAACAGACCGAATACGTACCCGATCAAAATTGCGAAAACGCGTACCATTTTCAATTCCTCACTCTTCTCAGATTTAGCACTGCTTACTTTTCTTCGTTTCTCTCACGAATGATAAAATGAAGCGGCGTGCCGCGGAATCCAAAGGTTTCGCGAATCTGATTTTCAATGTATCTCGTATAAGAAAAATGCATTAATTCCTTGTCATTGACAAAGATCACAAACGTGGGCGGTTTCACGGCAACCTGGGTAATATAGTACAGTTTTAAGCGCTTACCCTTATCCGTGGGAGGCTGTTGCATGGCAACGGCTTCCGCCATGATCTCATTCAAAACGCCAGTCTGCACGCGCATGGAATGATTCTCGCTCACAACGTCGATTGTCTCAAACAGCTTATTCATGCGCTGACCGGTCTTTGCCGAGATGAACAATAACTCTGCGTAAGGCATAAAGCTAAGGATGTCGCGAACCTTCTCCGAAAAGCGGTAAATCGTCTTGTCATTCTTTTCCACCGCATCCCACTTGTTTACGGCAATGATCACGGCTTTTCCGCGGTCATGGGCAATGCCGGCGATCTTTGCGTCCTGTTCCGTCACGCCTTCCTGCGCATCAATGACCAGAACGGCCACGTCTGCACGTTCCACGGCGCTCACGGTCCGGACGATCATAAAGTGTTCCAGTTCTTCTTTAATTTTGTTCTTCCGGCGAAGTCCTGCCGTATCGATAAAGACGTATTCCTTCCCTCGATACTTCACCTCCGTGTCAACAGCGTCCCTGGTCGTGCCCGCCACGTCTGAGACAATCAGGCGGTTCTCTCCCAAAAGCTTATTAATGATGGAGGACTTTCCAACGTTCGGCTTACCAATGATAGCGATCCTGGGCCTGTCATCCTCTTCCTGCGGTCCGAGATCTTCAGGAAAATGAGCGCTGATCGCTTCCAGCATGTCTCCAAGCCCCGTGCGGTTTGCCGCAGAAACCGGAATGGGATCTCCAATGCCAAGATTATAAAACTCATACACGTCCGCCATGAATTTATTGACGGAATCCACCTTGTTGACAACCAAAACCACGGGCTTTTGAGACCGTCTGAGGATGTCTGCTACCTTGGAATCCGCATCCTGAAGTCCCTGCTTCACGTCCACCAGGAAAATGATCACGTCCGCCGTGTCAATGGCAATCTGCGCCTGTTCACGCATCTGGGACAGAATGACGTCCTTCGAATCTGGCTCAATTCCGCCGGTATCGATCAGCGTAAAAGTGCGATCCAGCCAAGTAACGTCCGTATAGATCCTGTCCCTGGTAATGCCGGGCGTATCTTTTACGATAGATATGTTTTCTCCTGCCAATGCGTTAAACAGCGTGGATTTACCGACGTTCGGCCTTCCAACCACTGCCACGATCGGCTTTCTGCTCTTGCTCACGTAAACACCTTACCTTTCTAAATTCAAAATGATCTTGCCCCATTTTCCCTTATGGAATCAATCATCCAAAAAAGCTTCCACAAATTCGCGTCCGCTTGATTTTACAATATAAATTGGCACTTGTAAAGCCTTTTCCAAATCTCCCACGTGAAGATCGTCCAAAAACACGTCCTCGCCGCTTCTAAGAACGTTGCAGGGCAGATATAAACGGCTTCCCTTCTCTTTCTCCTTCATCTGCGCCAAAATGTCCTGTCCGGTCAACAATCCTGAGACGGTAATGCGCTCTCCAAAGAAATCATTCCGGATTGCATACACGTGAAGCTTTAATCCCGGACAATACTGCATCAGTTCCTGCGCCATTTTCTCTATGTAGGGGAAGATCAGCCTTCCCGTGGCAAGGGAATATTCCGCCTTTAACTCATGATCAGGAAGCAAGCCTTCCTTTTTCCTGCGGTCCAGCTCCTCATGAAACTCATTGAGAAGAAGCCTGACCATCCCAACGCCATTCTCCAGCTGAAGATATCCGTCATAACGATCTTCTTCCGGCACTTCTTGCCCCGCCAGAATATACCACTCGTCACTGGCATGGATAAAATGTATCCCATATTTTTCAAAGCAAAGCTTTTGGTAGCGGTGGATCAGATCCAGGGTTTCGATGGCGTCCTCTTTTTCAAAGGGTTCCAAGGGATACAGGCCCTCGCGGTACTTGGAAAGGCCCACCGGAACGACGGAGACGCTCTGCAGGTTCGGAATATACTTCATCATTTCCTTGATGGAGAATTCCAGTTCCTTGCCGTCATTGACCCCTTTACATAACACGATCTGGCCATTCATGGTGATATCCGCCTCGAAAAAGCGGTCAACCTTCTTCAGTGCGTCACCGGCAAACCGGTTATTTAACATTTTGCATCGAAGAGCCGGATTCATGGTCTGAAAGGAAATATTGATCGGGCTCAAGTGATATCTGCAAATGCGGTCCACGTCCTTTTCCGACATATTGGTGAGCGTCACGTAATTGCCCTGCAGGAAAGATAATCTGGAATCATCATCCTTAAAATACAGCGTTTCACGCATTCCCTTAGGCATCTGGTCGATGAAACAAAAGATGCATTTGTTGCAGCAATGGCGGTAATCATCCATCAACCCATTTTCAAAGGTAAGACCCAGGTCTTCGTCAAACTCTTTGTCTACTTCCAACAGCCATTGCTCCCCGTCCGGCTTTTCCACCAGGACTTCTATGTATTCGTCCTGTACCAAAAACTGATAGTCAAAGATATCTTCGATCGGCGTGTTGTCAATGGCCAGGATGGCATCGCCAGGCTCGATTTCCATCTCCTCGGCTATGCTTCCCGCCTCAACGGTTTTCACGATATGCTTTTTATATTTTGGTTCCTTTTCAGCCATGACTTCACCCGTGATCCTAAGTGTTTTTTCTTAATGCCAACATATCTAGTATACCCGAAATCTCTTGACGTGTCGATAGGGGAATGATATAAATAATTATGGTTTTTATGATAGAAATTCTTTTCTTTAAGAGGAGATCCAAACATGCCTGACTTAAAAGAATTAGAGAACGCAATGCCGGTCGCTCCGCTTAAGATCGTAGCCCTGTCTTCTACCCAGAGACTTGGCAAGCGCATTAACAATTACATGGTGGAATTCCGGAAAAGCGTTCACAACGACAAAGTGAAAAACGATCCTGCCTTTCACGGTTACTTTGAAAAAAATTACTTGGTAAGCTGTGACACTCCCCGGTTTGGAAGCGGCGAAGGCAAAGCCGTATTTAATGAATCCATCCGCGGCAAGGATCTTTTTATTCTTGTCGACGTGTGCAATCACAGCATCACTTACCAGATGAACGGCTATACCAATCACATGTCTCCGGATGATCATTACCAGGACTTAAAACGCGTGATCGCAGCCTGCAACGGAAAGGCCAGAAGAATCAACGTGATCATGCCCTTCCTCTACGAAGGACGCCAGCACAAGAGAAACGGACGCGAATCCCTCGATTGCGCTTATGCACTAACGGAGCTTCGCGACATGGGAGTCAGCAATCTCATTACGTTTGACGCTCACGATCCCCGCGTACAGAACGCTACCCCGCTTGCAGGCTTTGACAACTTCCTGCCCCCCTATCAGTTCATCAAGGCACTTTTGAATGCCGAGATCGATCTGTTGGTGGATAAGGATCATCTCTTGGTCATCAGCCCTGACGAAGGAGCGTTGGATCGCGCCATTTACTTTGCAAGCGTTCTTGGAGTTGACACTGGCATGTTCTATAAGCGTCGTGATTATTCCACGATCGTAAACGGCAAGAACCCCATTGTTGCTCATGAATTCCTCGGTGACAACATCGACGGTAAGGACATCATCATCATTGACGACATGATCTCCTCCGGCGGAAGCATGCTGGATACTGCGAAGCAGCTCAAGGGCATGAATGCGCGAAGAGTCTTTATCTGCACTACGTTCGGATTGTTTACGGATGGGCTTGCGGCCTTTGACAAAGCTTACGAAAAGGGATATTTCGATAAGGTGATCACTACGGACCTCACCTATCTTCCTCCCGAGCTTTACACCAGACCTTACTTCGTTGAAGCCGACATGAGCAAGTTCATTGCATCCATCATTGACTTCATGAACCATGACCTCTCACTTGCAGGCGTCATGGCCACCACGGACAAGATCCATTCGATCCTGGAAAGCTATAACAATCGTTCCAACATGGACATCATCGAATAGTTTTGATTTCATATTTTACGGGGACGCGTCTGCTGACACGTCCCCGTAGTTTTTTATTCTTTCTTCTCCTGTTGATATAAAGGGAAATCGATATTTACCTTGAACAGATCGGCATCTAATTGAATCTCAAAATTCCCGCCCAATACGTTCGTCAGACTTTTCGCAATGTATAGGCCAAGACCGCTTCCCTCGGTACTTCTTGAACTGTCTCCCCGGATAAATCTTTCCGTCAGTTCATCCGCGTGAATGTTCATCTGCGCCTTTGAAACATTCTTGATCTGCAACAGAACCCTTGCGTTATCCGTCACCTTGACTTCCGCATATACTCGCGTGCCTTCCATGGCGTACTTGCATATGTTATTGAACAAGTTTTCCATCACGCGCCACATTCTGCGGCTGTCCGCGTAGATCAGCGACGGTTTCTCGTCAATCTCCGCGACAACACTCAGCTTCGCCGCCTCTAGCTTTTCAGACAGTTCTCCGATGGTTTGTTGCAACAGTTCACCCAGATCCAACACCTCAAGATTTAACGTGATGTTTCCGGAGGAAATCTTGGAAGCTTCCACTAGGTCATCCGTCAAATCCTTTAGTCTCTGGGATTTATTCTCCAGGATCTCAACGTAGTTCTTCGCCTGCGGGTCTTGAATGTTGGTACGCTTTAAGAGGTCCACGTAGTTGATGATGGAGGTCAGTGGCGTCTTTAAGTCATGTGACACGTTCGTGATCAGATCCGTCTTTAATCTCTCATCTTTAACGCTCGTTTTTACGGCATTGTCAATGCCTTCGCCGATGTTATTAACTGCATCCGACAAAAACTTATTCATTCCGTGAAGCTTTCCCGTGTCCAGTTTATACTCCACCTCACCGGACCGTATCCTGTTAATTCCGTCGATGATGTCATTAAATTCCGCGTTCTTCTTAAAGAGCCGTATTCCAACGGACACGTCCACGATCAATATAAATACCAACAACACCGCGCGCTTCAAGGGATCCTGGAACAATATGATGCCAATCACGGAGACAAAGTTCAACATCAAAAAAATCATGTATGGCAACAGCACGCTGATCAGAGAGCTTTGATGCGCCATGACGGTCTCAAAAGCACCGTAGGTAGCATTTATGGCAAGTCTCAATAAGCTATTCTTATAAACGTTTAGTGATTTCAATCTTCTGACAAGGCTGTACCACAAAAGGCAAAGAAACACGCTAAACCAAAAACCGACGGCGGCATATAAACCATATTGCGTGAGCAGAACGTTCTTTGCACTGTTTCCAAGACTCATTCGGGTCTCATAGACCGTCATTGTCATCTGCCTTAAATACAATATAATGCGATAAATCCCATAGCCAAAACCGGCTATTGCGCATAAAAATACTTCCGTCCAAATCTTATCAAATGCATTCAGATAATGCTTTACGCTTCCGTCCTCCGCATAGACGGAGCCAGCCGTCACCGTCAGATACAGGAAAATTCCCACCCAAATGATCAACAGCGCGATCAGGATCGTTAGGATGCCGGCCGTATTCGGCACAATGCGTTCGTACATTTCCGAAGCAATGCAAAACGCGTCGTCTTTCACCTCATAGCTAGTGTCTAAGGAAATCCAGATGTAAACGTCTTCCAGGAACGGATAATGTGCCGCACGAAGGAGTTCATATACGTTGCCTTCCGTAAAGTCCTCATTTCCCATGATTTCCAGACTGTTAGGGTAATAAATCAAGTATTTGCTGTTTTCTTCAAACACTTCGGTCAGTTTTTCATCATCTAATTCCGCCAGGTCGGGAATGTTGGAGAAGATGTCTTTTTCACCATTGGCATTCCTCATGCGGATAACGTATTTCAGATTACTTTTACCCTCTGCGTAAAGCTTTGCACAGTTCTGGTATAATTCATAATTCTCAGCAAGCGTAGTGCTTGCATCTACAATGTTTTTTTGAAGCTGGATAAACTCCGGCCAACTTTCTACAAGATCATACAGCTGCGTTTGATGGTCCGTGGTTGCATACCGGAATACCAAGGAATTAATGTAGACCGTCAGGTTTCCGTCATCTTCTTTATTCAGCGCAATTCCTTCCGAAGTCTTGCTCATAACGTAGGAAAACGCCATGTCCTCAAGCTGCATCTCGGAGTATTCTGCCATTTTGTTTAAGATGGCTTCGTATTTTTGCGCATATTGTTCATCCTGCACTTCCGGTTCATGATATCCCGAAAAAGTCAGATTTCCATAATCATCTACCGTAAAATTCTCTGGAATGCAAGCCTCCTGATAATAATCCACAAATTCGGAAAGGCTCATGGTTCTGTTTTTATATTCCAGCCCATATCTTACCCAGATGATCAGATCCTCCATCTTAAATTTAGCCGTGGCCTCACCGTAATTTCTGCCGGCAGTTCCATATCGATTCATAAATGCCGTAACGTCGATCACCTTCGATGCGTCAAATTTATGGTTTGTCTCCATCTGCTCACGGATAATTCCAAGCCGGATCACGTCGTTTACGGCCGTTTGAAACAAATCGCGGAAAACCTCAGAATCTTCAAAGGACGATTTTTGATTGAGCGGATCAAGGGAGTAAATCTTGGAGCCGTTCATTGTCGTCACGGTAAGGAAGGAATTGAAAAGCACGCTGGCGATCAGCACCATAACAATGGCTGCTACAATATGCTGTACCAGCCCTAATCCCAATCTTCTAAATACGGAGATGCTTTTGCCTTTTTTCACGCCTTAACCTCACGAATGCTTATTGTTCCGCGTCAATCTTATATCCAACGCCCCAGACAACCTTCAGATATCTGGGCTCACGGGGATTGATCTCAATCTTTTCCCGGATGTGACGAATGTGAACCGCCACGGTGTTGTCAACGCCAATGGCTTCCTCATTCCAAATGTTTTCGTATATTTCATTGATGGAAAAGACCTTGCCAAGATTCTTTACAAGAAGTAAAAGTATGCTGTATTCGATCGGCGTCAGTTTCACTGCCTCTCCGTCCACAAAGACCTGCTTGTTCTCGTCATTGATGGTAAGGCCTCCGACCTGATACTGCAACTTACTGTCGCCGTTCATGGCCCCGAGGGAGGTATACCTTCTAAGGTTGGATTTCACCCTGGCAACCAATTCCAACGGATTGAACGGTTTCGTCACGTAATCGTCCGCCCCGACGTTCAGTCCAAGAATTTTGTCGGAATCCTCTGATTTTGCAGACAAAATAATGATGGGAATGCTGCTGTATTCACGGATCTTTAGCGTTGCACGGATTCCGTCAAGCTTGGGCATCATGACGTCCATGATCAAAAGCTGCACGTCATTACGTCCAAGAAGCTCCAGCGCCTGTTCTCCGTCATATGCCTTTAATATCTGATATCCCTCCTGGCTCAGATAAATCTCTATGGCATCTACGATTTCCTTGTCATCATCACATACCAAAATCTGGGTCATACGCTCATCCTTTCCTAGTCCATGCCTAAACTATTTCAATTTCAAAAAAGCGCCAAGATTCCCGCGCTTACCGTGACTTGCGCGGTGCGAAAACAAAAGCTCCGGATTCTCCGCCGTACAAAGATCCGTCACGTCAACCTGCGCAGGCGATACGCCTGCGCGAAGGAGCCAGATCAGATTGGCCAGCCACAGGTCTAACTGATATTTTCCAGATTCTTTTCCCGGCTCCAGAATGCACCGAAGACCGTTCTTTCCATCCATGGGATAATTCCCCACTTTTTGGATCTCAAGACGCTCCTCCTGTGCCTCGCCAAGTGCTTCCCGGAATGCAGCCGCAACGGTTTCATCCACTTCATAACACTTTTGGCAGATGGATGGTCCGATGGCAACGATCAGATCTGACGGTCGCGTTTCAAATTCCCTTTGCATGGCGGCCACCATCTTACCTGCCATGTTTGCAACCGTTCCGCGCCATCCGGAATGCGCAAGGCCAATGGCTTTGTTGACAGGATCCACAAAAAAGATTGGAACACAGTCTGCCACAAATGCTGCAAGAATAAGCCCTCTTTCGTTTGTGATCAGGCCATCCACGTCGCCGTAATCCGGCGGCACGCATGCCACTTTTCCCGCATCCTTGTCGCTAACGCGAAGAATGTTTGTCGTATGAGTCTGAACCGTCCCAACCACGTTCTCAGGGCCAGCTCCGAAAATGCTTGCAATTCTTTTATAATTTTCAAAAACATTTTCTCTTTTGTCACCTAAGTTTACGCTAAAATTCATGGAACGGAACTGACCGTCACTTACGCCGCCCTCTCTTGTCGTAAAAAGGTGTTCCACGGCCTCACAGGCCTCTAACTTGGGAAACGTAAGATACGGAATGTCGTTTTTAGCGTTTAACGTCATGACGGGTTTTATTCTCTGATCCCTTACAAATTCCAAATTCATCCCTTGGCATAAACATGCGGAAAAGCATTGGGTATCCACTCGATCTGATCATCTTGGATGGCTATGACGTCGTATCGTACGCTCACGGAATTTCCAAGCCCGTGGAGCACGCGGTAATAATCCGCGACCTTACAGATTCTCCTTTGCTTGGCATAGCCAACGGCATCCTGCGGCGTCCCCTTATCATTGTTCCGACGATATTTCACTTCACAGAAAACCAAGTATTCCCCATGCCTTGCAATTAAGTCGATCTCTCCCTGTCTAGACCTGAAGTTACGTTCCAAAATCCTAACGCCTCGCATCTCCAGATAACGTGCCGCCAATTCCTCTTTGCCGGCACCGAGCTTTCGCTTATTGAACCCTTCCCTTTCCGTTCGTTTTTCCCCTTTCCAATACCATGATTACTTTTGTTATACGTAATTCTTAATAAAGCTCCTTCTGTGAATTGGCGTGGGGCCATATTTTTGAAGCGCTTCAATGTGATCCTTCGTGCCATATCCCTTATTCTTTGCGAACTTAAACTCAGGATAGAGCTTGTCATACTCTATGAGCATGCGGTCTCTCGTAACCTTTGCCATAATGCTCGCCGCCCCGATGGAAGCGCTCTTTGCGTCGCCCTTGATAATCTTCACCTGAGGCAGGTCCACCTTTGGAATGATCACGGCATCGTTCAACAAAAGATCCGGCTGAACCTTCAATTTTGAAATGGCTTCCCGCATGGCTTCATAAGTCGCTTGTAAAATGTTGATCTCGTCAATCCTTTTTTCGGATACTATGCCTACGGCCCATGCAACAGCCTTTTCCTTGATCACCTCATAAAGCTCTTCTCTTTTGGATTCAGAAAGCTTCTTCGAATCGTTGATATATAAGATGTCGCAATCTTTGGGAAGAATGACCGCTCCCGCAACCACGGGGCCCACCCACGGGCCTCTTCCGGCCTCGTCAATTCCACAGATCATCTGATAATCCGAATATTCCCTCTCATAGGAAAAAAGCGCGTACATACGCTCTTTTTCCTTTTCCAGTGCTTCCATTTTTTTCTTTAAGCGTTCTGCTTCCTTCTCTGCTTTCCCCAACTTACCGTCCTCACTTTTTCCTCTCGATGGCTCCAAACTTCGACAACGGCCAGATTCTGATCCAAGCTTTTCCAATGATCTGACTCTTATTGATGTTTCCAACCCTCGGCTCTCTGCTGTCTCCACTGTTATTCCGGTTGTCGCCAAGCACAAAATATTCATCTTCCCCCAGAGTGATCTTATCTTTTGCACGCAGCCTGGTATTGGGCTTAATAACCTCTTTGCCGTAGCTCTCTTCCAGCTTTTCGTCATTGACCATGATGGAGCCGTCTTCCAGGATTTGAATGGTCTCTCCGGGAAGCGCGATCACCCTTTTAATGTAAAGGGTCTGGGAGTCATTTTCAAAGGGTTGGAGCACAATGACCTCAAACCTCTTTGGCTCGCGAAAACGATAGGTAATCTTGTCTACCATGAGATTTTCCCCGTTATAAAGCGTAGGTTCCATGGATTGCCCTTCCACCTCAGTTCTCTGAACTACAAATTTTACGATCAAAAAAGCCGCCAGCAAAACACCTAGAAAATAAAGCACCGTGCTAATGATCTCCTTTAGGACCTCATTCTTTTTGTCTTCCTGCGGTATGGTTACTAATTCATTTTGCATTTTAGTCAATCCTCCAAAGTCATTCTGCCGATCCTGCCATTCCTAAAATCATCGATCAAAATGCCGGCAGCTTTTTTCAGATCCAAGACCTCGCCCTTCGCATAGCACTTTCTGCTTTCCGCAATGCGCTCTAAGAGCATGTTTTCCGATCCTTCCTCACTGATCTCATAACGCTTCTCTAAAAGCCCGGGATAGCGATCCCTGATGGTTCCCAAAAGAGAAGTGGCAAGTTCTTCCAGCACGAGGATCTCATCATTGACGGATCCTATAAAAGCGAGGTGAATGCCCACCGTGCGGTCCTCAAACTTGGGCCACAGGATTCCAGGCGTGTCAAGCAGTTCCAGGCTCTTCCCCATGCGGATCCACTGTTTTCCTTTGGTTACGCCTGGTTTATTTCCCGTCTTTGTGCATGCCTTTCCGGCAAATGCATTGATGAAAGTGGACTTTCCCACGTTGGGGATTCCGACCACCATTGCACGGATGGGGCGGTTAACAATGCCTCTCTTCCGGTCTCTTTCGATCTTTTCCTTGCAAGCCTTTTCCACCAATCCCCGGATTCGCTTTACTCCCGCACCCGTCTTTGCGTTGATCTCCAATGCGTGTGCGCCCTGACTCTCAAAATACTTCATCCATTTTTGATTCGCCTTGGGATCTGCAAGATCCGACTTATTTAACAAGACAATCCTGCTTTTGTTCTTTGCAAGCTCGTCAATGTCAGGATTACGGCTGCTCATCGGAATTCTTGCGTCCAAAACCTCGATCACCAGATCGATCAGCACCATGTTTTCCTGCATCATGCGCCGGGCCTTCGTCATGTGTCCCGGATACCAGTTAACGTTCATCTGATTTTCACTCATTCCGTCACGTTCCTTACCTCAGATTACCAGATGGAAATGGTCTCTGAATACACTACTTCTTTCTCCGGCTCCGGCGTTAACGCGCGAACCATCAATTCATATGGGATCCTGCTTGATCCGCGATACTTCGGAAGACACACGTAGTTCAGATCCTCTCGCGTCTCCATTAACTTTTCGATTTCAAGGTCATGCTTTTCCTTGATCCTTCCAATGCCAATGGGCACGTATATGCGATTGTCCGGGATCTCCGCGCCGCCAAAGCGCACGGGCTTTAAATAGATTGGCTCCAGCATTCCCTTGTCCACCATTAAATGCGCTTTCCCAAGCGAATCAATTGCCGCAAAACCCGTGATCTGTTCCTTTTTATCCCAAAATTTCAAGGCTTCAAAAAACTTCATTCCCGTTACCCCCTGAATTCTCTAATGGATCACGCCCATTTTTTCGTCTTCCCTTGCCATGTGCCACCATGCCTTACCGATGATGTCCTTTTTATCAACTGGCCCAATGTTGGCCTGTCTGCTGTCTTCTCCGTCATCCGGTTTGTCTCCGATACAGAAAAACTGACCATTTTGAAGCGTTATGACTTCCTCAGCGATCCCAGGATCCGTGATCGTCTCCGTGATCCATTCGGAAGGTTTTTCATTCACGTAAAGCTTGCCGTCCTTGATCTGAACCTTATCCCCCGGGCTGGCAACAACCCTTTTCACGTAATAATGAGAATGTTCGTTTCCATGCGGCAAAAATACCACCACGTCCCCCTTCTTTGGAACAAACAGCACGTATGCAAACTTATTGATCAAAACCTCTTGCCCGTTGGAAAGACCAGGTTCCATGGAAGAACCGACGATCCTGCATCTCGTTCCAAAGAAATACACGCAAACAAGCGCCATAAACGAGGCAATTACCATTAAGATCAGACACGTCAGTATTTCAGACAGAAACGGCTTGCGTTTCTTTTTCTCAGGCTCGTAAAAGCTAAGACCTGCCCTCTTTTTTTTCATGTAATACCATCCTACCCAAATAAAATACGCCCTTAAGCAAACTTTTCTGCATTATTATACCATATTACCGTAAAATAGAAAAGGACGTTTACGTAAGTAAACGTCCTTTTTTCTCATGGAAATTATTTTACAAGCTCTTTAACCTTAGCCTTCTTACCAACGCGGTCTCTGAGGTAGTTCAGCTTTGCACGTCTAACCTTACCGCGACGGATCACTTCGATCTTCTCTACGTTGGGAGAATGAAGGGGCCAAGTCTTCTCAACGCCTACGCCATTAGAAGTCTTTCTAACGGTGAAGGTCTCTCTGTTGCTTCCGCCCTGTCTCTTCAGGACTACGCCTTCGAAAACCTGTACTCTTTCACGGTTACCCTCTTTGATCTTACCGTATACTCTTACGGTATCACCAACGTTGAACTCGTCAACAGACGCCTTCAGCTGTGCGTCTTCAATTTCCTTGATAATGTCATATGCACTCATTTTTGTGCCTCCTTGTTTTGAAATTTGACGTTCTTAATACCATTCCGGTAACAGAGGACCATCTCTTCTTAGCAACTCTGATATATTAACATGAAACGCAATTCTTTGCAAGCATTTTTTTGAAATTATGCATTTTCCTTCCGATAAGTCCAGAAAACCGTGCGATTTCCAACGTAAAGTCCCATTTTTTCCTGCATTTTTATTGATGCAACGTTAGCGATGCGGATGTGCGCATAGGGAAGCCCTCCGCGGCTTAGGGACAGATTCACCAGATAAGAGGCAAGGGATGAACCAATGCTTGTCCTTCGATATTTGGGATCCACGTACAAAAGTCCAAGACTGCCTCCGGCATGCACCCCGCAAAAACCCGCAATTTCATCTCCCTCATAGGCTGCAAAAAATTCTCCGTTTTGAATTCTGTTGGTCAGGTACTCCCGTTCCCTTTCCCCGCCATAATTCTCCACGGCATAATCAATGGCCTCCATGGGATAAGGCCGTATGTCCTTATGGGCAATGGGCAGGGATACGTGCTGCGTATATACGCTCTGATAGCATTCATCCCCAACCTTCAGTCCATATTCTTCCTGCAGGATTTCATTTAATGCCTCGCAGTTATGCAGAATAAGTCTTGCTTCCTTCGGCACGTACTTTAACAGCATCTTTCCCTGTTCCGCAGTTTCACAACAGATCTGATAAGCATTTCCCGCAACCGAAACCGCGACGGCGGCATCTCCCTCCGCGTGGAGCAGCCTTGCCTTTCCAGTCAGCAGGGAATCGATCATGTAGGCGTTTTCCTTTTTATGCTTCATGAGGCGTTCGATCGTCTTTTCACGCTCTGCGTACTTTTCAAACAGGTCCGGACGCCATTTTTTCGTTCGTTCCTTTGCCTTTTCCTTTCTCCAGAGCTCAATCTTTTTGTGATCCCCGGACAACAGGACCTCCGGAACCGCCTTGTCATGCCAGACTTCCGGTCGGGAATACTGCGGATACTCCAAGAGATCATTCTCGAAGCTCTCCGTCTGCGCGGATTCATCACTTCCCAGCACGCCCGGGATCAGCCTGGATATGGCATCGATCATTACCAGTGCCGGCAATTCTCCTCCAGTAAGCACGTAGTCCCCGATGGAAACCTGATCCGTGACAATTTCTTCCAAAACGCGTTCGTCAATGCCTTCATAGTGCCCGCAAAGAAAGAGCAGTCGTTCTTCCTTCGCAAATTCCTTAGCCATCTCCTGCGTAAATGGCCGCCCCTGGGGCGTTACGTAGATTGTGCGCACCCTAGAAGCTTCTGCCGTCTTTACGGTATTGTCCTCTATGGCATTTCTTTTTTCGTTTACCGCGTGGATCCAGGCATCATAAACGGGCTGTGCCTGCATGAGCATGCCCGCGCCGCCTCCATACGTGTAATCATCAACTTTTCCGTGCTTATCCAGGGAAAAATCGCGTATGTTGATCGCTTCTACCTGGATGAGCCCTTTTTCCGTTGCCCGTTTTAGAATGGAATTATTACAGCCCTCCAAGATCATCTCGGGAAACAACGTCAACACTTGAAATTCCATATGATCATAGTCCTTCCAAAAGATGAACCTTGACAAAGCCGTCCATGACGTTCACCTCTAATACGCATTGTTTGATCGCGGGAAGCAATAACTCTTCTCCGCTTGTCTTACGGATCACGTAGACGTCATTGGCTCCCGTGGACATCACGTCCTCCAAGATGCCAATTTCCACGTCACTTTGATCGGCATCTAATACCTTCAGCCCGATCAGGTCCGCGATAAAGTACTCGTCCTTCTGTAACCTTACTGCATTTTCCCTGGGAACCAAGAGGCTGCACTGACGGAGCTTCTCTACGCTGTCACGGTCATCATAACCCTTTAGCTTTAATATCACCATTTGCTTAAAAAACTTAATGTTTTCAATTTCTACCGTGCTTTCCGTTTTCCCCTTGACCAGGATCACTTCCTTTAGACGCCGGAAGCGCTTGGGATCATCCGTCGTCGGAAAAACGTTTACCTCTCCGGCAATGCCGTGAGGCGACGTGATCACGCCAACCTGAAATCTTGTTTCCATTTGGTATCCTCATTCTTTTATGAATAGCATGAGAGACCGCCAGCTTTCTAGCGGTCTCTCCTTTTCGCAAGATCTTAAACGATCTCAACGTCAACTCTTGTGTTGTCCTTAAAAGAAGCTGCCTTAACAACGGTACGGATCGCCTTCGCAATCCTTCCCTGCTTTCCAATTACTTTACCCATATCGGAGGCAGCCACGTGAAGCTCAATATATACGTTCTTCCCTTCAACCTTCTCGGTAACCACTACTTCATCGGGATTTTCGACGAGAGCTTTCGCTACTACTTCTACCAATTCCTTCATAAATCCACCTCCAACAAGATTCAATTACTTCTCGATGCCGGCAGCCTTAAACAGCTTTCCTACAACCTCGGTAGGCTGAGCGCCGTTCGCAAGCCACTTCTTAGCAAGCTCCTCGTTGATCTTAAAGGTGGAAGGATCGGTGGAAGGATCGTAGGTACCGATCTCTTCGATGAATCTGCCGTCTCTGGGGGAACGGGAGTCAGCAACGATAATTCTATAAAAAGGTGCCTTCTTCTGTCCCATTCTTCTCAATCTGATTTTTACTGCCATTTCTTTTTCCTCCATTTAGATAAATAAAATATGATTTATACTCAAAAATCACTTTCGGTTCATCCTCATCATGATTTTTTCGTCAAGTGAATAAATACCTAGGCTTTCTTAGTTAAAACGGGAATCTTCCACCCTTCATCCCACCAGGGAAACCAAAGCCCTTTCTCTTGCCGCCCATGCCGCCAAACTGCTTCATCATCTTTTGGCTCTGCTCGAACTGCTTGATAAACTTATTTACGATCGCCACGTCAACACCGGCGCCCTTCGCGATCCTGAACTTTCTCTGGGGATTTAAGATCTTGGGATTTCTTCTCTCCTGAATGGTCATGGAAAGAACGATCGCCTCCATCTGGCGCATCTGCTTCTCATCGATCATACCCTCAAGTTCAGACGCCTTAACGCCAAGTCCGGGAAGCATGCCAAGAATGCTGGCAAGACCGCCCATGTTGCGCATCTGCTTCATGCTCTCGAGATAGTCCTCGAAATCGAACTTACCCTTCTTTACGTGATCTGCCATCTGGCGCTGCTTGTCTTCATCTAAGTCAATGGCTTCCTGTGCCTTCTCGATCAGAGTGAGCACGTCGCCCATGCCAAGAATGCGGTTCGCCATTCTGTCGGGATAGAACTGCTCCATGTCGGTGAGCTTCTCACCCATGCTGACGTAGAGGATGGGCTTTCCCGTAACGGCTTTAATGGAAAGTGCGGCACCGCCTCGGGTGTCGCCGTCCATCTTGGAAAGGATGACGCCGTCAACGCCAACCTTCTGATTGAACTCATTTGCTACGTTAACTGCATCCTGACCAGTCATGGCATCAACAACCAATAAGGTCTGATGAACGGTAACGTTCTCCTTGATCTCCTGCAACTCAGCCATCATGTCCTCATCAACGTGAAGACGTCCGGCGGTATCGAGGATCACAACGTTGTGACCGTTTTTCTCAGCAAATTTCAAGGCTTCTTTCGCAATCTCCACGGGCTTTACGTCAGTTCCCATGTCAAATACGTCGATGCCGATCTTATTTCCGTTTACGTGGAGCTGTTCCACTGCGGCGGGACGATAAACGTCACAGGCAACCAGCAGGCACTTCTTTCCCTTCTGGCGGAACTTTCCCGCAAGTTTTGCGGTGGCAGTGGTCTTACCTGCACCCTGAAGACCTGCCATCAAAATGACGGTAATGGCCTTGCCGGGCTGGAACTGCACTTCCGTGGTCTCGCTTCCCATCAGGGCGATCATTTCCTCGTTAACGATCTTGATCACCATCTGTCCGGGATTCAGTCCGTTCATGACGTCCTGACCAATAGCTCTTTCTTCCACGGATTTCACGAACTGCTTTACGACCTTAAAGTTAACGTCCGCTTCCAGAAGCGCCATCTTTACTTCCTTTAAGGCAGTCTTTACGTCTTCCTCGGTAAGCTTGCCCTTGCCGCGAAGATTCTTGAATATATTTTGAAGTTTATCGGTTAAGCTCTCAAATGCCACGCCATGCTCCTTTTTTAGCTCCTAAGCGATTTACAGGGTATCCAGCAGGTCCCCCGCAAGCTTACGGATCTCCGTCAATTTGTTCTCTTCCTTCACGCCGTCCGCCGGATCCGTAAGCGCCTCGATCCGTGCGATCTTTTCCTTCGCCTTTTCAAACCGTTCTACCAGGTGAAGCTTTGATTCATAATCCTGCAATATCTTATCGCATCTTTTGATCAGATCATGCACGCCCTGCCTGCTAATCCCCTGTTCAGCAGCAATCTCTCCAAGAGACATGTCATTGAACACTGCGGATTCATACACCTGTTTTTGATGATCCGTCAAAAGATCACCGTAAAAATCATAAAGGAGTGCCTGTTCAAAAATCTTTTCCATTGAATCATACCTTTTCAACAAAAACAACACGAGGCGTCCCAAAGGACACCTCGCATATCATACTATAGAATTATATGACTGTCAAGTATTTTTTCTTTACACTCTTCCCGAAAGGAAATAATACTCAATTCCTTCGCCCTCCTGTGAGACGTAAGGACCATATGCCGGAATGTTACAGCAAGTCGTTTTCCTGCCTGAAGGGAAAAGGATTTCATATCCACTGGAGGAATGAATCCCTGGCATCTCACTGATCCCAGGGCCAAAGGAAAACGTTTTTGCCGACTGTCCAATCTTCAAGGGAAACTGTCCGTCCAATGGCTTCGCGTATAATTCTTCCTTTTTGGTAAACTCAAAGTAAACGTAGCTAATCGCCGTCTCAGTCTGTCTTGGCTCCCTGACCCTTTCCGTCAGAAGCGCCTTCCCCTTTGCGTCAAAGAAAGATACCTCTCCGGTCTTTTTCATGACTCTCGCCGTCACCTTGGACGTAACCAATTCCACGTAATCCCTTGCTTCCCGGACCATTCCCTTCCCCTGACCCGCAAACTCTTTTTCAGGCTTAGGGAAGGCCTTTCCCTGACCCTTTTGGAAGCAAACCCTGACCGCATCCTTCGGTACGGCTTCCAATCTTAATACTCCGTAAGAGCTGATAAACTGAATCGCCGTTTTTTCTTTCAAGACCATTTTTACGCTGCAATCGATCCTTGAATGTCCCAGAGGCCTTAAGTCCTTTTGCTCCGGCATGGATCCAAATTCCCGGTCAAGCCTTGGATTCACAAAGGTTTCCTGCTTCTTTTGCGCGCTTGCCCCCTGGGCCATCTTTTCCTCGTAGTAGGATGGCAATTTCCCTTCCTCGTCCAGATAAGTCAGCTTGTGCCCCGTGTTTTTGGATTGCTTTGGTATCTTCTGCGCATCACTGATCTCTATTCTTCTGGGGCCAACGTAATTCCTTTCCTGGATCAAAACTTCGCCCCACTCAGCGCGCTCCTTCGCCTTCTCCGCATGGGTTTTCTCCTCCTTGGGAGGCAGCGGTTTCCTTTTGGGCTTATCACTCTCAACGATCGCCTTTTTCTTTTCTTCCTCCGTTACGGGCCTTGCGATCAGCTGCGTAAGCTTCCCCTGATAGAGTACGGTTAGTTCGTGAAGCGCTCTTGTGACTGCCACGTAGAGGCGTTTTACAAAGGCGTCACCCTCAGGATAATTCTTCTCAGAGCAGTCATAGATCAACACTGCGTCAAATTCCAGGCCTTTTACAAATTCCAAGGGAAGTACCAGTACGCCATTCCCAAATTCCACTTGATCACCGCTGTTTGGCAGCAGTTCCATTTTCTTCGAAAGCTTTTCGTTTACGCTGTCCGCAGTCTCACTGTCCGGGCAAACGACCGCAATGGTTTCATACCCCTTTTTCTGCCATTCCTTGATCTGGAGTTCCGTCTTTTGGATCAGTTCCTCTTCATCTTCCGCGCCTTCCGTCATGACCTCTTCCCCATGCCGGATGATTGGCTGTACCGGATATACCTGAAAGCTTCCGTGATGCAGTACGTTTGTCGCGTATTCCGAGATTTCCACGGTATTACGATAACTCTTCCGAAGCAATCCGAAATAGTCAAATTCGTCGGGAAGCATCAGTTCCCGAAGTTCCTGCCAGTCATTTAATCCATAATCCAGGAAGATGTTCTGTGATACGTCTCCCATGATGGTATAGGTGCAGGTACTCAAACAATATTTCAATGCGCAATAGGCCATCATGCCAAAGTCCTGTGCTTCATCTATCACTACGTGTCCCGCTTCACGAATGATCTCCGTCTCCTTCAGACGCTTATACAGATAGGCAAGTGCGGCAAGATCATATACGTCAAAGCCGCCTTCCGGATGCTTTACGGTAATGCCGTCCAGTACCTGATGATCCAGGAAGGAATCATATAATTCAAAGATGGAACCCTTCCATTCCCTTCTTCCAAAATATAATCCGTAGGTTCTTCTGAGTCTTTTTTTCTCCTCCTCGGAGTAGGAATAATATTTTCCGCAGATTTCATTTTCGAGTTTTCCCAGCAGCCTTTCCGTAAGGAGGGAAACCTTATCTGCCCTGGAGAGTTTGTCAAACTGTGTCAGGAGGCTTTCGATCATCTCACTGCTCATGATCCGCACGTGATTCTTCTCAAGGTACACGTCCTCTCTCGGGAAGAGAGTCCATTCATATTCCCTTGCAAACTTTTCGAGGCTTTGGAACCATTTTCTTGTTCCCTTGACCGGTTCCGTCACGCCCCTGACAACGGGCTTTACGGAATACTTTTTCGGATCCCAGTCTTCATACAGGAGTCTTACAAACAGTTGCTCCATCGTCATCTGTGAAACACCGTAAACGTTCAGTTCCGGGAGCACGCCCGTAATGTAATTCAAGAGCACTTGATTGCTGCCTATGACGTAAAAATCCTCAGGCTTAAATTCCAGATCATAATTGTAGAGGATGTAGGAAATCCTGTGCATGGCAACCGTCGTTTTACCTGATCCCGCCGCACCTTGGATGATCACGTTATGTTGCGGCTTTTTCCGGATGACTTCATTTTGTTCCTGCTGAATGGTTGCGATGATCTCTCCGAGTACGGCACGCTTATTCTTTGCAAGGTACTTGGTCAGAAGCTCGTCGTTTGCGACCACGTCGCTGTCATAGAAGTCCTTTAGCTTGTCATTCTCGATCTCATAGGTACGTTTTCTTTTTAAGTCAATCGTGAATTTTCCTTCACCCTTGACTGAGTAACTTGCCTTGCCAACGGAAGCATCATAATACACGCTTGCGATCGGCGCTCGCCAGTCGATCACCTCTGGATGTGCCGGATCCTTTGCGATCACGGATCTTCCAATGTAGTAAGATTCCTCTTTCTTTAGTGCGTCGTCAACAAAATCAATCCTGCCAAAGTAGGGTTTCTTTCTTGCCTGAGCTGCCCTTCGCAATTCTCTGTTCGCGCCCTTGAATCTTGCATCCGTGTTGTGCCATAACGCCTGCTGTTCCTTGTCACTCTCATCGAAATCCTGCTGCATTGCACGGAGTTCGTTCTCCAGATTCTTGACGTCCGCTTTCACGCCATCAAGCTTGGCTTGTGCGATCCCAATGATTTCCTCGAGCTTGCGTTCTTCCTCTTTCCTTGAAATGCCTGGTATTTGACTCATTCGTACCTCCTGCGTCACTTGGGTTTCATGGTTTCTTTTTGCCGGCAAAGATGATTATAGTAAAAAAATAAAAAAAATACTAGACTTTTTCTTGGTATTATGTTAAGGTATGTACTGTAGTCGTGCCTAAAAACGGGAGCCCACAACAGGCTCCCGTTTTTTCGTTTAAACTCAGTTACTACTTAAAGAATTCATGCCCTCCATGTTGAAAAAGCAGTGTCAAGTTTTCATCAAACCATCGGACGTTAGATTGATCGGCATGTTTCCTTGCCACAAAATACAGCGCCCCGTCAGAAATGTCTTCCCCCAAAAGCGCCCTCTCCACGGCTTCTTTCGATTCCTCACTGATTGTCACGGCATCATATCTTCCGTTTGCCACGGGTGAAAACTGCGTCACTCCTCCCGTTCTCTGAAATACCACTTCTGTGATCGTATCCGGAAAGGCTTCATCACGGACCCGGTTTAAAACAACGTTTGCCACTAACAGCTTCCCGTCTGCATCCTCTCCTCCGGCCTCAGCCTCAACGATCCTTTCCAATACGGACACCTCAGCTTCGGAAAATGCCGACGCAGACATTACTTCTTCATTTTGGTTCACCGTCTCATTCACAGGTTCCAGGTTGATTTCGCTGGTATCTTGACTTATTTTTTTATCGACGCAGGCGTGGATTTTATCTTCATAACTGCATAAGGTTACTTTCTCATCGATCCTTATTTCTTTTGGCAGGTTGACAACCTTTTTCTCTTCCGCCTTCTTAGATCCTTTCCCCAAAAGGATCAGAAAAAGGAACGCCGCAAAGGTAAAGAAATAGATGATCACCAATGCTTTCATCATTTTAGGATACAAAAAACAGACCCTCCTTCCTGCGGCGTCTTTCGGTACAAGCCCTAGGATACCTTATGCGGACAGGTCTGTTTTTATGACAGCCTTTTTATTTTTTAATGCGCACTATTGCTTTTTTCGGACATTTCTCGACGCAGGCGCCGCATCCCACGCATTTATCCTGATCGATCTCAGCGCAGAAGCTTTCTACCTTTACGGCACCAACGGCACAATTCTTTACGCAAATGCCGCAGCCAATGCAGCCAGCGTCACACTCCTTCATGACCACGGGACCGCGATCCTTATTCTTACAAGCCACGGCAACCTTTGCGTCATAAGGGATCAGTGTGATCAGATGCTTCGGACATATGGCAACACATTTTCCGCATGCCTTACATGCCTCCCTGTCCACAACGGCAATTCCGTTTTTCACGTGAATTGCGTCAAAGGGACATTCCTTTACGCAGGTACCATATCCAAGGCACCCCTGTGAGCATGCCTTGGGACCACCCGCGGGCACAAAGCTCATCATGCGACAATCCGCAGCTCCCGTATATTCATATTGCGTTTTCGCCTTATCACAGTCTCCCTGGCAATGCACAAAAGCAACCATCCGCTTTCCCGCATCTGCAGATACTCCCATGATTTTTCCGATTTCCTTTGCAACAGGTTCACCGCCAACGGGACAGGCATTCACGGGTGCTTCTCCCTTTGCAATGGCGGCGGCCAGGCCGTCACATCCGGCAAATCCGCAGCCACCGCAGTTATTGCCCGGCAACGCAGCCCTTACGGCCTCTTCCTTTTCATCTACCTCAACGTGAAATCGGATGCCGGCAAAACCTAAAAATAATCCTATAAAGACACCAACCGCAGCAACGATCACGGCGGCAATCAAAATACTGGTAACGTTCATATCCATTCCTCCAGGATCTCATCCGGATTTTTTAACCATCATTACCGCCTACAATAACCCCGAAAAACCACAGAAGGCAATTGCCATCAGTCCGGCAGTAAGCAGCACCATGGGCATTCCCTTAAAGCTTTCCGGCACGTCATTGTACGCCGTCTTTTCACGGATTCCGGCAAGAATAATGATGGCAATGGTAAATCCAAGTGCCGTTGCAAAGCCATTCACTATCCCCTTCAAAATCCCATATTCCTTCTGCACGTTCGTAAGCGCAACGCCAAGCACTGCACAGTTTGTGGTGATCAGCGGAAGGTATACGCCAAGCGCCTGATAAAGACCCGGCGAATTCTTTTTTAAGAACATCTCCACGAACTGAACCAATGCCGCAATGACCAGAATAAAGACGATGGTCTGAAGGTATTCAATCTTTAGCGGAACAAGCAAAAACTTGTAGATCACGCCAGCCACGGCGCTTGCAAGCGTGATGACAAAGATAACCGCCACGCCCATGCTTGAGGCCGTCTTTACCTTCTTTGAAACGCCCAGGAACGGACACAGACCCAAAAACTGACTTAGGACAACGTTGCTCACTAAGGAGGAGCTAATCATTAAGATTAAAAGATCTTTTACGTTATTCATCTTTCTTATCCCCCTTCCTTTCTTTTTCCTGCAAACGTTTTCTCAGGGCCTCTTCCTTGATCTGACGGATCGTCTTCTCCTGAACGGGTTGCGTTTCCTCTTTTTCCTCGTCACGCAGAGCTTCTTTCTTTATCTCTTCGAACGTAAGCTCTTGTTTCTTCTTCTCTTCAGGTTTAGGATCTTCTTTCTTTACTTCTTCAGCCTTCGGTGCTTCCGCTTTTACTTCCTCAGCCTTAGGTGCTTCCGACTTTACTTCTTCAACCTTTGGCTCTTCCGGCTTTACTTCCTCAACCTTGGGTGCTTCCTTCTTTTCGTCCTTTGCCTTGGGCTCTTCCGGCTTTACTTCCTCAACCTTGGGTGCTTCCTTCTTTTCGTCCTTTGCCTTGGGCTCTTCCTTCTTTTCGTCCTTTGCCTTGGGCTCTTCCTTCTTTTCGTCCTTTGCCTTGGGCTCTTCCTTCTTTTCGTCCTTCGCCTTGGGCTCTTCCTTCTTTTCGTCCTTTACCTTGGGCTCTTCCTTCTTCGTAGCCTTAGCCTTAGACTCAGCTTTCTTCTCTGCCTTGTCATCATAGAAGCGTTTGGAACAGCTTTGATCCGCACAATTCATGCAATCCTCATTGCATCCCATGCCTTCATGAGTTTTCTTTCCGGCTTTTTTCATGCGGATGCGGATATAATTCTGCAGTGCAGTCAGAGCTGCAAGCACAAAGAATGCGCCGGGTGCGAGCACAAAAATATTGATCGGCACGAAGGACGACGGCATCACCACGGTGTCAAAAATCTTTCCGGCACCAAGGAGTTCACGAACTGCTCCGATGCACGTAAGCGCCAGGGAGAAACCAAGTCCCATTCCCAGTCCGTCAAAAAACGACGCAATGGGAGGATTTGAATACGCATACGCTTCCGCTCTTCCCAAGATAATACAGTTTACGACGATCAGCGGTATGTAGATTCCCAGTGCCGCATTCACGTCAGGCAAATATGCTTCCATCAGGAATTGCACGACCGTAACGAACGTCGCAATGATCACGATAAAAGCAGGGATTCTCACGCGATTAGGGATCACCTTGCGAAGCAGGGAAATGATCAGATTACTCATCATCAAAACAGCCGTAGTCGCAAGTCCCATACCCAGACCGTTTAACGCAGAGGTTGTCACGGCAAGGGTCGGACACATGCCGAGCATCAGCACAAACGTAGGATTTTCCTTAAAGAGTCCATTACTTAATCTTTCAATGGGGGAGTCTGCCTTCTTTTTGGTGCTCATTCCTCGTCACCTCCCCTCAATTCCTTCGCCATGCGAAGTGCGCCGTTTACGGCATTGGTAACGGCTTTGGTCGTGATGGTGGCACCGCTGATGGCATCGATCTCATCTTCCTCATCCGCTCCCGATTTGGTATACTCGATTAGGTCAACTGCCTTATTGCGAAGCTGCGGTACCAAGACCTCGCTTGCACGCATGCCAAGTCCAGGCGTTTCAGAAATATTCAGAATGGAAACGTCATTCAAAACGCCATCCATGGTCACGCCCACGTAAAGTACGATGTTACCGCCATATCCTTCGGAAGAAGCAGTTTCAATAACGTAGCCTGCAGGCACGCCGTCTGCATCCATGGCTTCCCATACCTTTCCAATGGACACGCCCTGCTTTTCAAGGTCCTCCTTCAAATACAAGGTAGGTTCCGACTGTTGTTCAATAAAAGTGACGCCCTGTTTGTCTGAAAACACTTCCTGACAGGCATTCTGAATGGCAAGCTGTTCTTGTTTTTGAATGGGCTCCTTGGTCAGTTCATGCACAAATCCCAAAAGAAGTCCGGAGAACAAAGTGATCACGGTCAGGATCAATGCCTCCTGAAGCATAACTTTTCTCTTATCCATTCTTCCGGCCCCCCTTTCCTCCAAAAGGTACGGGTACCGTAACCTTCTCAATCAGCGGAACTAAAAGATTGCCCAAAATGATCGCGAAGGATACGCCCTCGGCGCCAGGTCCAAAGAATCTGAACACGCCCGTCATGATTCCCAGGAAAATACCATACAGATACTGTCCCTTTACCGTGATGGGACGAGTCACGTAATCCGTTGCCATAAAGAACGCGCCAAGCATCAGACCGCCACCCGCAAGCTGCGCGGAAAGGTACGCCGGTTCAAAACCGCGACCTCCAAATAAAACGGTAAAGATCACAAAGGATACGATATAGCTTCCTGGAACGCGAAGGTCGATCACTCCTGCCATCAATAAGATGCACGCTCCGATCACGATGGCGATCACGGAGGTTTCACCGATCGTACCGGTGGTCTTTCCAATGATCATTTCCATAACGTTCACGCTCTCCCCTGCCTTTAACAATGCAAGCGGCGTCGCTCCCGTGTAGGCATCCAGCGCTCCCTCTCCGGTACTGATGAAATTCGTCATCTGGCTCGGGAAGGAAATCACAAGAAAACATCTTGCCGCAAGGGCAGGATTCATAAAGTTCTGGCCTAATCCGCCAAACAGGCATTTTACCACCAGAATGGCAAATATGCTTCCCAGTGCCGCCATCCAAAGCGGAATGGTTACGGGAAGATTCATGCCAAGAAGAAGTCCCGTCACGACTGCGGAAAGATCCGTAACGGTCAATTTTTTCTTATACAGGCCAAACAGATACTCCGTCAAAACGGCTGAAACAACTGACGTAAGAAGCACCAGCGCCGCCCTTGTTCCAAAGTTATAAATACCAAAACCCGCCGCAGGAAGCAATGCGATCACCACAAGCATCATGATGCTGCCGGTCGATGACGCAGCGCGTACGTGCGGATTGGATGATACGTGAAATTGTGCACTCAAGACGCTTTACCTCCTACTTTTTTCTCTTAGCCAGCTGAATCTTTCGCATGGATTTGATCTCCTGCGTCAGCGGCCTCTTTGCCGGACAGATATAGCTGCAGCAACCGCACTCACAGCATTCCATGCCGTTTAATTCAAGGAACGTCTCTTCGTCAAATCTCTCGGCTGCGTCCGCCAGTTTGCTCGGCATCACTCGTCCGGGACACACCTCAAGGCATCGTCCACAATTGATGCAGGGCCCCGGTTCCATTGCAGACACCTCATCTTCGGTAAATGCCAGCAGCGCGGTTGACGTTTTGGTTACGGGGATGTCCGTGCTAAATATGGCATTTCCCATCATGGGACCGCCACAAATGATCTTCGCCGGTGTCTTTTCGAAGCCGCCCGCCGCCTCAAGCACCTCGGTATAACTCATGCCCGTCGGAACCTTATAATTTCTCGGATCCTTTACGGCATCTCCTGTCACTGTCACAATCCTTTCCATCAAAGGCTTGCCCTCAAGAATGGATTTCTCAATTGCAACGATCGTGTCCACGTTGTTAACGATGCAGCCCACGTCTGCCGGAAGCATGGAGGAATTGATTTTCCTGCCAGTCGTTGCATAGATCAGCGAACGCTCACCGCCCTGGGGATACTTTGTCTTTAAGGCCCGGACGCTGATCCTGGTCTCATTTCTGGTCAATTCCCTGAGAAGCTTTATGCAATCAGGCTTATTGTCTTCAATCGCAATGATTCCCTGTGCCTTGTCAAACAGACACAAGATCAGTTTCAAACCATTGACAAGTCTCTCCGGTTCCTCAAGCATTCTCCGGTAATCACTCGTCAGATAAGGCTCACACTCCGCACAGTTTGCAATCACGTATTCGATTTTGTCAGGATCCTTGGGCGAAAGCTTTACGCTCGTCGGAAAGCCTGCTCCGCCCATGCCAACGATTCCCGCTTCCTTTATGCACCAAAGGATTTCTTCCTTCGTCAAGGTCTCCAGGTCAGGCACGTAATACTCCACCTCCTGGTCCTTTCCGTCATTCTCGATCACAATGCTCATAACGTTGTCACCGGAGGCAACTCGTCTCGGTTCAATTGCCTTTACCGTGCCGGATACGGAAGAATGAATGTTGGCAGACACAAAGGATGCCGCCTCAGCGATCTTCTGTCCGCGCCATACGTAATCCCCCTTTTGGACAAGGGGCTTTGCCGGGGCCCCGATGTGCTGGCTTAGGGGATATACCATAATGGAACCGGCTTTTAATTCCACGATCGGCTTATCCTTTGACAGGTCCTTGCCGTCATAAGGATGTATGCCGCCCTGAAAAGTCAATTTCGCCATATTACTTAACACTCCTTTCACAGAGTTTATGATTTTACTGATTTTCCAACTATTACTATACTATTTTTTTCAACAAAATACTACCTTTAAAACGTATTTTCTGATATACTTGGAAAAGAAAACCAAGGAAAGGTCCTGAACATGAAGATTGTAGAGAAACGCATCGAAAATTTCACCATAAAATATCCTTTGGAGCGCCTTTGTCCCCTTTCCGAGGCCCTTTTCCTCGACATAGAAACAACGGGCTTTACCGCAAGGTCATCCTCTCTATATCTGATTGGCTGTGCCTATTATTCCGAAGAATCCTGGCATACGTTACAATGGATGGCAGAGACGCCCGCTGAAGAAAAAGAGATTTTGGACGCCTTCTTCCAGTTCGCTGAAAGCCATCGCTTCCTCATCCAATTCAACGGAAATAATTTTGACATTCCCTATCTTACGCAAAAATGTGCGCAATTAGGGCTTTCTTATAGTTTTGACGGCTTCGAAGGCGCTGATCTGTATAGAAGGTTATTCCCTTACAAGAACTTCCTGGATCTGCTGAACTTAAAGCAAAAAACCATCGAAACTTTCTTGTCCTTAAACAGGGAGGATACCTTCAGCGGCGGCGAACTGATCGCCTTTTATAAGGATTACGTCAATCATCCCACGAAAGAGACCTTGTCCGTACTGCTTTTGCATAATGAAGAAGACTTAAAGGGCATGTTGGAGATCCTTCCCATGCTTGCATATTTCGATGCCTTTCATTTCCCTCTTACGGCGAAAAAGGTACAGGCAAACACTTATCTTGACGCGTTTAACAGACACCGCACGGAGCTTTTGATCCATGCCAGTCTGCCCACGCCCGTTCCCAAGCCGGTCTCCCATTCCTCGGAAGGCTTCTACGCGAAATTAGAAGGCGAAAACCTTACCCTCCGGGTTCCGGTCTATGATGAGGAACTGAAGTATTTTTACTCCAATTACAAAGAATATTACTATCTTCCCAAGGAGGACGTGGCCCTGCATAAATCCGTTGCTTCTTTCGTTGACAAGGCTTGCCGCGAGCAGGCAACCGCCCGGAACTGCTATACCAGAAAGGCATCGAGATACCTTCGCGAATGGGATCTTACGTTTACTCCTTTTTTCAAACGGGATTATGACGGTGATGAAATCTTTTTTGAATTATCCGATGAAATGAAAAAAGACCGTCAGGCCTTTGCAAATTATGCTTCCCACGTATTAAATCATCTTGCCGCAAAATAAAGCAGGTCAGGGTTTTCCCTGACCTGTTCTTTATTTTTGATAAAAAAACGAATTCATTCTTTGGAATCCAATGTCTTTATAACTCATGATCTGTTCCGTGCTGCCAATAAAGAAAGTTCCGCCTGGCGCCAGGCACTTGTAAAACCTTCGGAACAGATCGTCTTTTGTCTCTTCCGTAAAGTAGATCAGCACGTTCCGGCAGACCACAAGATGGCAATCCGTTGGATATGCATCCTTTAAGAGATCATGCTTTTGAAACGTTACCCGGTTCTTGATCTGATCACTGATCTTATAAACATTTCCGATCTTGGTAAAATACTTTTTCTTAAACTCATCCGGCACGGAGGCAATGCTCTTCTCAGGATATAAACCTTGTCTAGCCTGTTCTAAACAATTCCGGTCAATGTCCGTGGCGTAAACTGAGATCTGCGCCAGTGACATATGCTTCAAGAGAAGCATGACAAGGGAATAGGGCTCTTCGCCGAAGGAACACGCGGCACTCCAAATCTTCAGTCTTGCCCCGAATTTGTTGATCAGATAAGGCATTACCTCCTGATCAAGATACGTCCATTGCTCCGGATTACGATAAAATTCCGATACGTTGATCGTCATGTAACTTAAGAATTCATCGAAGAGTTCCGGACTAGATTTTAGGGCAGCCACATATTTGTCATATCCGCTCAGTCCCTTATTGCGGATCAACGTGTCAATCCTTCTCTTCATCTGACGCTCTTTGTAACAATTGAGATCAATGGAAGATAATTTTAGGAATTCCCTCTTAAAGTACTCATAATCATAGACCATAAGCCTTCTCCCGCGAAATAAAAAAGAGCTGCCAAGAACTGGCAGCTCTCTTGTTTTTGATTATTGCTCTTCAGAAGCGATCACTGCATCAATGTCAACGGGAACCACGTCTCCGTCATCCTCTGCCTTAGGCTCGGGAGCAAACATTGCCTTGATGCTCAAGGAAATCTTCTTGTCTGCTTCATTGAAGTCAACCACCTTAGCGGTGATCTCCTGTCCAACGGAAAGTACGTCTGCAGGCTTCTCAACGTGCTCCTTGGAAATCTGGGATACGTGAAGCAATGCGTCAACGCCAACCTCAAGCTCTACAAATGCACCAAAGTCAGTCATTCTTGCAACCTTACCGGTTACAACGTTGCCAACGGCATACTTGGCAGCTGCATCCTTCCAAGGATTTGCATCATCAAACTTCAAGGAAAGAGCGATCTTGTTTCCGTTGATCTCCTTGATCAGGACCTTTCTGGTCTCGCCAACCTTGAAGACCTTCTTGGGATGCTCGATGCGGCCCCAGCTCATCTCGGAAACGTGAAGCAGTCCGTCTGCACCGCCCAGATCGATGAATGCACCGAAATCGGTAATATTCTTTACAACGCCTTCTACAATGTCACCTTCATGGATCTTCTCGAACAGAGCCTTCTGCTGCTCTGCCTTCTTCTCCATCAGCAGGCTTCTGCGATCTCCAATGTAACGTCTTCTCTTGGGATTGTACTCGCTGATCACGAATTCGATCTCCTGGCCTGCGAACTTGGTCAGATCCTTTTCGTAAGAATCAGATACCAGGCTTGCGGGAATAAAGATGCGAACCTCGTCAACGATCACGGAGAGTCCTCCGTCAAGAACCTGATTAACGGTAGCCTTTAATACTTCCTTGTTGTTGAATGCCTCTTCGATTCTCTTGTTGCCTCTGTCAGCTGCAAGTCTCTTGTAGGTCAATGCAACCTGGCCTTCGCCGTCATTTACCTTGAGAACTTTTACCTCCATGGTATCGCCAACCTTAACGGCCTGGGTGAGATCAACGGATGCGTCATTGGAATACTCGCTCTTCGGCAGAATGCCGTCTGACTTATAACCGATGTTCAGCACGATCTCGTCCGGCTTTACGTCAATGACCTTACCTTCAACTACCTCCCCAGTATGAATTGTCTTGAAAGATTCTTCCAGCATTTGTTCAAAAGTTAATTCTGACATAATTTTGAACCTCCTCAATTAATTTGTTTGGGGTGGAAGCCCCCGCTGTAATACCCACTAGGCGAACAGTTGTCGGTAAGACCAAACTTAAATCATCCAGTGTCTGTATATAATAGGTATTCGCACATTCCGAACTGCATATGTCATACAGCTTTCTTGTATTGGAGCTATGCTTTCCTCCTATTACAATCATTACGTCAGCTCTCTTTGCAAGTTCCCTTGCTGCCCGCTGTCTTTCCTCCGTTGCGTTACAGATAGTATTCACAACAGTACCATTGTAACCCCTTTGCTGAAAAATTTCAACTAAATTGTCAAATTTGTTAAAATTAAATGTAGTCTGAGCCACCAGAATTCCTTGTTTTTTGTCATCAATCGTTAACTTTTGCGTTTCTTCGACAGTTTCCACCACAATGGCATCCCCATGACACCATCCTCTGATTCCTTCGACCTCCGGATGACCGGGATTCCCGGCGATGAAAACCTGGTTTCCATTCCGGCTCCCCTCTTCAACGATCTTATGGATCCTCTTCACGAAGGGACAGGTGGCGTCTACGCACTCTATTCCCTTTTGTTCCAACAATTCGTAAATTTCTCTTGGAACGCCGTGGGCACGGATCACAACAGCGATCTTCTCGCCCTCCGCCGGAGTCAGATCCATCAACTCCTCTTTGGAATTCAAAACCTTAACTCCAAGATCCTCCAACTCCTTCACAACCTCTTCGTTGTGCACGATGGGGCCATAAGTATAGATGGTCTTTCCCGTCTTTAATTGTTCATGCACGGTATCCACCGCGCGTTTCACGCCAAAGCAGAAGCCGGCGCAGGCAGCCAATTCAACTTGCATGGTGTCTCCTAAAAAACTTGTAAAACGTGACTAGTTGGCAAGGGACAGAATTTTGTCAACGACTTCGTCAATGGTCATGTAGGAGGTGTCAACAAGGATGGCATCCTCCGCCTGTTTTAGGGGGGAAATCTCGCGGTGCATGTCGCGATAGTCACGCTCTTCGATGTCTTTTTGGATCTGTGCAAGATCGCATTCCTGTCCCTTGGCAACAAGCTCGTCGTAACGGCGTTTTGCGCGCACTTCACTGCTTGCGGTAAGATAAATCTTCAGATTGGCATCCGGCAACACACAGGTTCCAATGTCGCGGCCGTCCATAATGCAGTCCGTCGTCTTTGCGAGTGCTTGCTGCTTCGCAACCAGATTGCTTCTCACCTCGCCGATCACGCTGATGGTGGATGCCATGTTTCCAACCTCTTCCGTGCGGATCAGCCCATTTACGTTCTCACCATTTAAGAAAACAACCTGCTGGCCATCTTCATGTCCGAGCGTTACGTTTGCTTCCGCACATTTTTTGATTATGGTCTCTTTGTCCGTGGGATCCACCTGATTCCGAAGCATGTACAGCGCCATTGCTCGATACATTGCGCCCGTATCCACGTAAATGATTCCCTTTTTCTTTGCCACCAGCTTTGCTATTGTGCTCTTCCCGGCTCCTGCAGGGCCGTCAACCGCTATGTTGTAACTCATTCTAATTTCTCCCTTTTTGTCAACTGATTCGCCATCTTTTTGGCCGCTTCCAACTTCTTGATTCCCTAAAACATCCGGTGCACTTTCTGCTGCATTCTTTCCCGCAAGATAACCCGTGGACCATGCAATCTGGAGATTAAATCCTCCCGTGAGCGCATCCAGGTCAAGCACCTCGCCTGCAAAATAAATCCCGGGAACCAATTTGGATTCCATGGTGGAGGGATTGATCTGTTTAACGTCAACTCCTCCCTGAGTAATAATGGCTTCCGCGAAATCCCTGGTACCCTTTACCGTCAATGAAAGGTTCTTGATCAGTCTTCCAAAAGAAATTCTTTCCTCCCGGCTGATTTCAGAAACCTTTTTGTCAGGATTGATTCTTGAGAGATTGATCATCACCGGGATCAATTTCGCCGGGAACAGCGCCCCCAAGGCGTTCTTAAATTGTTTCGCCTTATTCTCTTCAAATTCCCGCAAAAGCCTGCGGTCCAATTGTTCCTCATCCAAGGCAGGCTTTAAGTCGATCCAAAGCATTGCCTCTTCCGGTTTTCCGATGCTTTTCCCCTTTTTTTCCTTCTTATCGGCGACGTGATAAAAACTGCTGGCCGAGAGAACCAGCGGTCCCGTCACGCCAAAGTGCGTAAACATCATTTCCCCAAAACCGTCATACAAGACCTTTTTCCCACGCGTCATTTTCAGGCCAACATTTTTAAGGGAAAGCCCCATGACCTCCTGCGGCCAAGTCTCCTTCGTCTCCAATGGTACCAAAGACGGCCGTCTTTCCGTCAGGTCATGCCCCATTTCGCTTGCAAACAAGTAACCGTCACCGGTGGAACCCGTGCTGGGATAGGAAACGCCGCCTGTACAGATAATGCATGCATCTCCTTCGATTTTTTCCCCATTTAGGAGACGTACGGCATGAAACCTGCCATTTTCATGCAAAATTTCCTTTACCGGCACGTTCAGCCGGACCTTTACGTTTTCTCTTCCAAGCAAGCGCTTCATCGCCCCGATCACGTCAGAAGAATGGTCTGACGTCGGGAAAACGCGTTCTCCGCGCTCAATCTTCAATGAACAGCCCGCTTTCTCAAAAAGCTCCATTACGGCCCTGTTGTCAAACGAATAAAAAGCGCCATATAAAAACTTCCGGTTCGTGCAAACGTTTTGAAAAAGCGTCTCCATTTCCGGTGCCGCATTACATACGTTGCATCTGCCCTTTCCGGTAATGAAAAGCTTTTTCCCCAGTTTTTCATTTTTCTCTAACAAAGTGACGTTCGCGCCGCAGACTGCCGCCTCATAGGCTGCCATCATTCCAGCCGCGCCACCGCCGATCACAATCACGCGTTTCATGTTTCGATACTCTCATTATCCTGATTCCAAAGAATCTGATAATCCTTCCATGCTTCTTCCAGCCTATCCGCATTCGCGCGGGTTTCGCCGGGATTCTTTAATGCCAGGGCCACAACCAATGCATTGATCACGCTCATGGGTGCAACCAAGGAATCCACCACCGAAATCATTTCGCTTCTCGCATAAAGCTTACAATCCGCAAGCGATGCCAACGGGGAATTCTCGTCATTCGTTATGGCAATCGTCTTTGTATTTCTGTCTTTCGCGAATTTCATCGCCTTGGAAGCAAGCATGGAATGACTCGGAAAACTGATTCCGATCACGCAATCCTTCTCTGAAAGATACAGCATCTGTTCAAAGATTTCACTTATGCTTGAAGTCGTAAGTAAAATTACGTTTCTCCGGATCATGCCAAGATAGTGGCTTAAAAACCTGGCAAGCGGTTCACTTCCCCGCAAGCCACAGACATAGACTGAGGACGCCTTTGCGATCAGATCCGTCGCCGCGTCAAATTCTGCAGCATCCATCGACTCCATCGTCTTTAAGATTCTTTCCTGATCCGAAAGCATCACGGAATTTAAAATTTCCGACTGAGACCTTCCATATGCCGCGTCGGAAAGCTTCTCCTGTCCGTTTAACCTTTCCCTCAGGCAAAAGGCGAGAGCCTTTTGGAATTCGGGATAACCTGACAGGCCAAGTCCACTCGCAAAACGAACCACCGTGGATTCGCTGACGGACAATTCCCTCCCGAGCTGCGCCGCCGTCATAAACGCTGCCCTGTCCATATGATTTAAGGCGAACGTCGCTATCTTTTTATGGCTCTTACTCATGTTGCCGAGCCGTTGTTCCATTAGACCAAGAATACTAACTTCTTCCATGTGGCTCCTTCCCAAAACGCCTTAATTCATAAAGGATTGGCAGACGTCATTTAGAAGCTTTCTAGTCTCCTGATCCGACAGATCATAATCACCCGTCATGGTCATGCAGGCTGCGCCGTGGATAAAAATCCAGATCTTCATAAACAGTCCGCCCGGATCCTGACATCCCGCCGAAGCTGCCCTTTGTATCTCCGTCTTAACATTTTCCGTCGAACCATTCAGGATTTCATACAGAGACTTCCTAGGCTTCTCGGGAACAAACAAAATGCGGAATAACTCCTTTTCCTCACGCGCAAATGCCACGTAAGCCATGCCCAAATTACAAAAAGGAGTTTTCTCCAGCCGGGGATACAGGCGATAATAATCCTGGAAAAACGCCACGGCGCGATCATATACTCCATCCGTCAGCTCATCCATGCCCTGAAAGGAACGAAAAATCGGCTGCGTGGAACAATTTGCCCTCTCTGCCACGCGTCTCGCAGTGATGTTCTGCATGCCTTCCTCCCTTGCCATCATAAAAGCAACGTCCAGGATCATTTGCTTTGTAATGCTTTCCTTCCTAGCCATGTGATTCCTCCCATTTTCATCCTTCAAGCCATCTGGATCAGGCACAAAAAAACAAGTGCACAAACCAACTGGCGGGCAAGTTTTGTAACACTTGTTATTTTATATGTTTTTATAACGCTTGTCAAGCCTTTTCACGATGCACTTTTTCCTTACGTCATCCCCTAAGGTCCAGATCCAGCGGTATGCTTGCCAGCTCCTCCGCCATTTCCTTTTCCTTCTTTAGCCGCTCTTCCCTCTTTCTTTGCTCCTCTGCTTTTTCCTGTGCCAGGCGTTTGCTGATCACGCCTATTAAAATGTTCTCTTGGGAAATTTTAATGGGATAGGTATCTAACGTGTACTTATCCGCAAGATAAAACGATACTTTGTTGTCTGCATTAATAAAGGTAACCCAGATCATCCGGAAGCCTGCTATCACCATGGCGGCTCCCAGGGCAAGACAGGGATACGTCAGACTAAACCACGCTTTAGCAACGGCAACGTTCGTCAATTTCACGTCCGGAATTGCGACTCCAAAAAGGACTGCACCGACAAAGCCGCAGAGCGCGCCCCAGACTGCCCACTTCACCGTCGCCTTCTGATTCATCTTCAACCGTTCCACGTAGCGCTGTTTCCTGACCAATTCTTCTTTCATGGCATAATCTTTGCCTCGGAGAAAATGTACGTATTCCGGTGATTCCTCAAATACTTTAACGTCTACGGGATGAATCCTCTCTCCCTTCCAATACAGGAAAAAAGCAACGCCGCCGCAGCAAACGGCAAAAATCTCCCATGGCAGGGAAGCAGCCCAGCCCTTTCCCTGAAGCGCGCGAACAAGTCCCAATATCACGTCACATACGCCCAGAAGCGCTACGGACAAGGTCACCCAGCAATACCTAGATACCGTATATTTCTTCATGTCTCTTTATCCTCCAACCGATACCCCATTCCCCTTACGGTTTTTATTATGTTTCCATCCTCGTCGCCAATCTTTTCCCGGATTCTTTTCATTGTCACGGAAAGCGTGTTGTCATTCACGTAATTTCCATACAGATCCCATGTTGCCGCAAGGATCTCCTCCCTGCTAAAAATCTTTCCCGGATGGGAAAGCATCGCGGAGAGTATCCGGAATTCAAGCTTTGTAAGTGCCGTTTCCCGATCACCAACATAGGTTTTTCCCGTCTCAAGATTAAGTTTCAGATTGCCACACTGAAGCCACTTTTCTTCCCCGTCAGGCATTCCTCCGCTTCTTCTGAGACCGTTTCGGATCCTCGAGATTAATTCCCTATTTCGAAAGGGTTTCATCACGTAATCCACGGCCCCCAGTTCAAAGCCCTTCACAACGTCGCTTTCTTCCTCCCGGGCCGTCAAAAAGATCACTGGCAGCTTTTGTCGTACCATAATCCATTTGCAAAGTGAAAATCCGTCCCCGTCAGGCAACGTTACGTCAAGAAGTGCCATGTCAAAGGAATTCTCGCTCAAAGCCTTCTTTGCCTGCGAAACGCTTCCTGCCACCATGGTTTGAAAGCCTTCCTGCTCCAACAAATATTTTAAGCCAAGCACAATCGCTTCATTGTCTTCCACCAATAAAATCCGTTCCAAGCGTTTTCATTCCTTCCACGTCCATTCTGGTTTCCGTTGGCCGCCTGCTACATGGCTTTCTCAAACGGAATACTTTAAGATGCGGATACTAAAGCACGTTCCGTCCGCACCGGAAGCCACGGTAATCGAGCCATTCTGTTTTTCCACAATCTCCTTGGCAAGCGCCAGTCCGATTCCTACGTTTTCGTTCTCCACCTTAGATGCCTTGTAAAACCGTTCAAACAAGTGCTTCTGATCCAGATCGGAAATGCCTGCTCCGTGATCTCTGACGGAAACTTCGGAGTATACCTCATTCTCCGAAGTTTGCATTTCGATGACTCCTCCCTGCGGACTGTGTTCGATGGCGTTTTTCACGATGTTTTGCAGGGCTTCCGCCAGCCACTTTCCGTCCCCCCGCACCGTCACTTCCGAAAGCGACGTCTGAAACTGTATCTCTTTCCATTGTGCCATCATTTCCAAATTCTGCATAGACTCTTCTGCAATCTTTTTTAGCGAAACGTTTTCCTTCTGGAATTCCACGACGCCGGCATCCAGCCTCGAAAGCTTAAGCATCGTAATGACCAGCCATTTCATTCCAACGAGCTGTCTGCTGATCTCCCGCAGGAACTTTGTGCGGACGTCAGGTTCCATTTCCGGCGATTCCAAAAGATTATCCGTGAGGATCACCGCGCTGGTCAGGGGCGTTTTCAGCTGATGGGAAATGTTGGCCACGGAATCGGCCAGCGCAACCTTTCCTGCCTGCGCGTTTTCTGCCTGTTCCTTATACAGAACCGTCAGTTTGTATAATTCATTTCTTAATCCGCTCAGTTCATCCTCCATGTTCTTTTTCAAATCAAGTTCATAATTACCGTGGCTTATTCTGTCCACGTAATTTCCAAGTTCATTCAGTTTTTTGCCGCGCAACCACCAAAAGAAACAAAAAAAAGTAAAAGAGCCGATGATCATTAACGCCAAGATGCCATTGATCAAGAGGGCAAACTTTGTCCTATGCAGATTCTGGCCATGATACAGTTCTCCGCCCTCCAGGATGCCATATTGTTTCATGATCCTCTGTCCGGCTTCCTTAGCATCCAAATGCGTTATCATGCGAATCAAATCCTCTTCCGCAACGTTAGGATACTTTTCCCTGACCGCACTTATGATTCCTCCATAGGTATCAAATTGCTCAATCCTGATCTGTTTTGCATATCGAAAAAAGGCGAGGTTTAGAAAAACCCCGCCAATTAGCCAGGTCATGGCCATGACCAAAACATATTTTTTTACGTCTTTATTCCAAAAGGCACTCATCGGTTTCTCCTTATCGCGTCGCAGCCAAGGCATTCTTCATCCCCTACTAATTATAGCGAGTTTCTCCTTGCGGCGCAATAAAAAGTCCCTACAAATTCTCATTTCGGATTGTCTCGATCACGTTCCTCTTCATTGCCTTTTTCCCATAGCTTTCAACAATCAAAAGCAAAAGCACGCTCACCACGATCACGGAGCACAAAATTTGCATCCACGGAATCTTAAACGCAAACGTAAAACTCCTGTCGCTGATCTCCCAGCAAAAACGATATAAAGCATACGAAACCGTGCAACCTATAACCGTTCCTCCAAGCAGTCCCTTTAAGTCAATAAACAGACCTTCCATCCAGATCATTCCGCGAAACTGCTTATGTGTCATGCCAATGGCGCGAAGCTTTGCAAACTCCGAAGACCGAAGTTCTAAGTTAAAGCTTACGGCATTAATCACGTTTGTCACGCCGATCAAAATGATCACCGCGATCAAACCCGAAAGCAACATGGTCGCAAGCGTTTGTTGAAACTTGTTTTCCTGATAGATTACGTCACAGTCATAGCATCTGCTGTTTAGCAGATTCATGTCGAGCACGTCATTCATAAATTGATTTGCGTCTTCGCAATCATAATACCCCGTCACTCCGGAAGTATATAATTCGGAATGCTCCGTCGCCCAGCTTTCTCCCACGTAGACGCAAGTTTTCCCTTCCAGATACTGATAATACTCTCGCAGCGCCTCTCCCTTAACTGCAATGCCTGCCAGTTCAACTTCCACGATACTTGGCGGCAATTCATTTATTCTCTGCTCATAGGTTTCATGCGTTCCGGATAGAACCATTCCCTCAGCATAGTCCGCAAGCACGTTTGTCACAAGTCCCTTCCCCTTTGCCTTCTCGGGATCAACTTTATTTTCCCGGCAAAGCTCCGCAAAGGAATTCTCATCCATTGCAAATACGGGAAACCAATTAACGATTTTTCCTTCCTCGTCAGCCTCTTCCGTAACGACTATCGGTTCATAATTGATTTTGTAAGCAAGAACGTCCGGCCGTCTTGCCAGCTCCGAAAGGACGTAATAATCCTCCTTGTTAAATACGCTTACGTAAATCTGATACTGCCGCTCCTCGTATTCATATAGTTCATCAGCCGTTTTGAACAGCAATCCCAGAAAGCTCATTCCAAGAAGCAACGAAACGCTGACCACAATGGATACGATCGTTGCCCGGTATTTAGCCTTAGACCTCTTAAAATTCTGCCATGCGACGCTTCCGCCTACTCCAAATAGCCTTTTTAGGAGTTTGGGCGTTTTTTTGTTTTTCCCGTTACTCGCGATCATCTCATTTGCACGGATCGCCTGAATGGGAGAAATCTTAGACGCCTTTACCGCAGATTCAAAGGCTGACAGCGCGATCATAAAAATAGCCTGAATTGCTGCAATGGCTATTGCCCACCACGCGACGGAAAAGTACATGACAAAAGTCGAATTGCGCACCGTTAGGTGCAGAAGAAGGTTTGTTCCTTGAACAAGCAAAAAACACACGCCAATGCCAAGCAAAACGCCAAAGGGAATGCCGATCACCCCGATCACAAAGGCCTCCTGCCAGACGATCATCCTTCGCTGTCTCTTTGTCGTTCCAACGGAAGACAGAATCCCATATTGACGGACTCTCTCATGTAAGGAAATGTCAAAGCTGTTATTGATGCAAAACACGCCAGCCAAGACAAAAATCAAAAAGAATAATTCGGCCAACGCGATAACGCCAACGGTATCCTGCGTCAAATGAAACGGGCTCATCCCTTCCAATCTTGCCAACGTAAAATAACTCGAATATATTTTTACCCTTCTGGAAACCTGGTACTTCTCCTCTTCCGTTCGCGTATGAAAATCCCGGTAAACCTGTCCGTAATATTCTTCCGAAATTCCCAGAAGCGCACTGTCAACTTTTGCGCGATGATACAATCCGTCCTTGGTATACCGGACGCTGACGCTGTACGTTCCGTCGGTAAGCTTCTCCGCATTCAGATAAGTATATGCCCGTACGACCTTTACGCTTCTGCGTTCTTCCCTCAAACTTCCTTTTCTGTCAGCATATAAATCTCCCCCATCCATCTTTAGAAAGCCAACCACCTCAAACTCGCGTTTTTCAGTGTCCGCAATCGTTTCATCATCTTGAACGTCCACGCCTATTTCCACTTCTTGCCCATTGGAGTATCTCTTTCCAATATCCAAAGTCACGTGATCGCCTATTTTTACGTCGATTCCCATCTCAGACCGGATCCCTCTGGCAAGAACAATTTCATTTTCCTTTTCCGGGAATCGCCCCATGGCCAATTCAATTGCTTCAGCCTCATACCAATCCGGCCCTGCAGCACGAACGTCCAGATAAAACAATGCAGCATACTGATTGGAACCATGCATTGCCACGTATCCCAGATGCTTTTCGAGCCGCAGTTCTTCTATGCTTTGATTATTATGAAAGTATTTTAAGTCTTCATACGCCACGCCCCTAAAAATGCAATGCGTGTTTCCTTCCGTACGCTTTGCCTCTTGGATCGTGCTCTCCAAAAGGCTCGTTCCAAGGCAGGAAAGTGCCGTGATCAGTGCCGTTGCAAGTGCCACGCCAATGATCGTCACGATGGTTCTCGCCTTATTCTCCCTTAAGGACCGCAAACAGCATTTCCATAAGACTTTCATGCGTATCTCCTCTTCCCTTGATTCCAACGCCTCATAACAGGTTATAGATTCTCATTTCTGATCGTTTCGATCACGTTGCGCTCTTGCGCCTTCTTTGCATGCTTATTCATAACTGCGAACAACAAAAGCCCTACGATTGCCACGCAACCTGCAATTTGCAATACCGGAACTTGAAAAGCAAACTTCACTTTTTTATACGGATCTTCCCACAGCATGTCCGCGCTGCCTGCAAAAGATTTCCAAAGCATATAGTAAATTCCGCAGCCAATCAGGCACCCCCACAGAAGCCCTTTGCCACCAATAAACAGACCTTCCGTAAAGATCATGCCCTTGAATTGATTTCCCGTCATGCCCACGGCCCGAAGCTTTGCAAATTCCGGAGCACGCATCTCCATGTTAAAATTCACGGCATTGATCACGTTTGTCACGCCAATCAAGATGATCAAACCAATGAATCCAACCATAAACATGGTGACGAGTGCTTTGGCAAGTTTGGCCATTTGATAGTATTGATCATAATTATAGATTGAGATGCCAAGGTGGTTTTGCTCCTCAATGGTTTCTATAAATTTGGTAACGTCCTTGCTCTGGAAATACCCATACGCATAACCCCGGAATAACTCCATGTGTTCCTTTGCCCAACTTTCACTCACGTAAACGTCCCATGTAGGATCGACACGGTATTCGTTTTCAAGATTTAGCCCCGTTACCGTGGATATCGTCTTGGAATCGATCACGCCGCCGATCTCTACCGAAAATCCAATACCTGGAAGCTTTTGGGATATTTCTTCATTGCTTCTCTTTTCACCGTTGCAAATCTCACCCAATGCCTGGCTTTTGTTTGCTTCCGTGATCAACCCCTTTTCAATCATTTCCCCTGGATCCAATCCATTCTCCAAACAAAGCTTTTCAAAGATTTCATCCTCCCAAGTAAAGAGATTAAATGCATAAACCCAATGATCATCTTCCTCTCTTTCCGGATCAACCCGATAAATGAACTCATATCCTCTGTGGATCAAGCTTTTCGTGACAAGCGGATCCATTGCGATCTCTTTCATCTTCTCATATCCCGTGGCGTCATATATGGCTATCTCCACCTGAGAGTCCGTAACCCCCATGATTTCAAACTCCAGGTAACGAAACAAAAAGGGGATGAAGGTCATTCCCAGGACTAAAGCCACGCTGACCGTGATTGAAATGATCGTCGCGCGATATTTGATCTTGGAACGCTTATAATTCTGCCATGCGATCCCGCCGCCAATGCCAAATAGTTTTTTAAACAGTTTTGGCGTCCTGCGAAGTCTTCGCTTACTCTGAATGGAGTCATTTGAGCGGATTGCTTCGATCGGCGTAATCCTGGCTGCCCGGAATGCCGCTTCCATGGCAGACAGCACAATCATAAAAATAGCCTGAAGTGCCGCAATGAGGATTGCCCACCATGCTGGCCGAAAAACCATAGAGAACGTAACAGATTTTATAATTGCCTTTAGCACGAGATTAGTTCCAGCCACCAAGAGCGCACTTAGTCCCATTCCAATCAGAATTCCCATGGGTATTCCGATGACTGCAATCACAAAAGCCTCCATCCATACGAGCATCCGGCGCTGTCTTTTGGTGGACCCAACCGAACTGATCATGCCATAAAACCGCACCCTCTGCGTAATGGATATGTCGAAGCTGTTATTGATGCAGAATACGCCGGCGAGCACAAAAACCAAAAAGATCACTTCGCCAAAGGAGATTGCCCAAACGGTCGTTTGCGTCAAATGAAACGGACTGATGGAATCCCATTCTTCCAAGACTTCGTTTCTCACAAGAGTAGCTTCAACAGCTTCCAAAATGGCCGCGCTGATTTCTTCACGCTTTAATAGCCCTGCTTTCGTAAAACGAATGCTTACGTCATATACTTCATCATTGCTCGTCTTACCATCCCATTTGGCATAAGCCTTCATGATCAAATAATTCTTTTGCTCTTCTTTATCATAAATGCTGTCATAATTCTGATCATAGTATTCATCCAATTCCAGGCCGCCATTATCATGCGCATAAAAGCCTACGATCTCGAATTCATCTTCCGAATCCCCAATTTGAAAAGCCAGGCGATCATGAATGTTTACGTCAATACGTAAATCTCTTCTCACGGCTTTGGGGATTACTATTTCATGATCATTCTCCGGCATCCTCCCATTCGTAAGTTTAAATCCCTGCGAGGAAAACCAATCCTCCCGGGCTGCATACAAATCCCATAGATAAACATTATAGGTATCCTTATTTCCTGTAAGCTTTTTCCGCGCAAGCTTCTTTTCCATCCATATTTCGTCAATGCTTTGATTATTTACGAAATATTTCAGATCCTCACCGCGAATTCCCACATAGGTTTCATGCGCACGCCCCTGCGTTATCTGCAAATACCTGCTTACGCTTTCCAAGATGCTTGATGTCATGCAGGAAAACGTTGTGATCAGAACCGTTGCCATTGCAACCCCAATGATCGTGACCATGGTTCTTCCCTTATTTTCCTTTAGAGATCGGATGCAACACTTCCATAAAACTGTCATATGCTCATTCTCCCGACATGCTCTCTTTTTAATTCTTATTGTATTTCACCATTCTCTATTCATTCCCGTTCGCGTTTTCACTCACTACGCCATCCTCCATGACAAGGAGCCGGTCTGCCTGCTTTGCCAGTTCAAGATTATGCGTGATCATGATGATCGTTTGTTTATACTTCCGGTTAGATGCTTTCAGAAGCTCCATGATCTCATTTCCGTTCCTGGTGTCGAGATTCCCCGTCGGCTCATCTGCCAAAAGGATCGCCGGTCTTGTGATCAGCGCCCTTCCAATGGCCACGCGCTGTTGCTGACCTCCGGAAAGTTCGTTGGGAAGATGAGTCCTTACCTTGTCAAGACCGAGGGTTCCGATCAGTTCCTCCAAGAGCGCCTTGTCCACCTGCTTCCCGTCCAGTTCGCAGGGAAGCGTAATGTTTTCCTCCACGTTCAGCACGGGGATCAGATTATAAAACTGGTAGATCAATCCCACCTGCCTCCTGCGGAAGATGGCCAGCCTGTCGTCATTCATGGCATAGATGTCCTCATTTTCCACAAACACCTTTCCGGAGGTTGGCCGGTCTACGCCTCCCAGCATGTGCATCAGCGTTGATTTTCCGCTTCCGGAGCTTCCGACCACTGCGACGAACTCCCCCTTCTCCACGCAAAAGTTCGCATTCTTTACTGCCTCTACCGCATTTTCATTTTTCCCGTAGGTCTTACACAAATTCTCCGTTCTTAAAATTTCCACGTTCTCCCTCTCCTTTGATCTGTGAATGATATTCTAGTTCTAATTTTTTTTGCTTTTCTTCCTGTTCCCTAAGTTTATTTTGCGTCACGGCGATCATCTTTGAACACTCCTCAATCTTCACGCTGGTCGTCCGAAGCGCAAATTTTTCACTGATCTCCCTTGCAAACGGCATGCGGGAATTTACGTACGCTCCAAAGACCCAGAAAAGGCCAAGGCCTTCGACGTAGTATCCTGCCAGATGCCCAATCGGTAATATGGGCAAGACGGACGGAAAGACAAACCTGTCAATCCCTGACGAGATCAGATTTATCACAATTCCAACGAAGAAAATAGCAAGTCCTTCCCACATGGTTTTCCTGATCGTATTCTGCTCCTGATAATACTGCTCTTTGTTTTTCTTCTCTCTTTGAAGGATAACCTCCAGATCATTCGTCATCCCCAAAAGACATTCCCTGTATCGCTTCGTATCTTCAAAGGGCGGAACAATTTCCGCCTTAAATCCTCCCACCGTCAGAAAAAGCAGAAAGGAAATTCCAATACAGACCAAGCCCAGAAACCAGTTCTCAGAGCCCGTAAAAATTCCCAGAAAAAATCTAATTCCCGCATAAAACAGATAAGCCGTCAGCTTAAATGCCTTCTTGGGTTTTAAGCAACGCACGTTCTCATCCACCCACTTTCTTCACAACCCACGTCTCATAACAACGTATTTCTTTCACTATATCATCTTATCAAAGAAAAATGACGTTTCGGTGACATTTTGTAAATTTTCACCGAAACGTCTTTTTATAAATCCTATTTCCAATCACAATCGGAAATCAAGCAAATTTGCCTAAAAGAGTATTCCCCATGGAATCTTCACCATACAGGTAAATGTCTTTGTTTCCTTGTCATAATTTAATTTATATTTCCAGGAATGCCGGTCGAGCACGTTTGCCACAATGGCAAGTCCCAGCCCCGTTCCCTTACCCGTACGGCTTTCATCGCCCCGGACAAAGGGTTCCCAGAGATGCTTTAAGGAACCTGCATATGCAATCTCTGTCTCATTTTGCACGGAGAATCCTCTTTTTTCAAAGTTGATCCTGACGCTTCCGCCCTTTGGAGTATATCGGATACAGTTCGTGATAAGATTTTCCGCAACCTTTTGCAAGAGCTCCTCGTCTCCCTTTGCAATGAGCTCTCCTTCCCTGGAAACCTTCAATTCATTGGCTTCCAACTCATCCTGATAACGGTCTAAAACCTCCTCAAAGAGTTTGCGAACGTTCACTTCCTTTCGAATACATTTCTTGTGCTCCTTGTCGTATTTCAGAATTTCCAGATTCTTCATTACGATCTCATTCATGTACTTTACGGACTTTTGGATCTGCTCCGCATAGTGATCCCGCTTTTCGTCATTGACGTGCTCTCTCAGACTGTCAGCATAGCCGCTTGCCGCCATCAGGGGTGATTTCAAATCATGTGCCATGGAATCCATAAGAACGTTGCGATATTCCTTTGTCATAAAGACATGGCGATTCTTTAGGTACGTTACGTAAGCAATCATTCCTGCCAGGATGGTAAACACGAGAAAAAACCAAATTCCCCACCAGAAAATGAAACTAAAATTTCCTATAAACAAATCAGAAATGGTCTGATAAGTACATACGCGATAATAGTGCCCCGTCCCATCTTGAAAATATGCGCTCCTCATAAACACCATTTTTCCATTTAGGAAGTAGAGAGCAGGGTTCCCTATGGATTTTCCTTCTCCCACGTCACTGCTTCTGCTTTTGATCCTCATGGATTTTATGGCATTCTTTGCTTCCATCCGAAAGGCATCATCCGCCTTCCATTGGGGAAAACCATATGTGTCATTGGAAGGAATCCCGTAATCTTCCGTGTGATAAGAAAGAATTGTCGCAATGGCAGTTTCCTTTTCTTGTTCCACTTCATGCAGCAGATAACCCTCGTAAGAATCTGGTCTATAGCGTTTCTCCAACAGGACTTCGTCCGGAAAGCT
>JAEEGL015173979.1_pt1 | contig 152805 bp, 130 predicted proteins | sample 9134231 | NCBI WGS metagenome assembly JAEEGL01 (sample SAMN16246548, study PRJNA631951) | gut metagenome | biome: gut microbiome; feature: rumen; material: fiber-attached | host: Bos | place: Iran: Karaj | collected 2018-10 | reverse complement strand
TCGTCGACCTCTTCGGAAAGGACATAAACGCAAAGGAGAACTTCCTTTCGCTTTACAATGCCCTGCACGGAACGGACCTGAGGCTGGAGGACACTAAGCTTGAGCCCGAGATGATTGACGGGGCGGTGTACCTGAGCTATGCGAACGACGTCGCCATGATGGTGAACGGACAGGTGGTGGTCCTGATAGAGCACCAGTCCACGATAAACCAGAACATGCCGCTTCGTCTTTTGGATTATGTTACGCGGATTTACGAGAGGATAATTCCCGCGAGGAAAAAGTACTACCGGAGCCGAATCCAGATTCCGATGCCGGAGTTCTATGTGCTCTACAACGGAACGGACGACTTCCCCGCCGAGGAAGTGATGAGGCTTTCCGACGCATATATCCGTCCCGAGGGGAAAGAGCCCGATGACGTGACTCTGGAACTTGTTGTCAGGGTGTACAACATAAATGTGGGAAAGGGGGATGCCCTGCTTGAGAAATGTGTTGCGCTGAGGCAGTACTCACAGTTCATCGCATTGCTCAGGGAGGCCCACAGGACTGGGAAGAGAAATCCGCTTAGCTGGGCTGTTCATGAGGCCGTCAGGAAGGGGATTCTGCCGGAGTATTTGGAAAGGAAATCTACGGAGGTGTTCAATATGTTTTTGATGGAGTACGACTACAAGGATGACATTGCCTCTCAGAGGGAGGAGTCCTTCGAGGAGGGACGGGTGGAAGGACTGGAAGAGGGACTTGAGAAGGGGCGCTTGGAAGACATGCGTCTCATGATGCAAAAACTTAGCATGTCGCTTCCTCAGGTCATGGAGACCTTGAATATTCCACCTGAGGAGCGTGGAAAATACACCTCGCTGCTGTCATAGGACATTTTTTATACTGTTTTCCTTGCCCGAAGCCTTGACTAAATCCGCTCTTTCTGATAGCCTTATAAGGCGTATTTTCTGATTTTTGGACTAAATCCGAAGTCAGATGACGCATGATAAACCTTGGAGATGCGTATGCACCTCCCAAATTAAGTCCATAAGGAGAATCATACAGATGAGAAAGTATGAGCTTATGACTATCTTCCCGGTAGAGGAAGATAAGAGCAAAGCGGGCCTTGAGACGCTCCGCGCGGATCTCACCAAGTACGGTGTTGAAATTGAAAAGGAAGAGCCCTTTGGTGACAGGGAACTGACCTACACAGTCAAAAAGCAGAAGAGGGGACACTTTGTTCTTCTCAACATCAAGGCAAATCCTGCGAAGATTACAGAGCTTGACAGTCAGTTCAAGTTCAACACAAATCTTTTGAAGTATCTCTTCGTATTGAAGGATGAGAAATAGGATTCGGTAAAAAGTCAGGAAAACTATCCTAATCATCTTGAGTTCAGGAGGAGACCTTATGTCAACAGACATTAACAACGTGATTTTGGTAGGTAGGCTTACAAAGGATGCCACGGTGGATTATCTTCCTAACGGCTCCGCTGTAGCAAGCATATCAATTGCAGTCAATCGCAACAAAAAGGAAGGCGAGCAGTGGATCAATGAAGTGAGCTACTTCGACATTTCCCTTTTTGGAAAGCAGGCCGAAAGTCTGAGACAGTATCTTCTGAAGGGCAAGCAGATAGCCATACAGGGATCCTTGAGGCAGGACCGCTGGGAAAAGGACGGACAGAAATTTTCCAAGGTACGCATAATCGCAAGCAACATTGAGCTTTTAGGCGGACGCAGCGAGGGTGGGTCATACGGAAATGGAAACGGAGGAGCCTCTTATGGTGCTTCTTCCGGTGGATTCCAGCCCAGAAACAATTATGGTTCTTCCCAGCAAGGTGATTCCTACGGACCGATGGATTCAGGCGAGTCTTTTGGTGATGACGGAACAGGTTTTTCTGAGGACATCCCGTTTTAACGAGAAAGGCAGCTGCTGAGGCGGTTGCATGAAGAATCAATTAAGGAGCAAATTATGTCTGACGAAATGAACGTAGAAGTAAAAGATGAAGATACCACTGTGGAGCAGCTGCAGGATCAGGGGCGCGATGATGACGGTCGTGGAGCTCGCAACGGAAAGGCAAAGACTTTCTTCAAGAAGAAGGTATGCCGCTTCTGTGCGAACAAGGGAAAGATTGACTACAAGGATGCCGATGGTCTCCGCCGCTACACAACCGAGCGCGGTAAGATTCTTCCCCGCCGCATCACAGGTACTTGCGCAAAGCATCAGAAGGAGCTTGCAGGTGCAATCAAGCGCGCACGCTCAATCTGTCTGCTGCCGTTCGTAGCTGACTAAAAAAAATTGGGGCTACGATCCAACTCCTGGTGACGTGGCCCTAAAATCGGCATGAGAATGCCAAATATTTTTCAAGAGGAGCTTGAGATGAAAGTAATTCTTAATGATGATGTAAAACATCTTGGTGAAATGGGCGACGTGAAGAATGTTGCCAACGGTTATGCTCGCAACTATCTTTTCCCCCGTATGCTTGCTGTTCCCTACACAGACGAGACAGTAGCTTATTTCGAGGGAAAGAAGGCTGAGATTGAGGCCCGCAAGGAGCAGAAGAGACAGGACAGCAAGAGTCTTAAGGAGAAACTTGAGGCGCTTTCTATCGAACTTTCTGTACCCGCAGGAGCAAACGGAAAGCTCTTCGGTGCTGTTTCAAACCAGACACTTGCAGCTTGGTTCGCAAGCAATGGATTTGATTCCATCGAGCGCAAGAAGATTGAAATCCCTGGTCTTACAATCAAGAACGTGGGAAGCTATACTTTCAAGGTGCATCTCTATGAGGGTGCCGTCGCTGAGGTTAAGCTTAGCGTAAAGGCTCAGGGTGATGTTAAGGCGGATTCCGCTAAGGCTGATGCCCCAAAGGCTAAGGAAGAAAAGGCTGCGGCTCCAAAAGCTGAAGAAGCTCCAAAAGCTGAGTAATTTTTTCCGTCATTTGGAGGGACCTGCATTTTACGGTGCGGGTCCTTTTTTATGTTCATTTCAAGGGATTAATGGAGGATGAAATGGAATTGAAGGACAAAATACCGCCGCACAGTCTTGAGGCTGAGCAGGCAACCCTGGGAGCAATGCTCTTGGACTGGGATTCCGTGGGGGAGGTGGTCTCTTTTTTGAGGGCGAATCATTTTTACGACCTGCGGAACCAGTTGATTTTCGATTCCCTTGTGCATCTTTCCATAGACGGCGTGAAAGGCGACATGCTCACTCTGATTGATGACCTTACGAAAAAAGGAAAGCTTGAGGAGGCTGGCGGGGTCTCTTACATTTCATCTCTTACGGGCCAGGTTCCCACGAGCGCGAACATCGCTTATTACGGTAACATTGTCCTGGATCTTGCCGTGCGCCGCAATCTTATCCGCATCTCATCGGAAATCAAGGCATCGAGCTTTGACGAGACTCACACAAGCCGCCAGATTCTGGAGGAGGCCGAGCAGAAAATCTTCCAGCTGACCGACGTAAACTCAAGCACGCGCATTCAGGAGATGAAGGACATCATTCCCACCACTATAGACACAATCTCCATGCGCTACAAGAACAAGAATTCCTACTCGGGCATTCCGTCGGGATTCACACAGCTTGACAGCATGACCAGCGGATTCCAGGACAGCGAAATGATAATCGTCGGCGCTCGACCGTCCATGGGTAAAACCGCGCTCGCTCTTTCCATGATGCAGTACATCGCGGTGGAGCAGCACATCCCCTGTGGATTTTTCAGCCTTGAGATGTCTTCCGGTCAGATTTGTCAGCGTCTTCTTTCTCAGGTAGCTCGCATTCCAAGCACAAAGCTCCGTAGCGGATACCTCAAGCTGCAGGATTTCAATACATTGCAGAATGCCGCCAGTCAGTGCTATGAGGCTCCTCTTTATATTGTTGACACTCCCAACATGAAGCTCCTTGATCTGAGGACCATGGCGCGGCGCATGAAAACCATAAATGATGTGAAAATCATTTTCATAGACTATATCGGTCTGATTACGAGTGAAAATCCGGACGCAAAGCTTTTTGAGCAGCAGTCGGAGGTCTCAAAATCACTCAAGAGTTTGGCCCGCGAGCTTCAGATTCCGATCGTGGTCCTGTGTCAGGTGGCACGTTCCGCAGAAGGAAATGAGCCCGGACTCAATGAGCTTCGTGGATCTGGTTCAATCGAACAGGACGCGGACATGGTCATGTTCATCCACGGTGAGCGAAAGAGGTCTACACAGGATGGCGAGGAAAATGACACCGGAGTAGTGGACAGAAAACTGATTATCGCAAAGCAGCGTAACGGTCCGATCGGTGAGGTTGATCTGCTCTTCCTTGCAAGTTACACGAAATTCGAAAACAAATCCCGCGAGCATGAGTAAGCACTGATGGCTTTTGTTCCATAAAAAAAAGGGCTGCCCGGAAATCTCTGGACAGTCCTTTTATTTTTTTGTTGGACACTTTTTGTGTCCCGAAGTTTTTATTTCAAAGTTGTGATCGGCTTCAAATCATTCAGGTTCAGGAGAACAATCTGGTCGGAGCTTGCTGTTACCACGACTCCCTTGGGCGTTACTGTAACAGGTGTGTCCTTCCTTACTGAGAGCGGACTCTTCAGGAGGAGATTCAGGTCTGCGTCGTACTTTCCTACAACCCAGTTGCTTCCGCTTCTGATTACGCAGTAGAAGTCGTCTTTGTCGCGCACGAGTATGGAATCCTCGGAGACGATTTCCTTGCTTTCCGCCTGCAACTCAAGGCTCTGTGCGTCAAGGAGGCAGAGTCTCACGGCACGGTTGCTTGATGAGTTGTCCTCACCGCAGATTGCCATGTATGCCACTGTCGCCTCGTTCTCTCCGTCCTCATCGCTTACGGTGATCGGCATGATTGTGCGTCCGCGGATTACTGTTACCGGTGACTCGCTGATGATCTCTCCTGTTGTGGAGTCAATCTTTACAAGGCCGGTGAGCTGTCCGTCGCCCTCAATCATCTTGAGACCCACGACCGCGTTTCTGTCCGTGGACTCAGCGAGTGCCTGGACAAGGAGTTTCTGCTGGTCTTTTGCGATCTCAGTGCGCTCCTTCTTTGCCTCTGCCATCTTTTTGTCGGAGAGGTTCTGGGCTGTCGTAGCGGCCTTTTCCGCTTCCTTTGCATCCTGCTTCTGCTGGTCCGCCTTTGACTTTTCCTCATCCGCTGTCTGCTGTGCCCTTTCAGCTGCTTCCTTGGTTATTTCCGCCCTCTGCTGGAGTCTCTTATCCTTCGGATTTGCGTCGGCTGCCTGCTGTGCCTGCTGTGCTGTCTGCTGGGCCTTGCTTGCCGTCTGCTGGGCCTGGTTTGCGACTTCCTGCTGCTGTGCGAGCTGACGGTTCTTTTCTGCCGCCTCCTCAGCTGCCTGCTGTGCCTGGTTTGCGAAATTGGATGCCTCGCGCTCCTTGATTCCGACCATGTTCTGTCTTTCATCAACACCGAGGTTGTCTTCCTCGCGCATTGACCTGATTACGTTGGTGTCGCTGATTACGGATGTGTCTACGGTTGAAAGTCCGCCGTTAACGTCGAAAAGCGGTACCACAATCTGCGTGCTGCCGGGCCATTCGCTCCATTTAGTGCTGAGACCGCAGTTCTTTGAGTCCAGGTTCGCGATTACCGGTGACTTGTATTTTGCCTTGAAAACGTCGAAGTTCTGTCTGTAAACCGCATTGTACACGGTGATGAACGTGGCGATTGTGGATGCGTCTGAAGTCTCGTATCCGTAGGCGGTGGTAAGATAGCCCACGAGTATGCGGCGCAGGTTCGTGATGTGATCGACAGATGCGGTGTCGTTAATCAGAATAATGTCCGCATCGAGCTTGTTCGGCTCACCGTCGCTGACCGAGTGGATTACGGTATACTTCGCGTTGTTTCCGTATGTCGCTGATTTGTTCACGTTCGTGGCAATCTGCCGTCCGAGTTTGCGTCCGATGTCGGTGATTGCGTCTGCCGATTCGATTATGGCATGCGGGCCGGAATAATTCTCAAACTGAATGACCTCGCTGCTTGTGCTCCTGATTTCATCGATGTTGACCCCCAGTGCAGTAGCAGCTGCAATTACGAGTGCCGAAATACCGGCAACCGCCACCCATTTATTCTTTTTCATAAATCCTCCATTTCTTTTCCCGATGGGACTTTTTACCCTATACTATAATTATAGCACATTTTTAAATAAAAATGAAGTGCCAATCTTCAAATTTAATGTTTTTTTACGATGCGGCGGCATTTATTCCTTTGATTTTGGAAGCAGCTTTTCCATTGTGGAGCGGGCAAGGGTTCGTGTCTGCTGTGAGTACTGCGGCCCCATCATCGTGGAGAGAATTTCGTGCCCGTAGTTGATGAAGGCGTCCCGTCCCATGTAGGAGCAGATTTCGTAGGTGGAGTCGCAAATCAGCTGGAGCAGCGTGTCCGACTTGTTGTATTTCTGCGCGATTTTTCCCATCTCGGCGAGCATCTGAAAATCCTCGTCCATCGCAAGTGTTCCGGCGGCCTTAACCAGCCACTCAAGCCTGCGTGTGTCGGTGTTTTTCCTGAGCATGACGGCAATATCCTCGTGGAATGCGGTGGTCTCAACCGAGGACGCCAGCCTGATTATGTCCCTCGCGTAATCAAGATTCTTCTGGAAAAAAGGAAGGTCGGTCTGCGTGAGAGAGATTGCGGATGACCATTGCTTGTCGATGGCGGCCATTTCCTTGGAGATTGTGCCGAGCCAGTTTTTCTCCGACTTTGCGAAATCCCCTTTTGAGAGCGATTGGGTGATGGTCTGTGCCTCATCCTCGCTGATTGCCCTTCCGTGCAGGTTGTCCGACACTGAGCCGGATTTTGAGTACAGGGCCGAGTATGTGCCGGAGACGAAGCTTTCGGGCGGAGTGTAATCCTGGGGGCTCGGAATCTGCTTTATCCTGTAGCCCTCGATTGTCCATGACGACGTGCAGAGAATCAGGTAGCCGCTGTCCGTCGCGAAAATTATTCCCGCCTTTTTCTTTGGGTTCAGGGTGACCGTCCATTCGCTTTCACCGCTGTCCGAATAGCAATATGCCTCAGTCTGTCCTGCGATGAAAAGTCCCTGCCTTGTCCGAAGCGAGTGCAGAGTTCCGCCTGTGCTGAAAGACGGGAGCTCGGTCAGAATCCTTCCTGTCTCCGTCCTGATTATCATGGATTTTCCGCCGCTCAGTATGGATGCCGTTCCCGGAATGTGTCCCTGCGTTACGATTACGGGGGAGGGGCCCGATGCAATCTTCCAGTCAAAATAGAGGCTTCCGTCGGTTTCCGTCGCGAGTATGACTTTTCCGTCGCTGAATGCAATGAGCACGCCTTCCTTTACCGTCTTTGCGCCCGTGACCCTGCCGTTCATCAAAAACGCGGCCATCTTTTCGCCGAAGGGGGTGACTGTACGAGCCACCGTGGAATCCCTGCGCTGCTCAAAAATCATCAGGGAGCCCTCGTTCAGCTCAGCGAGTCCTATGTCCGTGTCCTGTCCCTCCAGGTCAATCTTCCACCGACGCGTTCCCTTGTTTCCGTAACATGCGATGAAATCCCTGCCGCGTACATAAATCCTGCCGTCCCTTCCCGGGAAAACAGGCTCCGTAATTTCACCGTCACATTCCGAGGTCCACACCGTAGTTCCGTCGTTCCTGAGCTGATGGATTCTGCCGCTTTTGGAGACCGCAAAGAGCATCCCGCATTGCCCCAATGAAAGAAAGGTTGTCATCGGCTCGTCAAACATGCGCTGCCACAGAATTTTTCCGTCCTCGGTGAATGCGATTATTCCGTTTCCGTCATGGACCGCGATGTATGAGTTTCCGTAGCGCAAGGGCTGTGTGATTATCTTTCCCGGTAAGGCCGTCGCCCAGCTCATCCTCGTCCTTGCAAGGCTGATTGATTTTGCCTCCGTTGTGGGTAGCGCAATCAGCATGAGGAAAATCATGGGCAGGATGTTTTTCTTCCATCTCATGGCAGCTCCGTTTTCTCAAGGCATGCGAGCGTCTCAATGTGGCATGTCTGTGGATAGAAGTCCAGCAGATAGAGCTCCGAGATTCTGTAGCCGCCTTTCATCAGGAAACGGATGTCGCGCGCTTGTGTGGCAGGGTCGCAGGAGACGCTTCTTATATGTGGAATCGCGGATTTTGTGAGCCACTGGCACACTGATTTTTCCATGCCCGACCTTGGCGGATCGATTACAACGGCGTCGAATTCTCCGTGGGATGCAATGCAGTTTGCGGCGTGATATTTTACCCATGTCTCACCGGAAAGTCCGTAGCTCTCGTGGCTTTTTTCCGCAAGATTCTGCTCGGCGAAGACAATGGCTCCCTTGTTGTGCTCCACCATCGTGACGTGAGAGAATCTGTCGGCGAGGAAGATTGAGAACGTGCCGCATCCCGAGTACATGTCAAGGACGTGATTACCCTCAAGACTCCCGGTAATCAGCGGGATTGTCTTTTCCAGCACGGAAAGGTTTGACTGGAAGAATCCCTGCGCGTCGAACGTGATTTTTTTTCCGCAGATTTCCACCGTGCACACATTTTCCTGGACGGGCGACGTACCCTCGAACCTTGGCCGGATTTTTTTCGCGTGTTTTTTTCCGCTGACCTTTTCCTTTGTGGAATCCGTGTCCCTCATTTCCCTTGCGATGGAAATCCCTTGGTGTGAGACTAGCTTTTCTGAGCCGAACACATGCACTCTGCCGGCGGGTCTTTTTTCAAAGGGTATCTCCGAAAGATAGGCGTTGATTTCAGGACTCGCGCAGGGACAAAAATCAATGGGGATTATCTCGTTGGTCATCCTCCGCATGAGCCCTCCGTCGTGGAACTGGAATCTTGAGCGGTATCCCTGTGGATTTCCTGAGATGACCTTTATCTCCGGCACGTCAAGTCCTTCCCTTAAAAATGCGTCTTTCAGCACCGATTTTCTTAGCTCGGTCTGATACTCCGGGTCGGCATGTTGGAGCGTGCATCCACCGCAGATTCCGTAATGAGGGCAGAAGGGTTCCGTCCTGTGCGGCGAGGGAGTGATTATGCGTTTTATGCGGGCGTTGCAGTAGTCCCTTGTTTCCCTGGTGATTTCAATCTCCAGCTCTTCACCCGGCAGGGAGTATGGAACGAAAACGGTTTTTCCGTTGATTTTTCCTATGCAATCTCCCCCAAAAACCATTTTTTCTGTTATAATAGTTGTCGTAGGCATTAAATTTATTATATCATAAAAAATGATTTTGGCAAACATCTAAAAAATCTAACTTTTTTACGGGGGAAATTATGATTTACGAAAAGAACACTCTTTCAATGTCGGACGGAAATGAAAACGTTATACATATCTGGATGCCGGAGGGGGCCGTTAAGGCTTGTGTCGTCCTGAGCCACGGTATGGCCGAGCATGCCTCTCGCTATGAAAGATTTGCCACCGCTCTGTGTGAGAGGGGAATCGCTCTTTATGCCGAGGATCACAGGGGGCATGGAGAGACCGCCGCTCTTGCCGAGGAAAAGAAATCCGGGAAGAGAGGTTATCTTGCGGACAAGGACGGATTTTTCCGCGTTGTTGATGATATCCTTGAGGAAGTCCGCTTCGTGAAAAAAAATCACCCGGGTAAAAAAATCTTCCTTTTCGGTCACAGCTTTGGTTCTTTTGTCTCCCAGTGCTTCATTGAAAAATACGGCTCGGAGATTGACGGCTGCGTTCTCTGCGGTACTGCGGGGCCCCGTAATGGTCTGGTCGCTTTTGCAAAGTGCGTCGGCGGGCTTGCGTCGCTTTTCGGAGGTCGGAAACATGTCTCCAAATTTGTGAACGCGCTTTCATTCGGCTCTTACAACGCAAGGATAAAAAATCCGAGGACGCTTTTCGACTGGCTTTCAAGGGACAACGCCGAAGTGGACAAATATATAGAAGACGAGTGGTGCGGCTTCCTTTGCACTACCGGATTTTTCTGCGACATGTTTTCGGGGCTGTCTTTCATCCACAAAAAGGAAAATATGGCTTCGGTGCCAAAGACTCTTCCCGTGCTCTTCATTGACGGAACCGGGGATCCTGTGGGCGACTACGGAAAGACGGTGCAAAATCTCTATGGAATCTATCAGCAAAATGGCATGGAAAATGTGCGGCTCAAAATGTACGATGGAGCAAGACACGAGCTTTTGAATGAAACCAACCGGGATGAGATTACGTCGGATGTAATCGGGTGGATGGAAAGCGAGTTGAAAGTGGAAAGTTGAGAGTGGAGAACGGAAAGCTGAGGTTTATTTGCTTGTTATTTACTACAATATGTGGTATGATTTTTTAGAAGGAGGAGTTCAATGAAATTCACGGATATTTCTGTAAAAATGCCTGTTGAGGCGGCTAGATACATTGAAACTTCAATAGGCACAAAATCTTCTTTGAGGGAACAGGCTTTGCTGCTTTATCCATCTATTAGCGATCTCTCCTTGTCTTATGGTCGGGCGGCTAAGCTTTTGGGCATAAGTAAACGCGAATTAATTGATTTGTATTCCGGCTTAGGCATTCCGTATATCTCCGTGACGTGGGAAGACGTGCAGAATGATATGGCGACCTATAGGGCCATCAGACAAAAAGAACTGGAGAAGAATACAGCCGTATGATTGTAATATCAGATACAACTCCACTGATTTCTCTTATAAAAATTGATAGGCTTGATTTGCTTGAAAAACTCTTTGGTTCGGTATATATTCCTCATGGCGTATTCGATGAAGTGTCAGCGGAATCTTTATATGAGGATGAAGCCGAGCTGGTTAAGAACGCTGATTTCATCAAGATAAAGGATGCGGATAGCGAAAAAGTCTCGCTTCTTATGAGAGCTACAGGGTTGGATCTTGGTGAAAGTGAGGCTATCGTTTTAACTGAAACTCTGAATGCTGATCTTACGCTTATGGATGAAGTTCATGGACGGACTGTTGCCCATCGAATGGGGCTTCACATAATGGGTACTGTTGGTATCCTTGGTATGGCTAAGGAACAAAATCTGATTTCCAAAGATGAAATTCGCCAGTATATAGCTGTATTTAAGGCGACTGGTCGGCATATAAGTGAGGATTTGCTAAATTATTTACTCAATGGCTAGATTGTCAGGCAACGACGGTCTCCTTTCGGAGACCATCATTGTCATTACTGTTTTGTGAACATTACGCGCACAAGTTTTCCGCCTTCACCCAGTGGCAGGTTCATGGAAAACATATTTCCAGAATCATCTAATAAGTATACAGCCGTCCATTTCAGATTTTTCAACCTTGCGATGTCGGTTCGGAACTTCGCGGTGATTCTCAGGATGTCATCGTTGTCGCTCCATGTTCCTACAGCTGAAATCGTTGTTGCGTCAAAATCGCCGTCGGGCACTATGTCTATGGCACACTTTCCCTTTTTCGCGAATGTTATTGTGTATTCGTCGCTGTACTCTCCGTTTTCGATTATGCCATACCATGTTCCTTCAAATCTGTCCGGTACAGGGATTTTTGACACAAGGTTACGCGCGAAGTCAGGCAGCTTCTGATTGAACTCGCTCCAAGTGTCGCAGGTCATTTTTGTGGAGTAGAGGATTTTGCCTGTTTCCACCTCAATTGTCCTTGCGGTAACGGTCAGCGTGCAATTGAACACATCTGCGGTTCCGATAATCACACAGTCGGCACCTATCATCTTTCCGAGTGATTTTGCGGTGGCGGGATCGGTGTAGGGAGAGGCCTGAAATTTCATCTCCGACTTGATTTTGTCGATGTACTTACGCTCCACCACGGTTATGTGGCTGATGTTCACAAGCTCATCGGTCAAAAGGTCGCTCATGGTTCCGGTTTTGTCCTCGATGCAGAAATTGTCTGACTCAAAGCCAAGAACGGCTACTGTCTGGGCGTGAAGGGTGAGGGCTGTCAGAGCCACGATAAAAAGGGATAAGAGTTTTTTCATTTTTTGTTCCTCCTTGTAATTTGTCAGGTCCTTGATCGAAGTCGAAGTGACCTAGTTTATTTTTTCCTCCTTTTGTGATATACTTTTAGCATACAAAGAAGGAGGTGCGTATGTTTGAATCTGAAAACCGATATTTCCAGACACACAAAGCCGAGTTTTTACATGATTACGCCGGTAAATACATCGTGCTGCAGGGGGAGTCCGTAAAGGGCAACTATGACAGCATGGACGAAGCATTCACACAATCCTCACAGCAAATGCAGCCAGGAACTTTTGCCATAAAGCACGTTGTACAGGAAGAACGTGAGCCTTACTATTTAACCAGAGTATTTGTCCATGGATAAATACCGAGCATTCAAAGAATCCTTTGGGAAAAGCGTTGACCGTCTTTCCTGTGTAGTCAAAGTTGCCTCCCATTTCGCGCCAAAACAAAAGGGTGAGTTTACCGGCATCTGGGATACTGGTGCTCAGGTAAGTGCCGTTTCACCCGATGTTGCCAAAAAGCTTTCCCTTTCTCCTGTTGACAGCTGGGAAGTCTACGGCGTGAACGGAAAGACTTTGCTTCCTGTTGTCCTCGTTGATTTAAGGCTCCCCAACAACCATCGTATGGACAGTGTGTATGCCGTGGTTGCAGACATTGGTGGTGGAGACATTCTTCTTGGCATGAACGTTATCACGCAGGGTGATTTTTTAGTGACCAATAAGAACGGACAAACTGAACTGACCTTTGTTGTTCCTCCGCTTGAAGAACGTCCCGACCTATACCGCACGGCAACGGAAATCAACCATAAATCTTAATTGCTAAAAGCCCGCACCGCTAGTACAGAATTTAATGAGTATAACCTTGAATACCAATAAAAACTTTTATCCTTTGTGCTATACCAACTTACATAATGATTACCACGGTTATCAACCCAGTGGGAAGATGATATAAAACTACTAGATGATGCTGTTGCAAGTATTCGATCACCAACATTCTGGAATACGTAACTTAATTCATTGGTACTAGGAAGAAACCATTCTCCAGCATTTGATGTCGGTGTACTGTATCTATAACATGCATAAGCCGCGCAATTGCTGGAACTTGCACCTGAATGATATGAAATTATTTTATAAGTATTACTTTTTCCAAATCCAAATTTGTCTGAACAAATGATATTGCATGGGGTTCCCTGTTCTTTTCCCTTTTTATCCTTATATACACAATAACACCATGTTTTTACCCCAAGATCAGTTTTTGAAACCTCCATGTAATTGCATTTCTGTATTCCGCCTTTCCCGTCCAATACATCAAAACCTTCCTCAGAGGCATAGAACACAATTCCACCGCCCGGTCCAGTGTCGCCAATCTTGTATTTCATCACGACTTTGGAAATGGCCGTGGAAATTTCCGATGCCATAGTGTCAAGCAGCTCGACAAGTTCATCAATGTCCTTGAAAGATTTTTTTGACGCGGAAAGTATCTCCGCCGTGTTTGCATCTATCATTGTTGCACTTATGTAAAATGAACTACCAAGCTTGAATATCTGACCTCTTCCAAGAACCGTTGCGCCTGTGGCCTTTTGGAGTTCTACGGTTTTCTCTTTGCTTGCCCAGTCGCCTGACTGGAACTTCAGCTCCGCAAGAATCGTGTCAAAATTCTTTCGGTCAAAGATGGAAACCTTGCCGGTTCTTACGAGTCCATTGATGTAAAGCTCCGTTATTGCTTCCGCATCCTCCGGTGTTACCACATTTCCGACTACATCGAATGTTGCCACAGCCACTTTCTTTTGTGAGGTCTGCGCACCTCCCATCCCCACCGCCACCATAGCGGCAACCAAAATCATCAAAAATCTTTTCATCTCATTTCTCCATTCGGACAGAATATGCTCGCATTAGGTGACACCATGAGCGAGTCGGTTTATTTGCTTCCTTTTCCATGCGTGAATTTTTGGTCATCAACGGAGAGTTGATACCAAATCTTACGCTTTTAAATTATTATACGCTATATTTGGAAATAGTCAAGAACAAAAACGCCATATTTGGTTTATACTAAAAACATGGGATTTTCAGAGAACCTGAGGGCGGAACTGGACTTTCAGGGAATACAGATAAAAGAACTTGCTCAAAAAACCGGGATAAGCAAAAACACGCTGGACAAATATCTTTCGGGACCTAAGGTGCAGCCGGGAGTTGAAAATGCCGTAAAAATTGCCCATGTGCTTAATGTTTCCGTTGAATATCTTGTAACAGGAAAGACCGGTATCCCAAGCCGGCTTTCATCTGAATATGACCAGATTTTGAGAAAGTATCAAAAATTATCCCCGTTCAACAGAAAAACCGTTTTCGACCTGCTTGAATCCATAAGCTCAAGACAAGGCGAGTTGAAAGTGGAAAGTTGAGAGTGGAGAACGGAAAGCTGAGGGCATTCTGAGCGTAGTGAAAAAAATTGATGGGATATTTCGCTGCGCTCAATATGACAGTTTTCAATTTTTACATCATTATAGTTTATTTTTTTCTCCATTTGTGGTATACTTATTGCATATCAGCGAGGAGGTGTTTTATGCAGGCAGCAGCTCTCAGAAACGAGGCATTTAAGCTTTTTAATACAATGTCAGATTCAAAGCTACGTACGGTCATCCAGTTTGCCCGCTTTATTTCCCAGCAGCCGGATGATGAAGCAGAAACCAACACAGCCACGCCGTCCTCAAATATGTCTCAGTTCGGTTCTCTCCGAGACAGGATTAAATATGTTGCCCCGGATTTTGACGAACCGATTGACGATTTTGCGGAGTATATGTGATGGAAAAATATCTTTTGGACACACACATACTCATCTGGTACTTTCAGGGAAGCGATGCGCTTTCAGAACCCGCCAAACAATGCATCTCTGGCGGACAGTGCTTTTACAGTCTTGCATCTCTTGAAAAATTTTGTAAATTTAAAGCACATCTTTAATGACAAAACTTTATTTAAATGATATAGTGGGAATATGAAACGTTGAAACGACGTGGAGTTGGCTTGTGCCGGCTGATTTTTTGCAAGGAGGTTCAGGGATGAAAACTGAGGATGTTTTGTGCGGAACAGATCAAGATTCTCACGGATTTGATCATCATTTCGTGGCGAGAACCGCTGTCTCTGAGCATTTCCATTGCGGAAGTCATGATGGCTGGTTCGGTGAGTCGGATCATGAGCACGGATTTGTCCATGAGCATGGTTCTGTCTGTAAGTCAATTTTGTAAGCGGAGTTTCGGCGTAATTTTTCCTTGATGCGTTGGGACTCCGAAAATGAAGGAGTTATCAACGTGAAAACTACATATTTTAAGCCTGTGCTGGATTTGAATGCCACGGGTGCAAAAATCAAGACAATTATGAAGCAGAAGGGAATGTCTCCTCGCCGTCTCCAGGTGATTATGGACTTTCCCTATGTCCAGACCATCTACAACTGGTTTGCCGGCAAGAACATGCCAACAATCGACAATCTTGTGGTGCTTGCGAGTGTCCTTGGTGTGAGTATGGACGAGCTTGTTGTTACAAAGCTGGTGGAAACCGTGATCGGCGACAGTGAAGGAGAGATCCTCAGCGCATGACAAAGCTTGTTCTAGAACGATGTGCGGACGACACGGAAGCCACGGCAAAATTCATTGTCAGGATAAGCATGTGTATAGTAGAAACTGCGTCTGTTTATCTTTGCATCGCTTGCAAGATGTCTCCATGAGCCTCCGCGTCTGATCTTATAATTATTGCTTTGGCTTGGTCCTGTGACGGGGGTTGTAGCTGTTATGCTAAAAGAAACCCAGTCCCAGCACCATTCCTCAACATTGCCGCTCATGTCGTATATTTCAAGTCCGTTCGGGTCTTTTGACTTTACCAGATGGGTTCCGAAGTTCGGATTCGAAACACCCAAATTTTTTGAGTTCTGTGCGCACCATGCGACATCCTCATAATTGTCACTTCCGACATATTCATAGCTGTCAGTGTTGCAGTTCCTTGCCGTATATTCCCACTCAGCTTCCGTAGGCAGACGGTAGCCGCTTGCGTTTTGGTCATAAATCATCGCGTTCCAAGTGTCGTTATCATTTTCGGGGCCGCAGTATTTTTCGCCCCTTTGCTGAATGCCGTCCCAGTTTCTCGGATCCCTCTCGTTTCCAATCCTATATGCGGGTGTCAGTCCCTCATCAAGTGAGCGAAGGTTGCAGTAAACGATGGCATCGTACCAGGTAACATTAAAAGCCGGGTAGTCATCGCCCTCACCAAAATTCGATCTTGGTTGAACCGGATAATTTCCAATATCATTTTTAAGCTCTTCACTGTAATCGCAGTAGGTCGTGAACTCTTTTTGTGTCACCTCATGCTCGCACACATAAATGTCGGGAATGGTAACAGTGCGGCCTGAAATAAATATTGAGGAACCTTGAACAGCTCCATTTACAGTTGCTCCGGGAACAAATACAAAATCCGGGGGATAGGTGAGCGGAGTTCTCTGGTCTTCTGAATTTTCAGAGTCGTCTGAAAGTCTTAAAAGCCCGTTGTTCAGGTTCCCAATCATCGCGGAGCAGGAAATCAGCAGCGTGAGATTAAGCGCGAGTGTAAATGTCAGAATCAATTTTGTTTTCATTTTTCTCTCCATGATTTTAAATTTTAGTCGAACCGGTAAGACATTCCGCTTTTGACCGTTATGTAATGGCAGATGCCGCTTTGTTCCGGAAGTATGCTGTAGTCCACTCCGAAAGTAATGCGTCCGTTTTGTCCAAAGAGCGTCACCATAACAACCCCGGTCTTTACCCCTGCATCCAGCATTGCGTCGTGAATGTCGCACGCGTCGGATCTCATCAGGTTCAGACGGAAATCCGCCATGAGCTCCGGACGTATGATTATTGTCGGGTTGATCTTCAAATCCATATATGCGCCAAGCCCGAACTCAAAGATCCACCATGAGTTAATGTATGCTTCCTTGCCAAGCGCCATGAGCACCCCGGCATCCGCGTTCAGACCTATATCGGAAATCACAGAGCCGTGAAGTCCGAGAGGGAGCGGCCATGCACAGTCAACTGACAATCCTGCGTTTCCCACCTCATGTTTGGAAAGATCTCCCAGCGCAAACTCAAATTTTCCGCTTCCACCAAGCTCAAGTCCCTTTATCAGACTCTCAGCCCCTGCAGATTGAGCGGCCAGGCAAATCAGGATAAAGCTAATCGCCGCCACACGGAAAGCAAGCAGTCCTTTTTTCATTAAATGCTCCAATTTAAATACGTTTACATTATTCATTATATAACAAATCGGGCAGAAAAAAAGGTCAAATGATTGATTTCTGCGGATTTTTTTCCATACGTCTTGACCTTTAAAGCCTTGAACATTAGAATAGGCATACTGTGCTTATACGATATTCTACCGACAGCAAGGGGAGGCCCGTTAAAAAAGCTGTCATTTATACAAAGGAAGAACACAATATCTCACTTGGAGCCATTGACGATGATGCGGTCTATGTAATCCGCCGTCTGAGGGAAAATGGATTCGCGGCCTATCTCGTGGGTGGAGCCGTGCGCGACCTTATAATAGGAAAGAAACCCAAGGATTTTGACATCGTTACCGATGCAACTCCGAGCCGTATAAAGAAGATTTTCCGCAATTCAAGGATTATTGGAAAGAGATTCCGCCTTGTTCACGTGATTTTCGGACAGAAGATTTTTGAGGTCAGCACATTCCGCTCGATCGTGGACGGTTCCGTGGGCAACGCGTTCGGCACAATGGATGAGGACGTGCAGAGAAGGGATTTTTCACTGAACGCTCTTTATTACGACCCGCTCAAAGAGCATGTGATTGATTATGTGGACGGCGTGAGGGACATAAAGAAAGGTGTCGTAAGCCCCGTAATCCCTCTTGACCGCATTTTTGTGGAGGATCCGGTCCGTATGCTAAGGGCGGTGAAATACGGTGCGACCACAGGATGCCGTCTTCCGTACAAGCTCAAGAGAAAAATCAGGAAGTCATCAGACCTGCTTTCCCCGGTCTCTCCGTCAAGGCTTACCGAGGAGCTTTTGAAGATAATCAACAGCGGACACTCCTTCGACATTGTTTCCAGCGCGCTTGAGACCGACCTTTACGTGTTCCTGCAGCCTGCCGCCACAAATCTGATGATGGAAAAACGACGCTTTGAAAAATCCTACATGAACAGCCTTAAGGCCCTTGACGAGTATACCGCCGCGAACCCGGACTGCCGCCTTGGTGAAAAACTCTACTATATATTACGCGATTTTGTGGCAGATCTTACGGACTGGGACAAGGAGATTGCAGACGGTACATCCGCAGCCGACATCTACAAGACAACCTGGGCACGTTGCAGGAATTTCATCCTCCCCATGAATCCCCAGAGAACGGAGCTTGAGTATGCCGTCAGAAAAATCCTTTCCGAGCATGGCGTGAACGTGAAGCCGCCGAAGAAAAAGATGCGCATGATGCTCCCGCCCGAAGACTGAATCCACAACGATGGACTTTACTGACTTTACCGCCGGAAAAGACGACGACTCGCGCAGGCTCGACAGGGTGGCCCAAAGGCTGCTTCCTGACAGGGGATATTCCGAAGTCCAGACCCTTATGCGAAAAAGACTCGTAAAGCTGAACGGAGCGCGTGCCAAGCCCGACACAAGGGTTTCCGAGGGAGACGTGATTTCTGTTGCGTCCTTTCTGCTTTCATCCGAAGACGTGGGGGAGAAATCCTGCCAAATGTCATCTCTGCAATCAGTGCCGCAATCCGCTTCGGAACCGGAATTTGAGACTGTATTTGAAAATGAGCACATACTCGTAATCAACAAGCCCTGGGGAATCAATGTCCAGCCATCAAAAAACGGCGGTGAGAACCTTGCGTCCATGGTCTCGTCCTATCTTGCGGGGCAAAAATCAGGCTCATCCCTGTCTTTTTCTCCGGGACCACTCCACAGACTTGACCGCCTCACCACGGGACTTCTCGCATTCTCAAAATCATCCCTTGGCGCTAGATGGTTCACGGATGCCATAAAAAATCATGCCATAAGAAAATCCTACCTGGGACTTGCCGAGGGAAGGCTTGAGGAGGAGTGCAGATGGTGCGACCGGATATCAGACGCCCCAGAAAAATCCGTTTCGTCATTTCACACGGTTTGCGTTTCCAAGGACGGCGCGGAGGCAATCACCACTGCGAGACCGCTTGCATACGGAAAGACGCTGAGCCTTGTGCAATACGACATTGAGACCGGAAGAAAGCATCAGATCCGCTGCCAGACATCCTTTCATGGGCATCCGCTTGAGGGAGACGTCGCTTACGGTGGAAAATCCAACGCCGAGGGTACATTTTTCCTTCATGCGGCGCATCTCACGTTCCCGAAAGACAATCCTCTCGGGCTTCCTCCCGACCTTTCCGCCCCGGTTCCCCAAGGTTTTCAAAAAAAACTCATTTTGGGCTTGATAAATTGGTCAGGACAAATTATAATTTAATAGAAGAAAATGAGCATATTTACACGACTTTTTCACCACGGAGTCACCGTATACGCGCTTGTGGGTGCGAGCGGAACAGGAAAGAGCTTCAGGGCAAAGCTCATAGCAAGGCAGAACGGAATCCCCGCTATAATTGATGACGGACTTCTGATTCAGAACGACAAAATCATCGCGGGACGCACTGCCAAGCATGAGAAAACCTACATGGGAGCGGTCCGGATCGCACTTTTTGACGACAAGGAATACCGTGACGAGGTGGCGAAGGCCTTAAAGGCGAACAAAATAAAGAAGATTCTCATAATCGGAACCAGCGAGAAGATGGTCAAGAAGATAGCCGACCGTCTCCAGCTTCCACCTCCCGGCAAAATCATCAAGATTACGGACATCGCTACGGAGGAAGAAATCAAGGCAGCCAACCAGAGCCGCATGATTGAGGGAAAGCACGTCATCCCGGTTCCGGCCATAGAGGTAAAGAGGAGCTATCCACAGATTTTCGCGCAGGGAATCCGTGAGATTCTCTCCAAAAACCGTCGTCAGGACAAGACCAAGAGGGCTGATGGAAAAACCGCCGTGTTCTCGGAAAAATCGGTCGTGGAGCCGGAATTCAGCAAAAAGGGACGCTTGGAAATCTCCGAGGCAGCCCTTACCCAGATGGTCCTTCATTGCGTGGACGAGCACATGCCGAGCGTCAGGGTTAAAAAGCTCACCATAAAGACGAATTCACGCGGCTACAGGCTGATCATCACCGTGGACGTGCCCTTTAACACCCAGCTTACGGGAACAATCCACCGCCTGCAGGACGACATCACAAATGACATTGAGCGTGAGACCGGAATCCTCATAAACGAGGTGAGCATAATCATTGACCAGATGATAGGCATGGAAAAGGCCGTTCAGGAGCAGAATTCGCACGGTTCGCAGAAGGACAAAAAGGGCAGGAAGAAGTGAGAGTATATGAGCTCGCGGGCGGGTTCATGAAAAACTTGTACTTTTATCCGTTTTCCTACTAGACAAAACTCTGTAATAAAGTAAAATAGAGATATGTCAAGTGCGAGGGAACAATTAGCGTTATTTTTTCGGAATCCTGTTCTGCTTTCGTGTATTTTCAGCTGGCTTTCCGCTCAATTCATAAAGACTCTTATAAAACTCTTTTCAGGCAAGGTTCACAGCGTGGGGGAGCTTTTTGAGTTGCTTTTATGGAGGACTGGCAGTATGCCCTCAAGCCATTCCGCTCTTGTTACAACCCTTTGCACTAACGTCGGCTACAGGTCTGGAATCAACAGCGATGTTTTTATGCTCTCACTCGTCTTTTTCATGGTGACTATTCGTGATGCCGTGGGAGTAAGGCGGGCGAACGGAATTCAGTCCAAGGTGCTGAATGGAATAGGAAAAAAACTGAATGAGAAGGGAATCATAGATTTTGTTCCAGTTAAGGAAGTGCAGGGACATACCCCGGCGGAGGTCGCGATCGGCTGTCTGCTCGGATTTTTTATCGGTCTTGGTTTCTGCCTGCTGAAATAGGGATGGGGAAGTTAGCGGCATGAGATTCAAATTAAGTTTAATAGGTTCGGCAATAGTTTTTCTCTTGGTGGCGGGAAGTTTTTTCAGCTTGCGAAGCATCCCGATGGCGAGAATTTGGAACAATTACAGCGTGTGCTATGTGGAAAAGTCGGTTCCCGAGGCTACGGTGCTCTTTTACCTTGAGCAGGCGGGCTGCAGGGACATAATCTCCCTTTCCGCGCAGAGAATTCCCGATGTGGAGCGTTATCCTTCCGTGGACTCATCCTATCTCACGAAGCGCCTTGACTATTTCCATGACGAGGGTGCGAAATACAATCTCTTCTATATTCCAGAGCAGTATCAGAGTGAGGCGGGAAAAGCCGTGCAGTCAATCGTGAAGGGAACCGGTGCGCCCGCTGGCCTTGACGGAAAGGAGCAGTATCCGTGGATGGTTCCGCTCGTCTGTCTGATTACCTACCTGATTCTGGCTTTCGCATCAAAGAAAAGGGGCGTGTTCATGCTTCCCGGAGCTTTCCCCCTGCTTCTTTCGCTCTCCCAGCCGTTTTATGTGGTTGCGGCGGCGGTGTGTCTTATCCTCCTTGCGCTCTACCTGATTAACGGTCTTTGGATCCGCAGGAAGTTCTTTACCGCAATCTTCCGCAGCATTTACATTGACATCCTGATTGTCGCGTCCCTTGCGCTTTTGTTCTCATCCTCCATTGTGACCGGCGTTCTGGGTGCGGAGCTTATTATTGCCATAATCATGAGTTTCCTTTTGCTGAAGGCCCTGCATGACTACAAGGAGTACAGGTCGTCTTTTACCTTCCTCCCGATTTTTTCCGCTTGGCAGATTCCGGTCGTCTACAAAAAGACCTCCAGATTCGTGCTCGGAACCGTGCTTCCTCTTACGGCATTGCTCGTGCTTTTCTTTGTCTCCACGTTTATGACCACGACGTCTTCCGTGCAGGGACTTTCCATACCGACCCCGGACATTTCCGACGAGGGAACCCTTCCGTCCGTGGAGCAGTATTATGGCTGGGTGTGGAGGAACAAGGTGTTTCCCTACCGCTCGCTCAATGAGGACTCCCCTCAGACGGATCCTAAAAACGGTGATCGTGTGACTTTAAGCCGGTTTGAGCAGACAGACGGCGGCATCAAGAAGTCGGTGGACACTCTCTTTACGTACAATGATAAATTCAGGAACGGACTTAAAGACGAGATCCGCAAGCTCGATTATGGAGCGATAGAAAAACTGATGATATCCCAGGGTGACGGTGTGTCCGTTTCTTACGGTACCGGGGCTGAGAGCAAATCTGATTCACAGCACAATGGATTCAATATGGTTCTGCTGCTGGCCTCCCTTTGCATACCGATCTTCCTGTATGGAATTTATTTTGGATTTGGACGAAAGAAATATGAAAACAGTAAGTAATTTAGTTTCAGCGGAAAGATATGATTTTCCAGATTCCGTGCGCGCATTCCTGCCGAAATTTGCCGTCATTCCTTTAAGAAAGGCCGGTGACGAGAATTTCACTTGCATCGTGCATGAGAACGATATGGTTACGGAAGGTCAGATAGTTGGCTTTTCCTTGAAAGAAGGCTCCACGCACAAAACCTATGTTCATGCGTCTGTTGCGGGGCGGATTGTCTCCATCGGAAAGTGTATGCTCCCGGACGGAACCGAGGGCGAGGGACTGAAAATCAGAATGGAGGGCGCGTTCTCCTATCTTGGAAAGGAACTCAGGCCCGTTGAGTGGCAGTGGAATTCACCCGAGCTTTTGCTGAGTACAATAGAAGAAAAGGGCATTGTAAATACATTCGGAAAGCCGAAGGATCTTGCCCTTCAGATTTCAGAGTGCAAAATCAGCCGCGGAAGATTCATCGTCGTGCGTCTTTATGATGATGACCCGAGCCATGTTACGGATTCATTCGTCGCGAAAAATCATACGGCGCAAGTCATTGAGGGAATCCACATCCTGTCGCTCGTTTTGAAAACACAGGGCATAGTGCTTCTCATGCAGAAAAAATCGGCCCTGGAAATAAAGGATGATGAGTTCGGCAACATTCCTGTCTTCAAGATGGAAGTGGACAACCGGAAATATCCGTCCGGTCTCGTGCAGAACATCGTGGAGATGGTAAAGAACGCTCCCAAGGAATCCGGCCAGGAGATTTTCAACGACATCAGCGAGTTCGGACTTTTTGTTGATCCGGAAACTCTTTTCACTCTTTACGAGGGTGTCGTTTTGGGAAAGCCCGTGCTTGAGTCCTTCGTGCATGTCTCCGGCAACAGTATTCGCGGTGCGGCCATGCTGAAAGTCAGGGTGGGAACTTCAATCAGGAGCATTGTTGAGCAGTGCGGCGGATTCGTTGTTCCTCCTGCAAAAATCATCGTGAACGGAATCATCATGGGAGCTGAGGTAAAGAGCCTTGAGACTTCAATCACCAAGAGCGTGAAATCTGTCTCGTTCGTGCCGGCCAGAAATCTGAGCGATGACAAAAGCTCACCCTGCATCAGATGCGGAAAGTGCCGTACACTCTGCCCGGAAGGTATTTACCCGGATCTAATGTACCGTCATTCCATAGGCGGAAAACAGGTAGGTTCCGATATGCTTGCTTCTGCCATGCTTTGCTCGGGATGCGGACTGTGCAATTCCGTTTGTCCGTCGAGACTTCCCTTGAGCCAGACCATCGAACAGTTGAGGAATAAAAATGAAGTTAAGTGATTTCTTTGTGAAAAAATCTGACAGGCTTTCTGTAAAACCTTATGCATATCTTACGCCGTCAATTGGAAACGTGCGAAAGGGAATCCTGATTCTTCTTGTCCCGCAGATTGTAATGCTGCTTCTGACAAAATCTTTCGCTGCCGTGACCGTGGTTTTATCCGCCGCGCTGGGTTCGGTGATTGCGGAGTCAATCGTGTGTTTTGCAATCCGCAGAAAAAAATTTGAGATTCTCTCCCCGCTGATTCAGGGACTTTTGACCGGTATGCTGCTTCCTTCCACGTACTCCCCGGTCGCCGCTTTGCTTATAACAATGCTCACCATGCTTTTTTGCAAGTACGTCTTCGGTGGATTCGCGTCCTCATGGATTAACGCACCCGCAGTTGCCGTCACTATGGCCTATCTTATGAACATGGGAGCCTTCAACGTCATGCAGCTTTCCCCGGGTGATTTGGGGGCGAGAAATGCGGCGATGGCATTGATTCAGGGAAACTCCTTCAAAATCTTCTCCATTGATTCCGCGATCACGTCGTTCTTGAACCGCACGGTCTTCGGATTTTTCAACATTGTCATTCCCGACGGATACATCTCTCTTTTGTGGGACACCGGCTCTCTGATTCCGGCATTCCGTTTCAATCTGATTACCGTGGTATCTTCGCTGGTTCTTTTTTCACTGAACATGCTGGATTTTCTCATCCCATTTATTTTCCTCGCGGTCTACGGAATTTTGGTTCGCTTTGTCGGTCCGTTGATTACAGGTGGTCCCGCGCTCCAGGGTGATGTGATATTGGCGCTTCTTACCAGCGGACTTCTTTTTTCTACGCTCTATCTCTTGCAGTGGTATGGGACGGTTCCAATCACTCGGTGGGGAAAATCGCTCTATGGCGCTTGTGCCGGGATCGTCGCTTTCCTCATTGTCGGTATGGGAGACTCACCGGTGGGCTTTGTCTTTATGATTCTCTGCATGAATATAATTTCCGCCGTGATTCAGGTTTTTGAAAGCCATCAGGTCAGAATCCGTCTGGAGAAAAATCTTGTGCCTAGGATGCAGGCCATAAAGGAGGCTGAGAATGCCTGAACAGAATGATGAAAACTGGAACGAAGGTGCTGAAAACGAAATCAACAGGACAAGACTCATCCGCATTGGAATTTTTTCTGCGGTGGTCGTCGTGCTTTTCGGCGTGCTTGTTCTTTTCAATTACATAAGCCGCGGTTCATGGAAAAACGGACTTCGCGAGCAGGTGAATGTTGTCCTTGGGGAAAACGATTTGAAAATGGAAGCCGGTGCAATGGCCGTGCCATATTCTTACGGAAGCTCATCCGCGATTTTTGCCGTAAAGGGACAGGAAAATCTTTATGCCGTTGTGGTCAGGATAGCTACTTTCTTCGGACCTCAGGCTGGAGTCTTTACTTACACCGAAGGAGATGAGACCGCTGATTTCGTCGCTTTTGCAAATGTGGACGGACAGATGGCCGTGTCTATAACTGAGCTTTCCAAAAATGCCCAGATTCAATACTGGAAGCGAAAAATTCCGAAGCTTGTCTCCGCGGCAAAGTGGGAAGGAGGAACAAAAGTTGAATAAGAATCTTTTCATATATCTGTCGGTCGCAATGGCTTTCCTGATTCCTTTTCCTGCCCGTCTGGCTTATGGACTCGTTGTGTTCATTGAGATGCAGCTTTTGATGCTCGCCGGAACTGCCGGAAGGGAGCTTTTCTTTAAAATTGGAATGGAGGAAGTGCAGAGACCGCTCATTTCCATTCTGCTGATTTCTGTGACGCTGCTTTATAAATTCATCCTGACTTTAATCTCTCCGCTGATGGCTCTCACGATGGGATTTTCCATTTTCATTCCCGCGCTCTGTGCATTTTTGCTCGGAACCCTGTTTGAAAAAAGAAAGGAAGGTCTTTCGCTTGCACTGAAAAAAAATATGAAGCTCTCCGTTTTGGTCACGTCACCATTCCTGCTCATATTCCTGCTCAGGGACATCATCGGTTACGGAAGCGTCACCCTGCCGTCGTCCGGGGGAGTTTTTGCAATCCACATTATTCCGAATGGACTTAAGGCCGGCACAATGATTGCCTCCATCCCGGGCTCCTTGTTTATCTGCGGTATCTGCGTTGCCTGCATGGTGCTTTACAATCGCCACCAGAAAAAATCTGGTTCGGATCTTGAGAACGGCGATACAAATGCTGAAAATAACGTCAGCGAAAATAATTCCGGCGACAACAACGTCGGGGACAATTACGCTGGCACTTATGAGTCTTCCGAGGCAAATAATTTCAGCGATGAAAAAAATGGCGCGGATAATTCCCTTGCCGCTCAGACAACATCTGAGTCCGCTTATAGTGAGAATACGCTTTCGGAAAATGATTTGCACTCTCAAACCATGCTTGCGTCCGCCGCTTATGTTGCGTCCACCGAGGAGACTTCAAGTTCCGTGACTCAATCTGATTCGGCAGAGAGTGTGGCAAATGAATCTTCTCCGTCAGATTCACAGAATGCGGAATTTACAACGGAAAGTCCAGCTGAAATTCCGAATGCTCCAAGTTTGTCAGGACCTGCATACAGTTTCGGACTGCCGGATGGAGACGACGCTTTCAATGGCGATGACGAAATGGATGCAAATGATCGCACAAAGGAGGGCGGCGATGCTGAGTAATATTTTCTATTATCTTTTTTATTCATCTGCTGTCCTGATTTATGGAGTGGGCATGAACAAGCTGGTTCGGGAAAGCAAAAAGCCCCGGCATCTCTGGCTTGAGTTCTGCACGACGATTATTTCGGTTCTCGCCTCAGTGCTGCTCACTTATTTGATTAAAACTCAGATGCTGAAAATCAACATGGGAGAGCTTGCTCCTTTTGTTGCCGTGCTGATGTTCCTGCTCATAAATGTTTTCCTGAATCTTGTGGTAAAGCTTTCCAGCAAAACATCCATAAGCGAGTACACGCTTTCGCTTCTCTGTGTGATTTTCGGAGTCTGTGAGAGCGGCTCCATTTTGGAATGTCTCTTGAATTCTTTCCTCTGCGTCGCTGCGTTCTATCTCACCGTGCCTTTGATTCATGCACTCAGAAAAAGAATCGAGATGAACGGCCCGAATGATGGAATCAGGAACCTCGCCTTGCTTTTCGTCAGCATTACGGTTGCGATGATTGCGCTGATTTCATGGAATGTGTCTTGGATTAGCGGTCTTTAAATAAGTTTTTTTGGGAATTGATTGGGAACGTGGGAAACATGGATTTAACGCTTTGCTTTCATTTGGATTTGCATGGTTTAAATGACTCGGATTTGTCGGTACTGAATAAGTCGTATCAGGGCGGAATGAAAAAGCTGCTCAAGTACCTTTATTCGCACCCGAATTTTCGTCTTGCCGTTTCGCTTCCTGCCCCGGTCATCCTGCATTACTCAAAGAAATATCCTGAGGCAATTGAAATCCTCCGTGACCTCATCTCCCGCTCACAGATTGAGCTTTTGGGAGGAGGCTACTACTCACCGATTTTCCCGCTCCTTTTCCCCATTGACAGAACCGGCCAGATTGAAAAAATGACGTCGCTTTTGCGAAATGCAATCGGCAAGCGTCCAAGGGGTCTTTCGCTTTTCGGTGGAATCTGGGAGCCGTCGGTCATTCCGTCGCTGGAGTCCTGCGGCATGGAGTATGTGCTTCTGGAGTCCTCGTTGATTCCGCATCCTGAGATGACTTTCATGCCGATGATTTCAAGCGAGCAGGGTAAGTGCATAAAGATTCTCGCACAGCACAAGGACCTTTTCCCGAATCCGGATGAGGATTTAAATTCCTGGCTCGGAAGGATAGAAAAAAAATACATTGATTCAAGCAAGTCCTCGGAAACATCTTTTGAAAAAAAATGTCTTTGCGTGTCCGGTGGCATAAAGCAATTTATGGAGCTCTTTGAAAACAAGGATTTTTCTGGGGCTTTGGAATCTTCCGAGGAAATCTGCCTTTCAACTCCATTTTCAATTTTTGAGTCTGCGCTTGAGTTTGCGGATGTGTACATTCCCGGCGGCATGGACAGCAAGCTTTCAAAAAACTCTCCCACGGTGTATGACTTTTTCAGGCTCTTTCCCCAGGACAAGCAGCTCTACAAAAGGATGATGTACATCAGTATGCTGATTTCCCAGTCCCACGGCGGAGACAAGATGCGGAAAAAGGCGGCGCAGGAAAAAGTCTGGGAGGCACAGGCTGGATCGAATTTCATTGATTTGGAAAGCGGGCTTCCGTCTCATCCGTCAAATCAGCAGGCGGCATACAGGATTCTGAATCAGGCTGAGCAGTACATACGTGAGTCCGGTACCTTTGTCGATTCAGTGACCAGTTTCGATTACGACAACAACGGTCTCAAGGAATTTGTGTGCCAGATGCAGAATTACAATTCGGTCATTTCGCTGAAGGGCGGCATGATTACCGATCTGAATGTTTTTCCGAGCGGCCCAAATTATGCGGCGGGACGAAATTTCTTCGCTCTTGCGGATGGAAAAAATTCATGTCCGTCCGGGATTTTCAAGGAACGTTTGGTTGAGCAGCCACTTGCCGAAAAAGACGCGCCGACAGAAGCTCCACTTGATTTTTCCTCGCTCGTGTTTTCAAAAAAGAAATTCGACGCAAGACGCAAAGAAATACAGATGGAAGTCCTCGGAAAATTTTCATCCCTGGCTCTTCCTGTCCTTCTGACAAAAAACTACAGGATTTTTTCAAACGGATTTACGGTGCAGTACATCCTTGCAAACAGAAGCCCGTTTCCGTTGAAGGGAACTTTCATTGTGGAACTGAATCTTGCGCAGACTGATTTTAGCGTGGACAATCAATATGAGATTGAGCTTATTCAGGATGAGAACCGAAACAAAGCTGACGGTGGAAAATTCGCGGCTGATTCCGGCATTTCATTGATTCAAGTGACGGATGAAAGTGAAAAACGTCTTTTCCTTGTGGAGCCGAATGAGGCAGCAGGATTGATTACCGAAAATGTGTCCGCGGAATTCTGTGATGAGAATGGGGCAGGGTTCCCCGAAAAAAGCCGCACGATGCAGTTCTACTGGCCCGTAGATTTAGCCGCCGGACTTTCCATGGAAAAGAGCCTGACTCTAAGCCTAATGCCCCTAAAGAATCCTAAGAAGCACTAGCATCCGCAGGACCCAAGCTTTCCACTTTCATCTTTCCACTCTCATCTTTCCACTTTCCACTTATCTCTTGCGTCCTATTTTCTTCATCGCTTTTTTGAACCACCACGCCCTGAGTTTTTCAGCCGCGTCGTAGAATCCGTAGAGCGGTGAAAGAGGAATGTCGAAGCTGCCGGGTCTGTGAATCAAAGTGCCCCCGAATCCTGTCTTAAAAAGAAAGAGTCCGTGCATGGGGTGATTCTCATCCTCGGTCGGAGGACATCCGTAGAAATCGTAGACAGGACATCCCGCGCTTTTTGCGTCCTGAATTGCAGTCCATTGCAGAAGGTATGCGGGCATGAGGTTCCGTTTCAGGTTGCCGCTTGCTCCGTAAAGATAGACGGCCTCCCTTTTGCAAAACAAGGTGATTATCCCTGCAAGATAGTCTCCTTCATGCTGCGCGAGGTAAAGCGTTATTTTCGGTTTGTCACATCCGTCCTGAGGAATCCCGCGTTTAAGCAAGTCGATGTAATAGTCCCTTCCGTGAAAACTCACTCCGTCGCGTTTGCTGGTCTGCTCAAATAATGCGTAAAACTGATTGAATGCGTTTTCGAAATCTGCGTCGCCCGCATAATGCCTTGAGACTTCCACGCCCTTTTTCGCCGCAAGCCGGATATTGTAACGCCACTTGTTTTTCATGGCCGAAAGAATTTCTTCCTCGCTTTTTTCAAGGGAAAGAAGCACGGTGTCCGGGGGCTGTATGTCCACGTGGCTCTTTTTGATTTTGCATGGAAAGTCTTTGCCCGCGCTGATTTTACCATGAGCGAAGTTTTGTCTGTCGGAAAGCTCCGTAAAATCCACAGGAGGATCAAAGCGTATGAAAAGCGTCTTTTTTGGAAGAAGAGGCTTCAATTCTCCTGCAAGTGCGGAAATCTTTTTCAGATACGCATTCCGCTCGTCGTCAGAAATCGGTGCGGAGGAGTCGGTTCTGGATGTGAGCTCAGGAGCCATCGGGATATATGCGATGGAAAATCCCTTTATGCGTCTTACAAGGACGGTGAGTGAATTTTCGTCGCATACTCCCTGGGGGTATGAGTCAATCTTTGTCAAATGTCCGTCAGCGTCAATGGAAAAATAATGCGCTTTCCATCCGTGGTTCGCCTTGAACTCCGCCCAGAACTGAGTCTGTAAAAATCTCTGCGCGTTCAATTAATGAACCTCACCGTTTTCCGTGTGCACTGTGGAAATAGCTTTTCCTGCGGCACAAAGTTTTTTACCGCTGATTTCAACGCTCTTTGAAACGACGTTCACGACCACCTTGAAGAATTCATCCGCAGTAATTTCATCCGGTTTTTTGAAAGCAGGATCGGCACCCTCAAGTACGACCGGGGTTCCGGGTTCTGCCCAAGGTGCCTCAAGCGGCTCCACGCAATCTTTTCCGTCCGCATCTTTGTAATCGGCAGCGAGCAACATTCCGTGGCTTTCAACTCCGCGCATTTTTCTTGGAGCAAGGTTCGCCGCAAGGATGATGTGCTTTCCGAGCAGGTCCTCAGGCTTAAGGTAGTCGCGAAGTCCGCTCTGTATGACCCTCGGGGTTCCGCTTCCGTCGTCCAGGGTCTCTATGTAAAGTTTTTCTCCCTCAGGATTATTTTCAACCTTGGTGATTTTTGCGACACGGAGATCAATCTTTTCGTTGAAGAACGCGGCCTGATCCGCTGCGAGCTCTATTTTCTTTTCCTCTTTCTTTGCCTTTTTGGGCTTGTCTTTTTTGGCTCCTTCCTTTCTGTCTTTCTGTGAGCCAGCATATTTTTCGCGGTATGCGTCGGCAGTTTTCTGGTCAAGCGGCGCAAAGAAAATCTCCGTCTCGCTCACGGTTGAAAGTCCCTCGGTCTTGCCAAGGTCGCTCCAGTTAAGACCTCCCTCAACGGCAGTCTCTCCAAGCTTCGGCTCAGAAATTGTTTTTCCGAAGTAGCTCAAAATCTTTTCGGAGAACTGCGGCAGATAAGGATGAACCGCAATCATCAGGTCCTTAATCATGTAGCAGAGATTGTGAATCAGCTTGGCGGCTTTTTCCGGCTCCGTTGTGCGTGTCTTCCAAGGCTCACCTGACTGGAACGCTTTGTTTCCGATGTCACTGATTGCGAAGACCTCGTGGAATGCGTCTTTGAGCTCGGCCCATTCAAGAAGATCGGTCATCTTTTTCTCATGCTCGCGGATTTCCTTCCACATTTCCTCGTCAACTGGTGCGTCGGGGATTTTTCCCTCGTAGTATTTTGTGACGAAGAGCAGGGTGCGGTTTACAAGATTGCCGAGATTTCCAATCAGCTCGCTGTTGTATTTTTCCCTGAACTCCTTCCACGTGAACTGATAGTCCTGCTTTTCGGGTCTGTTGTAGAAAATAAAGAATCTCCATGCGTCGGCCTTGATTCCGCTTTCCTTTGCGTCTGAGCCGAACACACCGATTCCCTTGCTCTTTGAGAATTTTCCGTCCTCATAGTTCAGGTACTCGGTGGATGACATGTGATAAAGCTTCGTCCAGTTGTGTCCGCTTCCAAGCTCGCTGCACGGGAAGACTACTGTGTGGAACGGGATGTTGTCCTTGCCGATGAACTGGAACAAATCTACCGGGGGCTTGCCTTTTGCCTCTTCGCTTTCCTCAGGAATCCACCAGCTCTTGTAGTCGAAGGATTTTTTACCGGCCGCTTTGAGTTCATTTTCCAGCTGCTTGGTGATTGAGATGTATCCGATGGGCGCGTTGAACCACACGTAGAAAACTTTGTCCTCGTATCCTTCGCGGGGAACAGGAATTCCCCATTTCAGGTCGCGTGTGATGGCCCTTTCGTTGAGTCCGTCGCGGATCCATGCCTTCGTGATTTTGATTGCGTTCTCGGACCATTTTCCCTCAACGCTTGCCTTGCTCATCCATTCGTCGAGTTTGTCAGAAATGGCGGGAAGGTTTATGTAAAGATGCTTTGTGTCTCGGATTTCAGGAGTGGAGCCGCATGTGGAGCATCTTGGTGATTGCAGTTCGGCAGGGTCCAAAAGGGAGCCGCATTTTTCGCACTGGTCGCCTCGGGCATCATCGTAACCGCACTTGGGACAGATTCCGCGTACAAAACGGTCGGCAAGATAACGCTGGCACTTGGGGCAGAATGGCTGCTTGTTCGTGTGCTCGGTGATGTATCCGTTTTTTTCCAATCCCTTGAAAATTTCCTGTGTGATTTCCGTGCACTCCGGATTTGATGTGCGTCCGAATTTGTCAAAAGCGATGTCGAACCACTTGTAGATTTCATCATGCTGCGCGTAGTAATAGTCGCAGAGCTCGCGGGATGTCTTTCCTTCCTCAAGGGCACGTGTCTCGGTGGCGGTTCCATATTCGTCGGTTCCGCAAACATAAAGGGTCTCGTAACCACGGCTGCGGCAGAATCGCGCGAACACGTCGGCACTGAGTACCTGAATGAGATTTCCCAGATGGGGAATATTGTTAACGTAAGGTAATGCTGATGTAATAAGTCTTCTATTCATGGCGTATATTATAGAAGATTGTTGAAACTTCGTCAACATGACGAGTTGAAAGCTGTGCGAGTGGAAAAAGGAAAGATGAAAGTGGAAAGTTGAAAGTGGAGAGCTGTGCGAGTGGAAAACGGAAAGTGGAAAGATGAAAGTTGACGGGAGGGGGCGTGTTGTGGTATTTTGGATGTGGAGTTGGATTATGAGAAATGGAAAGAAAATCAGGTTGAGGCTGTGGCTTGTTTTTGGGCTTTTGTTTATTTTGATTTGGTGGATTTGGTCTTGGGTTCCGTTTGTCAATCATGAGGAGATTGATTTGAATGGTGGCGGGGGAAATTCGCTTCGGATTCTTCTCATAACCGACCTGCACTCCTGCCGTTACGGAAAGGGTCAGAAGCGGCTTTTGAAAATGATTGACAAGTCTCAGCCGGATTTGGTCATGCTCGGCGGTGATTTTTTCGACGACAAACTGAAAGACACGAATGCGATGATTGTGGCGGAGCATGTTTCAAAAATGTGTCCCTGTTTTTATGTGAGCGGCAATCATGAGTTTTGGAGCGGTCGCGCGGAGGAGATGAAGCAGAATCTGCGTCGGCTCGGAATCACTGTGCTTGAGGGGGATTGTGCCACGGTGGAGGCTGGCGGTCGCTTGATTGATGTGTGCGGTGTGGATGACCCGGTCGGCGTGGGAAAAATCGGGTGGGATGCACAGCTTGAGGATGCCTATGCAAAAACCGACGGCTCTCACTTGAGGATTCTTTTGACCCACCGGCCCGAGCTTGTTTTCGAATATGAAAAATATGATTTTAATCTGATAATGGCAGGTCACGCGCACGCAGGTCAGATCCGCATTCCTTTTTTGAACCGTGGACTCTATGCGCCAAACCAGGGACTTTTCGCGAGATACGTGAACGGAGCATACCGTCTTTCAAACGGCGGTGTTTTGTACGTGAGCCGAGGACTCGCAAGGGAAAGCACCCCCGGACCAAGGTTTTTCAATCACCCGGAGCTCGTGGTTTTAACCGTCTCTTTCTAAAAAATCTACTTTCCGCTTCCCACTTAAACTTGGCACGATCGGAAACTATGATAGCCGAACGTTTTCTCTGTTGGTTTTATAGTAACTTACGCCTGAGAGTTTTTCCATTTGCAAGTATCCCTGCGAGACGAGGTTCTCCAGAATATTCCTTCTAAAATATGAGGAATCGGAAACCCCAATAAAGGAAGCTATTTCTGATGCCCTTTTGGCATTTTTGTAGCAGAAAGCGAGGATTTTTTCATCATGATTGCTTCCGTTTGAAAACGGAACGAACTCTATTGAAGGAAGCGAGTCATCCCTTATACCATCTAAATAAGTTAAATCTGGAAGTACAAGCGTAAAATGGTCGGACGAAGAAAAGATGTACGGTTTGTGGTTTTGATCCGCGCCTGAATACTCTTGTATGATTTTGTCAAAGCCGGTTCCCGCTGCTTCCATAACATTGCATTTTACAAGGACTGCGCAAACAAGATCATTCCGTCTCTTTGAGATTATGTTTGATAGCTCGTATGTCTTTCCAAGTTTATCCCCCTGATAGAAACTTCCCGGGGAAGAAATCTCCAGTCTGTCTCTGAACATATCAACTTGAATCTGCGTTCCGTCAAGAAAATAGTCTCTGTGCGCGACTGCGTTTATTATACCCTCAAACAGAGCCCGCTCGGGGTATGAATCAATATTCTCCCTTGAATCTGAATGTTTTATGAAAGAGTGATTCATGCGTTGTTTTATGAACTGCATCATGAAGTCAATGGAATCGGTTATATTGCCTTTGAACCTGTTAACCGTTACGACTCTTTCGCTTCCTTTGTTGAAACCCGAAAAAACCGAGCATTGAACCTCTGTCTTTGTACCGTCATAATTGTCAGAGAACAAATAAGCCCCATTTTTGAGGATTTTATCACCGGTAAAAAATCCCATTGAGCGAAGAGCCTTGTCGGTCAATTCATATTCAGGATTATGCTCTTTATGGAAAGAAATCAGCTTGGAAAAATCTGCACGACTGTATTTAATGTCGGAATCAAGAATGTCAAACTGTGTGTTGTGGCTTTTTATGCTCATGTTTATGATTTCCTCATAAGTTGCCCCGTTCGTAAAACCTTCCCGCCTCATGTAAATCGCAGGTATTCCCTTAATCTTCAGGATGACTGGTTTAATTGCTGATTCAAAAACGTCAATGCGGATTATGAAAAGTTCAGTTTTCCGATTTTCATACTGTATAAATGAAATCCGAATCTGTGGACGGGGAAAAATATGCTCATTGACCTGATTGTTAAAAAAGTTTCGCTCACTGTCAGCGTCTTTCCTGTTAAAACCTATGAGTTTGTTGGACTTATCCTCAACACCGACGAACAAGACCCCACCTTCTGCATTTGAAAATCCTGCTATGGTTTTCAACCAGCCTTCCGTGTCCTCACGATTAAGCCTGGCCTTGCACTCAAGGTTCATATCCTCAATTTGCGAAACATTGACAATTTCATCCAAGAGCATTGTAAAAACTCCTTAACTTCAATGCAGTTCAAAGAGCGTTTGAAGTTACTTCAAAGTATAGTTCAAAGTCACTTCAAAGTCAAGTTCAATTTCTTCCCCTTGAACATAGGCTCGTTTTATGATAGAATCATGCCGAAATTACGTCGCATTAAAAGCATGAAAAAAGGGGAAAATCAAATGGCCGATTTAGATTATGATTCAAATAAAACATTCGCAGCGGCAGTGGAGCGCAGCAAAAAGATTGAGGAAGACATCGTAAAGAATCCCTCGAAATACAGGGTTCTCACCGGGGACAGACCGACCGGAAGGCTTCACATTGGACATTATTTCGGATCGCTGCAGAACCGCGTGAAACTTTCAAAGATGGGTGTTCCCACGATGATCCTGATTGCGGACTACCAGGTGCTGACCGACCACGATGCGTTTCAGGAAATCAGCCAGAATACGAAGCAGCTTGTGATTGACTATCTTGCGGCTGGAATTGAGCCGGGAGAGAATGTGATTATCTATCCGCACAGCTATGTCCCGGAGGCGAACCAGCTCATGCTTCCGTTTTTGACCCTTGTGAGCAACGCCGAGCTTGAGAGAAATCCCACGGTGAAGGAAGAGATTCAGAGCGGACTTGCCAACGGAAAGATGAAGAGCGTAAATGCCGGAATGTTCACATACCCGATTCACCAGGCATGCGACATCCTTTTCTGCAAGGGAAATGTTGTGCCGGTTGGAAAAGACCAGCTTCCTCACCTTGAGCTTACACGCACCATCGCACGTCGCTTTAATGAGAAATATTGTGCCGACCGCGAGCCCATTTTCCCTGAGCCACAGGCGCTCCTTTCAAAGACACCGAGTATCCTTGGTCTGGACGGAAACCAGAAGATGAGCAAGAGCCGTGGAAACGCAATCATGCTTTGTGCAAGCGAGGATGAGACCGCCAAGCTGATTAAAAAGGCAAAGACCGACGGTGAGAGACACATCAGCTATGATCCGGTGAATCGTCCTGAGGTCGCGAATCTTTTGAGCCTCATTTCACTTTGTACAGGTGACACTCCCGAAGCCATTGCGGAAAGAATCGGGGACGGCGGCGGTGGTATGCTCAAGAACACACTGACCGAGGCACTTAACGAAACCCTGCGACCCCTGCGTACAAAGAGAGCCGAGCTTGAGAAGAATCCCGAGTACATCAGGAAGGTTCTGACCGAGGGAGCCGAGAGGGCAAGAGCCATTGCCGTGCAGACTTTGAATGAGGTCCGTGCCGCAATGAATATGGTTATTTAACCTGGTAATTTAAGGCATCTTTTTTACATCAGATTTGAACTCTGCCTAATATAATATGGAGGATTTTATGAAAAAGTTTTTTTTACCTGTAATGGTATGTCTTTTTCTGGTTTCATGCGCGTCAACATCGGGACATGAATCACGTGGGACGGAGCCGTCCGGCAAGAGCGCTAATGTTGCGAGCGGATTGAGCAAAACCGGCGGTAAGGTTGATTCACTTTCAGATGGAGCGGTCTATACAAACAAGACTTTTAATTTTGGATTTAAGCTTGCGCCTACTGCCGTTGTGATGACTGGTGACAGTCTTGATTTTATGCAGACTGAGCCCAATGTTCTTGTTGACATCATGGCGATGGACGGAAACAACGTTCATTCCATTTCCATTACCGATGTGAGCGAAAGCACGTTCAGTGATGACGAAGATGATGATGATAGCAACTTTTCTTTTGCAAACTCAGAATTCTTTGTTGAAATCATGAAGGATATTTTTGTCGCATCATGGGAAGGAGCCGGATTCGTTACTAAGGATGTCGGAGTAAAGCAAATGAATTTCATGGGCGAGAAGATTCCCGGCGTTTACTACAATGGAACGCTTGCCGGTACTGACGTTTGGTACTATGTCGTCTTCCAGCAGAGCGGAAACTATATTGCTCAGATTGTGCTTGGAGGAGCAAGCGAGGCCTCTGTAAAATCCATGCTCGGAATGTATTACAGGCTTAAGTAGATTTTGAAATGACCAAGGACATGACTCAGGGGAATCCCCTTGTTCTGATTCTTAAGTTTTCCTTGCCTCTTTTGCTGGGAAATCTTTTTCAGCAGACTTACAATATGGTTGACGCAATCATTGTGGGTAAAGTCCTTGGTTCGTCTTCTCTTGCCGCGGTGGGTGCTTCGTCCTCGGTGCAGTTTCTTGTCCTTGGGTTTTGCATAGGATTTTGTGCCGGATTCGCGGTTCCTGTTGCCCAGCGTTTCGGTGCGGGTGACTACAGCGGAATGCGACGCTACATCTTTTTGGGAACATGCACATCGGCAGGCATTGCTCTTGTACTCACGACCCTGTGCGCGATTCTTACTCCCCAGATTCTTCTTGTGCTCAGAACCACTTCGGATATTTTTGAAAACGCGAGAATCTATCTGCTGGTGATTTTCCTGGGCATTCCATTTTGCATTCTTTACAATTTTCTTGCGGGAATTCTTCGTGCGGTGGGAGACAGCCGGACACCTTTTATTTTCCTTGTGATTTCCGCGTCCCTCAACATAGGGCTCGACATCCTTTTCATCATCTGCTTTAAGTGGGGTTGTGCGGGTGCTGCCATTGCGACGGTTCTTTCTCAAGCCATCAGCGGAATCCTCTGCCTGATTTTGATTCTGCTGAAATATGACATTTTGAAATTCAAGCCCAACGAGCGCACTTGGTCCTCACAGATTTTCCGTCGCCTGATTGTGATGGGTCTTCCAATGGGACTACAGTTTTCAATCACCGCGATCGGCAGCATGATTATGCAGGCATCCAACAATGCCCTCGGTAGTCTTTATGTCTCTGCGTTTACGGCGGGTTCCAAGCTCAAGCAGTTTGCAATCTGTCCTTTTGACGCCATTGCAACTTCGGTCTCAACTTTTGCGGCACAGAATTATGGTGCGGGAAACATTCCCAGAATCAAGAAGGGAGTGCGGCAGGGTGTTCTGCTCGGTGTGCTTTACGGCGGATTCATTGGTCTTGTGTTGATTTTCTTCGGGCGGACTCTTTCCATGCTCTTTGTGAAAAGTACGGAGTCGGCAGTGCTTGATGCTTCGGGAAAATATGTGCGCTGCCTGGGATATTTTTACTGGATTCTCGGATTTTTGAACGTGCTCAGGATGACCACCCAGGGACTTGGATTTTCAAACCGTGCAGTCTTTGCTGGTGTGGGAGAGTTGCTTGCGCGCAGTCTCGGAAGTTTTATATTTGTCCCAATCTTCGGATTTTCTGCAATCTGTTTTTGCGATCAGACCGCATGGATTTTTGCAAGTCTCTATATTACGCCAACCTGTCTTTTGTGCATACGGAAAATAGAAAGGGACTTGAAAAAGGGGAGCGGTGCAATCGGTTCTGAGGCTTGATTGGTAAAAGCAAAAAAAAATCGAATATGAAAAATCATATTCGAATCTGTAAAAGAATTGTTGATTTTTTTGAAAAACTTGCAGCTGCTTAGTCGGGATGACTGGATTCGAACCAGCGACCCTCTGGTCCCAAACCAGATGCGCTACCAGCTGCGCTACGTCCCGAAGTATGGAGGATGACGGGATCGAACCGCCGACAACCTGGGTGTAAACCAGGTGCTCTCCCAGCTGAGCTAATCCTCCAGATGATGTGTTTATATTATACTTTTTGATTGTTTGTGTCAAGATGATAATGCAAATTTTTTAAAAATTTTTTGAAAATATGGATTTACATCAGGGATACGGGGTCCACGTCAACCTCAATATATACGTTTGAGGGCGGAGCATATCCACGCACAAGGAATTCTGCTGCCTTTTGAAGAGTTGCTATGTTTTTACCGCGGAGCAAAATCTGCTGCCTGTGGTTTCCCGCAATCAATTCTATGGGGCAGTCGGACGGGCCTAAAATCTCCACGTTGCTTTCACAGTGCTGTCTCATAATGTTGCAGGCTCCCTCCGCGGCACTTTCGGCGGCACCTGGAACCTTTGAGCGGAATACAAGCCTGAGGAGTCGTGCAAAAGGCGGAAACGCAAGAATCTTTCTCTGGGCAATTTCGTTTGTGTAGAATTTTTCGGTCTCTCCTTTTACGGCAAGCGCGATGGGCTCCATGTCCGGACTGTAGCTTTGAACAATCACTTTGCCGTCGGGGAAAAATCTTCCGGCTCTTCCTGCCACCTGGGTAATCAGTGAGAAAGTCCTTTCTGCCGCCCTGAAATCCGGGAGATGGAGTGCTGTGTCGGCAAGGACAACACCGACGAGCTTGAGGTTCGGAAAATTGAGACCCTTCGCGACCATCTGTGTGCCAAGGAGGATGTCGTATTTGCCCGCCTTGAAGTCATCGATTTTTTGCTTAAGCTCATCTTTGCCCCGCGTGCTGTCGGTGTCAATCCGCACAATCCTTTCGTTGGGAAATCTTGCCCTCACTTCCGACTCAATGTACTCGGTTCCGAATCCGCGGTAGCCCACGTCAAGGGATCCGCATTTCGGACATTGGTGCGGGGGCTGGATGGAGTAGCCGCAATAATGGCAGCGCAGGCGGTTTTCTTTTTTGTGGTAGGTGAGTGAGACAGAGCAGTTCTTGCACTTCATTTCAAATCCGCAACTGGTGCATCGGAAAAAGTGAGTGAATCCGCGTCGGTTTAAAAAAAGGATGACCTGCCTTTTTTCGTTTACTGTCTCACGGATTTCTTTAATCAGGACTTTGGAAAGACAAGTGTCGCTGTCACTTTCAAGACTCATGTTTACCGCTTTGATTTCGGGCATTGCTCCACCGGCAAGTCTTTGGGTAAGCTTGTGGCATACAATCTGATTTTCGCTCATGGAATTCCATGCCTCAACCGAGGGAGTCGCTGAGCCCATTACCAAAGGAATTCCCAGAGTCTTGCATCTGTGCATTGCAACCTGCCTTGCGTGATACCTGGGTGCGTTTCCCGCTTTGTATGAGCCGTCGTGCTCCTCGTCGATTATTATCATCCCGAGGTTCGGAACCGGTGCGAAAATTGCGCTCCTTGCACCGATTACAATCCGGGCTTCCTTCCGCATTATGCGTCTCCATTCAGAAAGTCTCTGGCTCGGTGTGAGTCCTGAGTGGAGTACCGCCGCCGTGCCCCCGAATCTTTTGACCGCAGCTTCCACGACCTGAGGTGTGAGCCCTATTTCCGGCACAAGATAAATTACGCCTTTTTCTTCCGACAAAACTTTTTCCGCCGCAGAGAGAAAGACTTCGGTTTTTCCGCTTCCTGTCATTCCGTAAACATAATGGAAGAGTCTCGATTTTTCGCCGATAATTCCTTCCACGGCCTTTTTCTGCTCGTCGCTTAGTTCTCTTTTTTGAAAGCTGCTCTCGTCCTCCGAAAATGAAAATCCTGATGAGTCGCTTTCACGCCGTCCCGAGGGAATCATAGTAAAAACAGCTTCCCCGATTGAAGCGATGTAATATGTGCTTATCCATTTTGCAATCTCGTAAAGTTCGCGCGTGAGGATTTTTTCTTCATCAACATAGCGTGCGGCAGGTCTTATGCTTTCCTCACCGACCGGACAAGTCTCTGGCAATGTGTCATGGAGTCCGACTACGATTCCGGTCATTTTTCTGTTTCCGAATCTGACTTCCACACGGCGGCCGAAAAGCTCTTCCTCGCTTGCGTTTTTTTCCTCGTCGCTCATTTTCAGAGGCTCGTGGTATGTGAAGGACTGGTTCAGCGGCAGGTTCAGCACAACATCCAGATACCGGGACATCAGTTTTCCTTCCTTGCTTCGTCAAAGGATTTCGCGTATTCGGGGCAGATTTCCTCAAGCTTCGTGCGGAACACTTTTAAATCATCCCACGCGGGTCTTTTGAGGCTCTGGTCGCGGAGGAGCGCGGAAGGATGGTAGGTCGCCAAAAGAGGGATTCCGTTGAAGTCAAGAATTTTCCCACGCAGGCTGTTGATTCCCTGTTCCGTCTTCATAAGATTTTGCACGGCGGTTCGTCCCATGGCGAGTATGGCCTTTGGTTTGAGTATGTGAATCTGTGCCTGTAAAAATCCGCTGCATGAGTCCGCTTCCTGTGGCATGGGCGTGCGGTTTTTCGGTGGACGGCACTTCACGATGTTCGCTATGTAACAGTTGCATTTTCGGTCAAGGCTGATTGCGGCGAGCATTTTGTCAAGGAGCTGTCCTGCCTTTCCAACAAAGGGTCTTCCGCTTAAATCCTCGTCCTCACCGGGCCCCTCGCCGACTACAAGCACGAACGGATTTTCCACACCTTCGCCGGGAACAGCGTTTGTGCGTGTGTTTGAGAGCGGACAGTTTTTACATGCCTTGATTTTTCTTTCTATTGACTCAAGCGTCATTCCGCCTGACTTTTGTTTTTCGCTTGAAATAACGTCATCCTGAAAATCCGGCTCCCCCCCGCAATATTCCTGCGGTATGTAGCCCAGCACGCATGAGGAGGCCGCCTTGAGTAGATTGTAGATGTCTTTTTTTTCAGTCTGGGTCATTCTTTCTGCCTTGTTTTCTGAACTTGTCTTCTGTCCCATTATAGCGAAAAGCGGGTGCTTAGGCAAGGATTTCCCATTTACAAACGGCGATTCATGGTTTATAATTTTACTTATGGTTAAGATTCCCGTGAAAGTCAAGCTGCCGTTTTTGTGGGGCAGGGCTGTGTTTTCAAAAAGCGAATGGTCTCATATCAATCTTGTGGTGGGGCCGAACGGTTCCGGTAAGACGCTTCTTGTGGATGCCATATCCGCTCAGTTTGCCGAAGCCGGGTACTCAGTCAAATTCCTGCGCGCCGACCGTGGTTCCGACAGCGAGTCTATTTCCATCTTGCAGGAGAACGAGGCAATCCGTGAGAAAGTGCAGACCGTGCTTTCGAGCATGTTCGGTAAGACAATCGTTTTTAAGATGACCGGGGAAGGGGCTTATATCCCTGTGGTGGAAAACCGTGCGTGGAATGTGGAGTACAATCTTCAGGAAGTGGAATGTCACGGATTGAAGGAAATCATCACCCTGCTTGTTGCTCTTTATGCGAACACAGGGAACACCTGCCTTGTTTTTGACGAGCCGGAGCTTCATCTTCATCCTCAGTTCCAGCAATTTTTCGTCGAGGAGCTTCGCCGGGTTTCTTCAAGGCATCCGAAGCGTGTTTATTTTGTAATCACCCACTCGCCGTTTTTCATTGACCTGCGTTTCCCGGATGAGCTTTTCGGGGTGATTGTGTGCCATACCAACCGAGAGCCTACGCACATTGAGTCCATGGGAAAAAAGGACGCCGAGCTTTTCCGTCGCTTTCTTCCAAGATTCAACACTTACCACAAGCAGTTTTTCTTTTCCGACAATCAGATTTTTGTGGAGGGATATACCGACCAGCAGATGTTCGCGAGCCTTCTTCCCTATGTGCATACCGAGCGCGGTGTGGCCGGGACCGGAATAATCGACGTGGGTGGAAAGGACGAGCTGGGGGTATTCTGCAAAGTGTGCTCTCTCCTTGGAACCGACAGCAGAATCATCACGGATTTGGACTCGCTTTTCGGTGGAAAGCTCCGGGATGTTTTTTGTGCCGACGAAAGGGCGGAGTTGTGGCTTGAAAAACAGGAGGAAAAACAGCGTCCCTTTTATGAGAAGATTTTTACGGCAAGGGAACTAAATCATAAAGTGACCCTTGAAAAACTCGTGCTCCGTCTTGAGCGTTTCCTTGCCGTGTTCGGACGTGAGCTTTGCAATCTTCATGAGCGGAATGACCTGCCTCCTGAAATCGCGCTTCTTTCAGAGAGATTGTATTCCCTTGATCAAAAGCACGTACATTCGGAAAACATTGACACTTTCAAAACCGTCTCTTTGCAGGGCGTGATTGCCGAGGGTGATTTGCAGACCCAGCTTGAGACTTATCTTCCAGAGCAGACCGCGCAATCACTTCCTATTATAAGGAATCTTTTTGCCATTGTGGTGGCGGGTGCGGCGGCGGCTTCGGTCTACATTCTTCCGAGGGGTTGCATTGAGCATTATTACAGGAGGTCGGACGTTCAGTACATGCCGGTCGCGTCGAAGGACAGGCTTTTCCATGCCGAGAGGGAATATCTTTTGACTGCGGATGAGGCTGATGTGCGGCGTGAGTATGCCGAGCTGATTTCCATCCTTGAGAGTGCGTGTGCCAGATAAGTGGAACGATGAAAGTGGAAAGTGGAAAGCTTGGGCGAGTGGAGAGTTGGGAGAGAAAAGCTAAAAAATTAAATAAATTTTTTGTGTTTGCTTGAAAAGTGATGGAGCTTGTGTTATATTTTAGGTGTTGAGAAAACTTTTAAAAAGTGTTTCTGATTTACCTAAGTTTGTGACTGGAGGTCTCAATTATGAAAAAGATTTTACCCTTACTTGCGTTTACTATACTTTTGATAGGGGGGGGCTGACATCCTGCCAGAATTTTCTTACCGGCGGAGAAATCAAACAGCAGATTGAGGATGAGATTGCACGTGCAAATGCCAAGAAAATTGACATACGCATTGCCGTGGACTCCCCGGAGTATGGTTCCGTCTATCCTACGCAAGTTACAGTCATAAAGGGCGATTCTTTTTCCCTGGAATTTACGAAAGCCTCCGACGCGGGATTCCTTGAGTGGGTTTGCGTTGACTCTTCCACGAATATGGTTCTTGATGATGCCGTTACTTTTACAAATCAGTCCGGTGAAAAAAATAAACTTACCGTTACGGCCCAGCTCAACTGCGAGTCGGAAAATCTTGTAATAAAGCCACATTGCTATTTTGCCACGGAGGAAACCCCGCCGGAATTCAAGACTCTGCGCTTGGCAAAGACAGAAGAGGATGCCATAAACGGAACTAATCTTATCAGTTTCGGTGATTTTGCCACTTATGCGAAAAAAGCGACTTATAGCTATGACACAGCCCAACTGGCGGCCGCGATAACAGAGCATCACGTGAACTCCCTGTGGGTTTATGTGGAAGCCGATGATGACTCCAGCGGTGTGGGAGAGTTCATAATAAAAGAGGAATTTATAAGAAAACAGGATGGAACTGCTGTTCCGACTGCTACGGGCCTTAAGACTGTTTTTGAAAATCCTTCCATGTCAAGGGACTTTAAAAAGGCATTTAAACTGGACTTCAAGACAGGCGAAGACGGAGTTCTGAAACTTTCATTTTTCATAAAGGACAGGGCCGGAAACAGCAGTGAATATGGAAATACTGTTGATGTTATCAAAGATACGTCTTTTTCTTTCTCTTATGTTTTGATGGATCCGAATCCAAATATAGCTGAAAGCAGCTCCTTTAATTATACATACAGCTTTCCAGTTTTATTCACTGACCAAATAGACAGTAGAAATGAATGGTTACCTTGTTTTATAGTGGATGCGGATGGAAAAGAGCATTACAAGATTTCTTCGCTACCAGCGTCAGGGGATTGTAACTATTATGAAAAGTTTGATGTGGCCTCGGTTTACTGGGGCTACGATGAGAATAATATGAAGCCTGTGGACAGTTTTTCTATTGAGCATCAAACTATTGATTATTTAGGAGCTGCAACGACATTAGAAGGCGATTTTCCACATGTTTCTTTTACAGTTGATAGACGCAAGAATGTATGTGTAAAAGTAATAGCAAAGGATGCTTGTGGAAATGTATCTGAATCAGTTGGCTACATAAGTAAAGGAATTGATATATTGTCATGCAAGGAAGAAAGTGACAGCTGGACTCTAACGCTTAGTGGAACTCCTGATTCTAAAAACAATTTTTATGCGGATGGTACTGAAGAAACTTGGTGTCCGTGGTTTTATATAGTCTATACTGATCCGAGCGGACGGGTTTCAAGACCAAGAGTTGTTAATACTTTCCCTGCTTCATCCAGTACATCTGAAATAGAACTTACTAAAATTGTTTACGGCGAAGGCTCTGACTATTTAACTAATTCAGCTAATATATCCGATTTGCCTGATGGAACCTATGAGATTTACTGTATGCCAACGTCGTTTTTTGTTTTTATTATTTTTCCTCTTCCTCTTTTTTCCAGTGCTGCCGGAAAACCCTATACCATCTATAAGGGGGTAACACCTCCTGCGGATCCCAACCCCACGACGGCGGATTTGCCTTCCAGTTTCACAGTAAACGTTGATCCTCCTGTAAAGAACACCGGAAAGAGAACCGTTCATATCTCATACCCGAGCGGCTTCACTCCGAATCCGAAACTTACCTATGCCATTAAGTATTCAAATTCCAAAAACACTGTTTCTGAATTTTCTATTTCCAAGGATTTTGAAATTCCTACACAGTATTGCTCCTGGAATTTTGAAATTCATGCGTTCAACTCAAGCGGGAAGTCCGTATGTACATCACCTGTAAGCATAGATCTGACGAGTTCAGCAGAAAATGACAATCTGCCTCCAACGGCTAATCTTACTTTGAAGGACTCTAGTCTGACTGACTTGACGTTTAGTTACACCAGACAGAATCTTCCATTTGTAGATGATGAAGGGGGAAGTGGAATAAAATCAAGTTCCAGCGGAAGTGGAATACGCACCGTTTATACCGTTTCTTTCGAATATACACTTGCGTATGAGAAAGGGCTTGAAGATAAAATAGACTGGACAGGCGACGGAATAAAGACGGCCACATACGAATATGGTCGCAGTACATCGGAGCGTACTTTTTCTGTTTCACTGCTTGGACTTTCAGGAATATATCTTTATATGAGAGTATTTGATAACAATGGTAACTATCTTGTATATAGATATCCGTATATGGTTTTGAAAATGGTGGAAAAACCTTATGCAGAAAAATCATCTGATGGCACTTTATATGTAAAATGCGAGCGAGGCAATAGAGATGAGGCATGCAATATTATTCTGAAATATTGCTCTGAAAATGAATGGAAAGAAATTCCGGAGCATTCCACTATGGGACGAAGTGGCGATACATTTTTACGCGCTTTAACTCTTACCACGGAACAAAAAAACACTTTTGTTTTTGCTCGGCCTTGGTATAAGACGGATGCAATATATAAGAATGGTGAATTAAAGACGGAAGGTCAAATCGTAATTTATAATTCGCTGTATTTCTGCCCGGCATACTACCTCGAAACAGGATTTAAATGCAGGCAAAAGAACTTCATTGAGGGAAGCCGAGGCATTGAGATTCTTTCAGATAAACCCGTGCTCGTTCATACTTTCTATAGTACTTATGATTATGGAAACTCTTATGAGAAGTGGCTGGAAAATGCAGAGGAGACCGGACTCAGGTGCGAGCCGTCATCGTTCACCTACGATTATGACAATCTTTATGGTGTTCCGGCGGGAAACTACTACACTACGATCATCCACTATGCGGACGGAACCGTGGACATGACAAAGGTAAAGAGAATGTAGGGAAGTGGAAAACGGAGAGTGGAAAGTGGAAAGCTTTCCATTCTCATTAATGAAGGTGACAGTAACATAATTGTTATAATACCTAAATTTTGGGTACTCCCGTAATTGACAATGGGGAATAAATATTGCATAATGCAATTATATATCCCAAGTATGTTATCGGAGGAACTTATGCAACAACCATTCTTTCAAGGCTCAATATCAGAATTGCTTTCACAAGTTTCACAGCTTTATTCAATTGCAGATATTGCGACGGAATTTCAAGTAAACCAAAGTACCATTCATCGATGGATGAATGGTAGTGTTGAGCCAAAGAGTTTTATAGCCGACAGACTTGTAAATATGCTTTCGCGCAAAATTTCCGCACAAGACAATGATGACAGACAGGGAGATTTTACATTCATTGATTTGTTTGCAGGAATAGGGGGGATCCGCAAAGGCTTCGAACAGGCTGGTGGAAAATGCCTTTATACTTCTGAATGGGATGAATATGCGCAAAAGACTTACAGCAACAACTATCCTTCAAAACATCAGATTAATGGTGACATAACAAAAGTAAATACGGCGGATATTCCCGACCACGATGTACTTCTAGCAGGTTTCCCATGTCAGCCGTTTTCTATTGCAGGCGTTTCAAAAAAGAAGTCATTGGGAAGACCGACAGGTTTTGAAGATAAAACACAGGGTACTTTATTTTTTGATGTTGCAAGAATCATAAAAGAAAAACAGCCGAAAGTTTTTGTTCTGGAAAATGTTAAAAACCTAAAATCCCATGACAAAGGGCATACTTTTGAAGTGATTTGGGAAACTCTTACAAAAGACCTAGGCTATACTTGTGATTACAAAATAATTGACGGTCAGTGTTGGGTTCCTCAACACAGAGAAAGAATCGTAATTGTAGGTTTCCGAGATAAAATAAAATTTTCGTTGGATGATATGGTGCTTCCTCCAAAAGGAGAAATAAAACTATCAACTATCCTGCATAAAACAGATGGAACGGAACCAAAATTAATACAAGACGGAGATAAATATTTCGATTTTGTAAACAATAAAGTTTTAGATAAATATACCTTAACTGACAATCTGTGGGCTTATTTGCAGGCTTATGCACAAAAACATCGTTCAATGGGAAACGGTTTCGGATATGGGTTGGTAAAGCCAGATGATATAGCAAGAACTCTTTCAGCCAGATACTACAAAGATGGCTCAGAAATTTTAGTCTATCAAGGCGAAAATAGGAATCCTCGTAGATTAACCCCGCGAGAATGTGCAAGACTAATGGGGTATCCTGACGATTATATAATTCCTGTTTCAGATACAAGGGCATACATATTATTTGCTAATTCAAGTGTAGTTCCTCTGCATTGTGCTGTTGCAAAATTTATTAAATCATACTTATAAGGGGTAAAACAATGAGAGACCTTTGGACAAGGGAAGAAATGATATTAGTACTTAATTTATATTTGAAAATGTCTTTTGGAAAAATGGATGCAAAAAATCCAGATGTCATTCACATGGCAAAAATCATAGGACGTACACCAAATGCAGTTGCTCTTAGGTTGGTTAACTTTGCTTCCTTTGACCCGATTTTGAAAAAACGTGGTATATCAGGTATGAGTCATGGTGGGAAAAAGTGTGAAGAATACTGGAATGAATTTATTAATGATAGAGAAAAACTGCTTTTCGAAAGTGAAAGAATTCTTGCTCTTAAAGAAGGAACAACAATTGAAAAAAAGTATGAGGCTGTAATAGAAGATATTCCACAGGGGCTAACTGGCGAAACAAAAATACGTCAAGTAAAAACACGTGTCAACCAAAATGTATTTCGTCAAATTGTTCTTGCTAATTATGACTGTAAATGTGCATTGACAGGAATAGATTTGCCAGAACTTTTAGTTGCAAGTCATATTATTCCATGGTCAGAAAATGAAAAAGAACGATTAAACCCGGAAAATGGAATATGTTTATCATCATTATATGATAAAGCTTTTGATATTGGACTCATAAGTTTTTCAAATGACAGAAAAGTTTTGTTATCAACAAAGTTAAAATCAAATATTGAAAAAGAATACTATTCTGCTTATTTTGCACCAATTGAGGACAAAAAACTGATTGAACCAATAAAATATAATATCAACACCAAATTCTTAGAATGGCACAGAGATTATATATTTAAAAGGTAAGAAGGTTGTTATGGAGTCAAGATTTAAGATAGGTGATACAATTTTTTGGTATTGCGATATTGAACAATGTACACATCATGCTAAAATCAAGTTCGTCAATTATGCAGGAGTTGGTTATCCAGATATAAATTATGAAGTATTAACAATTTGCTGTGGAAAAGAGCAGACAATATTTGTAGATGAAAATGATGCTATGGAAGAGGAGTTTTAAGTTATGTGGCGTAAGGTAGCCTGCAAAGACCGTTGGCGCAAGTATTGAATGAAGCTGACAGATTACGCTCTAAAAATAAATTCTTGTGTACACTTCAGCAGGGAATTTCTTCTGCCCAATTAGAAGAAATGAAAAGTGAAAAAGTTGTTTTGGTTGTTCCTGAAAAGTATATAAAAACATACCCTAAAAAGTTTCAAAGCGATATTTGGACTATAAAAAAGTTCATAGACTACATAAAAGAAATGGAGAAGTAAGGAATATTTTTCGCCGGTTTAGGCTCAACGAAAAAAAAATGAATTCTATAGTACATTTTTTGGGAAGTATTTTTGATTTATGCTTTTCATATATTTGCTTTATGCCCCTGTCGTTAATTTGTATTAATCTAAAACATGATGGTGAAAGAACATGCATAAGGCAAGTGCCATAACTTTTACATGGGAAACCTAATGTTGATTGAGGAAACGCTGTAATGGAGGTGGGGTTTTTGTCTTTAACATAATGCTAAAATGTGCGGAATCGGAGGCTGACATGCAACAACATCTGCACAAGCGTAGCGCGGTATTCGTAGCGTAGCTTCAAACGAGCCGTTGTTGTGGGGCAGACTTCGATGGGAGTGCATTTTAGCATTTTTTGGCACAGTTCCCACCGCAAATGGAAGCGTTTCCTCATTTAGATTTGTGTTTCCCAAGTTTAATTTAGATTTGCACTTGCCTTATATATTTGCTTTATGACCCTATACATTTTCAGATTAAAATGATATAATCACTGTGGTTTATTTGCCGATAAGGGCCGTTTTTATGGCGGCATAAAATATACGAGGTTCCCGGCAATGAGAGGGGAGCCACAGGAATTGCGATGAATTTCACAGAATTTGCTTTGCAGGATCAGCTGCAACAGGGAATCGCGGGGGCCGGATATGTCACTTGCACACCGGTTCAGGAACAGGTTTTGCAGAATTCCCTTGAAGGACGTGACTTGTACGTTCAGTCACAGACCGGTACTGGTAAGACGGCGGCTTACCTTGTTTCAATCATTCAGGAGCTCCTTTCGCGGGGAGAGGTGGCTGGTAAAAAAGCCCTGATTATGGTTCCCACGAGGGAGCTTGCGGTGCAGGTGCAGGAAGAGGCGGAAAAGCTATGTGCCTTTACAAAGCTCAAGTGCGGAAGTTTCTACGGCGGAGTGGGCTACGACAAGCAGATTTCCTTCCTTAAAAAAGGCTGCGACATCATGATTGGTACTCCCGGACGCGTCATTGATTTGAACAAGGGCGGCCAGATGGACTTGAGCTCGGTTGCCTTCCTCTGCATTGACGAGGCGGACCGCATGTTCGACATGGGCTTCTATCCGGACTTGCGCGAGCTGATAAAAGTGCTCCCTGTTGCGGAAAAAAGACAGACCATGCTTTTCAGTGCCACGCTTAACTCTTATGTGAAAAATCTTGCGTGGGAGTACACGAGGAACCCGGCGGAAATCACCATTGAGGCGGAAAACATCACCGTGGATGAGATTGACCAGGTGCTTTACCATGTCTCAAGCGACGACAAGATGAAGCTCCTGCTCGGACTTATCAGCAAGGAAAATCCTGAGAGCCTGATTATTTTCTGCAACACGAAGCGTACCTCCGAGGTGGTCTCAAAAAGACTCAACCGAAACGGCATTGAGAGCGAGTACATCATCGGGGATTTGCCCCAGAAGCAGCGACAGAAAATCATGGACTCCTTTAAGGAAGGAAAAGTGAAGTGCCTTGTCGCAACCGATGTGGCCGCGCGTGGCATTGACGTTAACGACCTTGCGATGGTAATCAACTACGACCTTCCGAACGAGGCCGAGAATTATGTGCACAGAATCGGTCGAACGGCAAGGGCTGGAAAATCCGGTAAGGCATACACTTTCTGTTCCGAGCAGGATGTTTACTCACTCCCACCAATCGAGCGATACATTGAAAAACAGATTCCTTCCCAGGTTGCGGACGAAAGTCTTTTTGCCGAGGACAAGAGCGCGGGCGTTTACATCAGGACGGAAAGCTATCACGAGGATTACAGGGACAAGAGCGAGTACGGAAGAAAAAAGCAGCGTGAGTATGAGGCACGTGAGTCCCGTCGTGGCGGAAGAAATGGCGGAGGAAAAAAATCATCCCGCGGAAAGGGACGCTATTCTTCAAGGAACGAAGCCGCATCCAAGGAATACAAGCGTGACCGTCGTGTGTTTAATGCCGAGGAAGAGGCCATGCTCGCGACAATGTCCACCGACGAAAGGATGAAGCTTTACAAGGAGCGTTACGGTGCGTCGTCATATTCCGCCAAGGGAGAAAACGATTCCGTGAAGAAGTCTGGAAATCAGTCGGGCTCTTCCAAAAAACACGGCTCAAAGAAAAATCAGCAGACGGGAAAATCAAGGCAGGGAGCAAAATCTTCCGCAAAAAATACAAGCCCGGCAAAATCTGCTCAGAAGGGAAAAACGGCAAAGAGAAATGACGCTGGAAGACAGATTCAGAAGACTCCCGCAAAGAAGGGATTCCTTTCCGCACTCAAGTCACTTTTCTCAAAGAAAAGATAAATGGCATCTCTAAAAACTCATTTCCAATGACTTTTTAGAGATGCTGCCGAGTTTAAAAGCCCGAAATTGCGGGCTTTTAAACATCGCATTTTCAGAGTTACCTCTAAAAACTGAAGTTTTTAGAGGTTCCCATATAACAGGAGATTTTTAAATGCTGTCAGTATCAGATTTGACATTGAAATTTAGCGAGAAGCCCCTTTTCAAGGACGTGAACCTCAAGTTCATAAAGGGCAACTGCTACGGAATAATCGGAGCGAACGGAGCGGGAAAATCAACCTTCCTCAAAGTGCTTTCGGGCGAGCAGGATTTTGACTCGGGACAGGTGAGCATAACCCCCGGCGAGCGCATGGCAAAGTTGAGCCAGGACCACTTCGCTTTCGATGAGTACTCGGTGAAAGAGACCGTGATGATGGGATATCCCAAGCTTTACAATCTGGGAAAGGAAAAGGACGCAATCTACGAGAAGCCTGATTTTTCCGAGGAGGATGGAATCAAGGCGGCGGAGATGGAAGCTGAGTTCGGTGAGCTCGGCGGATATGAGGCGGAGAATCAGATTGAGCAGATGCTTTCGGGTCTGGGTCTTGAGGAAGAATTCCACGACCGCATGATGAGCGACCTTGACGAAGGACAGAAGGTTCGTGTTCTTTTGGCGCAGGCACTTTTCGGCAATCCCGACATCCTGCTTTTGGACGAGCCTACGAACGGTCTTGATTTGGAGAGCATCGCATGGCTTGAGGACTTCCTGATTGAATTCGAGAACTGCGTGATTGTCGTAAGCCACGACCGCCACTTCCTGAATGCGATTTGTACCTATATATGCGACATTGATTACGGAAAGATTACCCAGTTCACGGGTAACTACGATTTCTGGTATCAGATGAGCCAGATTATGCAGAAGCAGGCCAAGGACCAGCAGAAAAAGCGTGAGGACAAGATGGCCGAGCTCAAGACTTTTATCCAGCGTTTTGCGTCCAATGTCTCCAAGGCGGGACAGGCATCGAGCCGAAAGAAGGTTCTTGAAAAGCTGGAGCTGGAGGAGTTGCCTGTTACAAGCAGAAAATTCCCGTACGTGCAGTTCCAGAGCGAGCGTGAGATTGGAAACTTCGTCCTTACCGCCGAGCATCTGAACTCAAAGGATTCCGAGGGCAATGTTCTTCTGAATGATTTTTCAATCACGATTCACCCGGGCGAAAAGGTCGCTTTCGTCGGTATGGAGCATAACTCAATCACCTCGTTCTTTGACATTGTGGACGGAGTTGAAAAATGCGAGGGAGCCACAATCAACTGGGGTCAGACTACCAAGCACACTTACATGGCGCGCGACAACAGCAATTATTTCAGCAACGACCTGAACATTACTGAATGGCTCAAGCAGTATTCCAAGGAGCAGGATGATTCCTACGTCCGCGGATTTTTGGGAAGGATGCTCTTTTCCGGCGACGAGGGCTTGAAACCTGTTAAAGTCCTTTCTGGAGGTGAAAAAGTCCGTTGTATGCTCAGCAAGATGATGCTTTCCGGCGCGAATGTCCTGATTTTGGACGATCCCACCAATCACCTTGACCTTGAGAGCATTGAAAGCTTGAACCAGGGCCTCGTGCGTTTTAACGGCGTGGTTCTTTTCTCAAGTCACGACCATGAGTTCATCAGCACCATTGCGAACCGCATAATCGAAATTACCCCCAAGGGAATAATCGACCGCATGATGAATTTCGACGACTACCTGAAGGACGACCACGTGAAATCCCTCAGAAAGGAATATTACGCCGGCACGGACAAAAAAATCCGCTTCTAGTCAAGGCAAAAAGGTACCCTTGGGTCTCTTCATTCACAAAGGCATCCAAGCGGTACCACAAACACCCCGTCTTTCCGTCTGTATGCGAATTCGCCTCCGGTGACTACCATCAGGACATCTGGTTCCCGAATTTTTTGAGCTGCGTTTTTTTCATTGTGATTCTGAATCAGATGTTTTAGCTCCAATAAATGCTGGCTTGCTTCTTCAATCTCATGGCTTCCAAGCTTGAACTCGATGATCGCATATTTTCCGTCGCGAAGATGCAGCACGCAGTCTGCCTCAAGATCATATCGGTCATGGTAATACGAGATTTTTCCGCCGTATTTTGTACTGTATGCGCGCAAATCCCTCATGCACAGGCTCTCAAACACAAAACCGAAGGACCGTAAATCTGTCATGTAGTAATCCGGCTCCAGTCCCAATGCCGCAACCGCTATGGAAGGATCGCAGAATCCTCTTTTTTTACCGGATCTGATTGCCGTCGCTGACCTGATTGAAGGGCACCACGCCTCAATGTCTTGGATGATGAACAGTTTTTCAAATGCCTGGATATACGAGGAGAGGGTGTCTTGTGAAATGGACTCGGAAGCTGAAACGACATCTTTAAGAATGTTGCTCGTCTTTGCCAGAGTAGAGATGTTGCGTGCGTATGAGCGTAAAATCTGGGATGCCCAAGTTGGATTCCGTTTTATTCCGTCTACCGTAGAAATATCCGTCTCGCATACGCTGTCGATGTAGTCTCTTGCAATTCGAAGTTTTGCCCGGTCGCTTTTTCGTGAGAGGAATCCTGGCCAACCGCCTCTGCATGATGCGAAAATTATCTGTTCTATTTCCAGATCTGATTTCGCCTCAATTTCCATCTCCGGGTTTTTGAACAATTCTGCAAGGGAAACTTTGCCGTTTGACTCTCCGGTTTCAAAAAGACTCATTGTCTCAAGCCTTAGCCTTGAAATTCTTCCTGTTCCAGAGTGACTTATTTTGGATCTGTCAACGGAATTTGAGCCTGTAAGTATGTATAGTCCGGTCTCATTTCTGCTGTCAACGGAAACTCTGACCGCATCCCAAAGGACAGGAGCCTCCTGCCATTCGTCAATAAGCCGGGGAGTTTCGCCCGCAAGGAGCAGGGAAGGTTTTGTCGCCGCAGTTTGAAGATAGCCTTGTCTTTTGTCCGGATCCTGCATTTTCAGTATGCTTTTTGCATGATGTTCCGCAAACGTTGTTTTTCCGCTCCATTTTGGCCCCTCAATCAGCACCGCGCCGCTGCATTCCAAGCGAAATTTCAATTCATCATCCTGTAATCGTCGTCTATATTCCATTTTACCCTCATTTTCATTCTATACCATTCGGCATTTTTGTGCAATATCGTTCGGTACTTTTGCGGTATTTTGTTCGGCATTTTTGCGGTATTTCATTCGGTGTTTTTGCGGTATTTCGTTCGGTATTTTTGCGGTATTTCATTCGGCATTTTTGCGCCATCTTTCCACTTTCCGCTTTCCACTTTCCGCTTTCCACTTTCCACTTTCCACTCGTTCCCCCTCTTGACCTATTTTCAAATAAGAATTAGAATATCATTATGTTTGAGTTAAAAGATTCCATGCCCTTCGAAACGGAAGAGGACGATTTTGATACCGTAATGGCAAGCGACATCACTTTCTCTGGTAAAATCAAGTTTGCCAAGCCGTTTATGATTAAGGGAAAAATGAACGGAAATATTGAAGCTACCAGCGATCTGCTTGTTGATTTGGATGCCGAGATCAATGCTGACATTGTTGCCGACCGTGTGCTCGTGAGGGGCAAGGTTAAGGGCAATATAAGCGGATACAAGCTTGTTTATGTGGCCGCTTCTGGAACCGTCATCGGGGACATTAAGTCTGCGCAGGTTGTGCTTGAGCCGGGCTCGACTTTTTCCGGCAAGTGCTCCATGACGAACGCGCCAGAATAATTTTAGGAAGGTTGTCTTATGAAAAGCATGAGAAAAATAGTTGGACTGATTTTTGTCTCTTTGATTTCACTTTCATCTGTTTTTGCGCAGGGAAAGCCGGATGCCAGAAAAGAGTGGCTGAACGGACGCTATGCAAGGGCCATTGAGATCTGTGAGGACGAGCTGAAGGCAAATCCGCGCAGCCTTGATTCTTATGTGGTTTTGTGCTGGGCTCTCGTGGACAACAAGCAGTATGCGGAAGGAGAGCAGAGGGCAACGGCCGCAAGAAGAATTTTCCCGGATGATGTCCGCTTGATTGAGATTCTTGGCGAGGCAAAGTATTTCCTGGACAAAAATACAGAGGCGCTTGAGCTTTTCCAGCTGTATGTCGCAAGAACAAGGGAAAGTTCCGCTTCACGTCTTGGCAGAGTGTATTTCCTTACCGGCGAGATTTACATCAGGCAGGCAAAATACGAGCACGCTGACATAGCTCTTTCAATGGCCGTGCGTCTTGAACCCGCTACAGGAAAGTGGTGGGCACGCCTCGGTTATGCAAGGGAAATGGCGAAGGATTACAGAAATGCCATCGCGGCTTATGATAAGGCACTGGATTTGAATCCGTCTTTTTCTGATGCCGCAAGTGGTAAAACCCGCTGCCAGTCACATCTCTGATTTTTGATTTATGGAAAAGACCGTACATTTTGAAACTCTGGGTTGCCGACTCAACCATGATGAGAGCGAGGGAGCTGCAAGAGCCTTTGTCCTGAACGGATTCAACGCTGACATGGAGGAGGTGACTGCACGCACGTCTCTTTCGGAGCAGGTCATTCTTTCGGTAATCAACACATGTACGGTGACGGGCAAGGCAGAGCAAAAGGCACGGCGGATTATCCGGCTTCTGCTTGAGAAATTTCCCGCCGCACCAATCATCGTGACGGGGTGCTACGCTGAGCTTGATTCCGACGAGATCAAAAATCTGTGCCCGGACCGCATCGTCATAATTCCGGGCCCGAAAAAATATCTTCTTTCACTTCTTGCGCATGAGATGTCCCACGGCGGACTTCTTGACGCATGGGACGGCCGCTTTGATTTTAACTCGCTCACACATTTTATTGACTCTGAGCTTTCCAAGACACACAATGGTCTGAATCCATTTTCACTTTTTACGCCTGTCTTCGAAAAGCACAGCCGGGGTTCAATCAAAATTCAGGACGGATGCAACTGCTCGTGCACATTCTGCCGGATACACCTTGCGAGGGGAAAATCTCTTTCTCTCGATGCAGACACGCTCATAAGACGCATTCAGGAGATGGAAAAGCTAGGATTAAAGGAAGCCGTCCTTACCGGAGTGAACCTGAGCCAGTATTCCAGCTCATATATGGATGAAAAGATCAACTTCGCGCGTCTTATAAATCTTATTCTTCAAAAAACGGACGACATTTCCCTGCGAATCTCCTCGCTTTACCCGCAGAGCGTAAACGACGAGCTTTGCCGCATCCTTGAGAGTCCACGTGTACAGCCGTTTTTCCATTTGAGCATTCAGTCGGGTAGCGATGAAATCCTGCGTAAGATGAACAGGCCGCATTCGGTCGCGCAGGTAGAGGAAGCCATTGAAAGTCTGAGGAAGGTAAAGGACAATCCTTTCATTTCGTGCGACATCATCGCAGGTTTCCCGGGAGAGGGTGAGGCTGAGTTTGGCATGACGCAGTCGCTGGTGGAAAAATCAAGGTTCGCATGGATACACGCATTTCCTTTTTCACCAAGACCAGGGACTCCCGCAAAGGACATGAGACCGCAGGTGCCGGAAAGGGAAAAGGGATTCAGGGTAAGGTGGCTTACCGAGATGGCGGTGCGCGGAAAGATTGACTATATCCGTGAGTGGAAGGGAAGGACTCTGAGCGCAATCGTGGAGAACAGCAGGACCCAGCGGATTTTCGGAGTGCAAAAAATCCATGCGGTGACGGAGAACTTTCTGCATGTGGAATGTCCGCTTCCAGATTTCGGAAAAAATATCCCGGCTCCAGGAAGCAGAGTCTCCGTGTGCATTGGAGAGCCCTTGGAGGACTCAATCAGGGGTGGCCGGGAAATTGAGTGCGCGGGGCAAATCAGTTTTTCTTGATTGCGACCAGGGTGAGGTCATCGTACTGCTGGTCTTCCCTTATTCCGGAGTAGTAAACATGCGTCGGATCTGTCTCAACTTCGGAGCGGTTCATGCAGTAAGTGCTGTAGTCCCTGAAATGCATCCTGAGGAATTCATCAATTTTTTTGTCGGCCTTTACCTTGTCGCTCTGGCCCATTCCCTTTGTCTGATACATTCTGAAAACTTTTTCCACCGACACCAGCGCCATGATTGCTTCCTCTGCCGTTCCATCGCAGTTCGAGAAGTCAAACGTGAAGGTTTCGTTCGGATTCGGATTGTGCCATTTTTTCAGCTCATAGCTTCCGCGTGAATAGACGCTCTCGATGATGTCATTTACACGCTCAGGAGTCATCTCTTCCGAAGACTCTCCGACCGTATGGTTTCCATGCTCGTCTCCATCCTTGAGTCCGCTTTCCTGGCATGTCACAATCTTTCCGTCAGCGTTTCGGAAATTTCTCTTCGCCTCTTCAATACCGTCAGTGTAGAGGAAAAGCACGTCGTTCTTTTTCAGCGTGAGTTTTACAACCTTGTATCCGCCCTTCATGTCAACGAGGTCCGTGCTGAACATTCCCGCCGCAGGTGTCTCAGGAAGATTGATTGATTTTTTCTTCTTTTCCGTTCCGTCGTAAATCTGCACGAGGGAGTCACCGGCATTGCAGAACCAGCAGTCACCGGTGCGTGTGTTCATGAGGCAGAGAGTAAATGCGGCGAAGCGTCCCTTGAATCCGCGGCTTTCAATGAGGTCGTTGATTTGTCCAACCACAGGTCCGAGGTTCGTTCCCTGGGCAGGATTCTTCATGCTCCAGTTACTGAACGCGTTAAGGAAAAGGGCTGCGACCTCGACCATGATCAAAGCGGCCGGAACTCCGTGTCCTGAAACGTCGCACTTGATGATGATGTAGTGGTCCTTGTCAATCTGCTTGTAGTCAAAGTAGTCTCCGGAAAGGTCGTCTGCACCGGCGTAATAGCTGAAGAAATCCGCGCCCTCTGTTTTCATAAATCCGTAGGTGAGCGTGTTTCCCTTTTCATCGGTTTGCAGAGGAATGAATCTTGTCTGGACTTCTTTACCGAACGTTAGGTTTTTCGCCTGTACCGCTGCCTCTACAAGTCCGTGAGTCATTTCGTTAACTGTGTCGCCGAGCATTCCAATCTCGTCCTTGCTCTTGATGATGATGTCCTTTCCGGAAAGATTCTCCTTGTTGTCGGTATCGCGGATCATGGCGACGTGTTTTGCGAGCTTGACGATCGGGCGGACAATAATCAGCGAGATGATGAATGAGAAGAAAAATCCGAGGAGAAGACCCAGACCCACGATGATTCCCGTCATCTTGATGATTGCGCTCTGTGCGTTGCGGATCTCATTGACAAGTGCCTCCGTGCTGATTTCAACGAAGACAATTCCATGTACGTAATTCTGCTCCGATCCGTGGCGGTACAGTACCGGCTTGTAGAACTGATAGATTGTGTTCTCAGCGTCAATTGAAGTTGAGTCGTAAGTGGGGTAGGAGCTGATTGCGGATGATGCGAGCTCGTCCAAAATTGTGTTTACGCGGTTTGAGAGCTGCGTGGTGATTTCTGAGATTTCCGTCTGTCTTTTTATTGATTCCTCGTCGGTGGATCCTGCAAGGGAAATTCCTTCCTCCGTGAGTTCCGTAATCTGCTCTGCGATGAAGTTCACTTCGGAACCTGCCTTTTCATTGAGCGACGCGCAAATTCCTGAAAGCTCCTTCATGTTCTCAAAGTTCAAGCGGCTCTGACCGAGAACAAAAGTCGGTGTTTCAATCTTTGAGGCAATGGACGGGTCGTTCGTAGCCCAGATGTAGTCGAGGTTCATGTCATTTTCGGTTTCAGAGAATCCTGTGATCGTCGCATAGTTTGCGTCGGAAAGCGCGAGAGATTCTTCGGTAAGGTCGCTGAGTGCGAGAAGGTTGGAGCTTGCGTTCGGCAGGTTGATTTTTGCTCCGCTCGCAATTGAGTCAAGGATTACGTGGACTTTTTCCTGCAGACCCTTTGCCCTTGTCTGCTCCTCACGTTTTATCATAAAGTAGCCCAGTGCAATGGCGAGTGACACAATCAGCACGACAATCAGCGTCATTGTATATGCCACGAGTTTTACGCGGAGGCTCAATCCCTTCCTGTGCATCATTTCCTGCTTGTTCTTTCTTTCTTCAGGCATAATGTCTCCTTCAATCAGTGCCTTAACTTCTGCTTGTATAACCATCGCTTCCTTTGCCGTTCTGGTAAGTCCCTTGAACGCCGCAATGAAGACGAATATTCCGAGTATGAGAATGACAATCACCGCAATGAGCGAAATGTCAATCCTGAATTTTCCGCTGCCAAAATATGTGAGCCACTTCGGCAGGAATTTAAATTCCTTGTATGGTTTTACGGTTCCGAATTCTTTTACCGTGAGAATCTTGCTTTTTGAGATGTAAGTTCCGCGGTCGGTGTGATAGAGTCCCACGTAATAGTCGCCTGCGTCAATGCCCTGCAAGGTGAGTCCGGTAATCCTGTTGTCGCTTGTTACTGTGTATGCCCCGTCCGCCGCAGAGATGGTATAGTCATAAGGTGCCTTGCCGTCGCTGTCCACATAGATTCTTGAGATGGTTCCTTCGTAAGTGAATCCGCCTCCGAAAATTTCCATGTCCAGATCGCCGAAAACATTGAACTGCGTGTTGATTGCCGTTATGTATGTCTGCGGCACGTATTTGTTAAGGAAGAGAACTTCAGTGACAGGCTCGCTGACGTTTCCGACATCATCAATGGCCGAGACCGTGAAAAGATAGACTCCGTTCCTTTTGTTCGTGAAAGATTCACTGAGAGCCTCTTTGTCCCCGCGTGCATATTTCGGAAGGTCCTCCGGGTTTTGGATTTTGCGCTCATTTTTTTCAAGCAGCTTTTGCTTTATTTCTTCGATGGCCTGTGAGTTCAGCCTGAGCGGATGACTTGCATTTACGGCCAGTCTGCTCGGTATGGAGTCCACATATTGCAGGGCCCATGTGTATCCGTCAACATCGGTATCTGCGGGATCGTGGTTCCAGCTGATTGAGAATGTGTTGCTCTTCAAAAGTCCGTTGTCATCAAGTGGCAGCGGATCAAAAATGATTTTTGCCGGAGCTACGGTATCCCTTCTGTAGCAGAGTGTCGCGCTCTTTGACCAGTTGTCGGCATAGTCAACCTGCTTTGCTTTCAGATACCAGAGTCCGTCTTCAGGTGCCTGCGTCTCAATCTGGTTTTCCTGAGGGAAGTTCGTTATTTCTTCTTTCGGCTCTTCGTTGATGTCGCGCGTCCAGATGTAAGAGAATCCCTTTATGCCGGATGAGTCGGATGATTCTTCCAAACTCATTAGGACTGTGCTTGAGGTTCCTCCTCTTCCTTCCTCAAAGGATCTCGGCACAATCCTTGGCGGAACAGCGGAGGAGTCTTTTAGGAGCATCGCAATCTGGTAGTTGCCTTTTCCTGCTGCCTGCTGCCATACAAAAGCGAGTTCCTTCTGCTTGCTTGCCGTTACAGGGAATGTTGATGTCGTGACTTTTTGTGCAAGCTCAACAGGGTCATCCCAGAAAAGGTCGAGTCTCTGGCTCATGTACATCTTGTTGTTGGAGCCCTGGCTTTCAGTCCACATAAGATAGAGCGAGTCATTGAAGACAAAGAACTCCGGGTGAAGACCTCCCGGCGATGTGCTCAGCAAATCGGGCTCAGAAAGCAGTTTTCCGTCCGCCGAGATTTTTCCCACGTACACGGATGTGTTCGAGCTGTTGAACGGGGAGCGCTCCCACGCTATGAAAGACTCTTTTCCGAATGTCTGTATGACCGGACGCTGGTTGCTGTAGTTCTGGTATGATGCGACGGTCTCCGTTGCCATGACGGGTTCGCTCCAAGTTTTGCCCGAGTCCTTTGAAAGCGACGTGAAAATCTGGAACGAATAATGCGAACCGGAAGAGTAGTGCGCCTGGAATGCAATCATGTCTCCGCCATTTACCGGTGCAAGGTAAGGAATCAGCGGATTGGATGCTCCGGGAAACGAAAAGTTGAAAGGAGAGAAATCCGTCCAGTCGCTTCCATTTTTTGACGTGGAGTACACGAGTGAGAATGATTCATTTTTTCCCTTGGTGGCAAAGAGCACGAATGTGTCGCTGGATGTTGCGAAAATGCGCGGACCCACAAGAGGCACGTCCTGCTCGGGAAGTTTTGTCTGCTTGAAATTTGATGCATCGCTGCTTGTGAAGACGGAGATTTCGTTCAGACCTGAGAGTACCGCCACGGCCATTGTTCCCTTGGTGTTGAGGGCTGCGGAATATATTTCTGGAATCTCGCCTGAATACGAGAACGGTCCTGCGAATCTTTTTCCCGCGCTCCAGTTCACGCTGTCGGTGCTTGTGCTTATGGAGATGTGAATCTCTTTTTTCTCTTTGTCAATCTCTTCCCAGAAAGCTGCGGAGACAGGGGATTTTTTTGTGGTTCCCGAGACGGCGGTTGGGAATCGGCAGTCAACAGATGATGACGTTACGGGCTTTGGATTTTCCCAGTAAAGGGTCTGCGGGAAGATGCTTGACGCTCCCAGTGCAATGAGAAATGATGCTGCAATAAAAAATCTTAATCTTTTCAATTTAACATACCCTTAATGCGGCTCTGAAGTTTCTGCACTTTTGCCGATCTTCTGTTCGCCGGATTTTTCAGCAGCTCCTGAAGATTGGAGTTCGCCGCTATGACATTTCCATTCTGCAGATAGGTGATGGCCTGCTGGTATTTTGCTTCGTCGCTTGCGCTGAGTACGACTGCTGCCTGTGCTCCTGTTCTGAGTGCGACCTCATCAAGGACCGCGATTGCAACGTCATTGTTTGGATCAAGTGCAAGGGCTTTGTTTGCCAGGGACTTTGCGTTTGCGAGCAACATTGTGTCACGACCTGCGCTGTCCAGCTGTTCCTTTGCCTGTTTCGCGTAAGTTCCTGCCTCGCCTGCCGCAGCGGATGTAGGGGCGACCGCAATCTGCTTGAGTCCGAGATCGAGCTCCACCTTGTACATGAAGTCCGAAAGTCCCGGATAGTTCGGGGAAATCTCGTGGAGGTCCTGCAAATCGGAATATCCGTTCTGAGCCGTAGTATCACGCTTCGCGTAGTTTATTGCCTTCAGTTCCTCAAAGCGAACCTTGAACGACTCGTTGAACTGATTCAAATCGAGCACCTGGTCAATTCTCATGGAAAGCAGGTTTGCCTTCTGGTTGTGAGGATAAATTACCTTGAGCTCGTTCAGCTTGTTCTTCGCCTTTGAAAGAAGCTCGCGTCCCTCCGCCTTGTTTCCCTTTGCAATCAGCTCCTGTCCCTGCTCGTAATAGATGTTTGACATGGAAAGAATTTGCGACATCTCCGGGTAAAGCGCGTCGTTCGGATTCAGCTCCTTGCCGCTCTTGATTGAAAGGGCAACGTTCACGAGGTTTCTGAGTCTTTCAAGCTCCTCGTCCGAATCCAACTCGATGTCCATGAACTTGCACCAGCTGTTTCTTACCTCATCCGCCTGATTTATCTGGTTGCTCGCCTCGTCAAAATCTCCCGCGTAGTAGGATGTCCTTGCGCTGTTTTTATATGACCTGAGTTCCTGGACGAGAAGGGGCTTCTGTTTTTCCGCGATGTCCTGCTTGAGCTTGTTCAGATTGTCGTAGGTCTCCTCCTGAATCATCACGTCTCTTTTCAAGCTGTCGTATGAGCTTTCGTAAAGTGACATTGCCCTGTCCAGATTTGTGCGCGCTGATTTGTAGTTCGCCTGCCTGTATGCGGTAAGGGACCTGTTGTAGTAAATGTTGATTTGGTTCTGAGCCTGCAATGCCTCTCTCTGCTGTGCCTTTGCCTGTGATGAGAGCGCGTCGGTCTGCGAACTGAGCTTCTGTATGTTCGTGATTGAGTCGTTGATTTTTTTCTGCATGAGCTGGATGTTGCTTGAGTATGTGGAGCTTCCCCTGCTCAAAACGGCCGAGCCTTCCTTCAGGGTCTTTACGTCAAGGTCAATAATCTGCCTGAACGTGCTTATGCTGGAAAGAAGCTTTGACGGCATCTGTCTTGCGTTTTCATCCGACGCATCCGGGATGAGAGACATGAGGGCCTGGTATTTCTCGGAATCCTCCACGTACATCTGCTTTCCCGCGTTGATGATTCTTGTTCCCGCAGAAAGAATCGCCTCGCCGGAGTATTCCCCACATGCCTTGCTGATTGCCTCATATCCTTCGGTGTATGCTTTTGCCGCGCTTTCCCACTTGGGAACGTCCTGCGTGAATACGGTTTTGAGCCACACTTCCTTTTCTCTTTCCGCCGCTGTGTTTGAAAGCCGTGCGAGCGTGTTTGACTCGTTGACGAAAAAATCAGTGACCTTGTCAACCTTGTCTCTCATGTCCTGAGCGACCTCAGCGGAACTCTTGTCAATGAAATCATATACCTGATAGACGTGCTCTGCCGCATCCGAGGCGAAAAGCAAAAGCTCGTCCGATTTCGTGCAAAGCGTCTCCAGATAGTTTCTGGATGCCTCAAGGTTCGTCTTATATTCGGTCTTTGAGCTTTTATAACTTGTCTCCAGCGGTTTGATTGTTCCGTTGATTTTGAGAAAATCATCCATAATTGGAACGATTCCTCTGAGTCCGCTGATTTTGTCGGATATTGCGGTAAGATCCGAGGGATATGCCAGAAGTGCGTCCTGAGTCATTACGGAGGCCAGTCCTTTGCTCAGCTCGTTTCCCTTTACCTCGATCAGTCCTATGAGATCCATCAGGAGCGTGTCCCACTGTCTGTCTATGGCGCCGATGATTCCCGTGTATTCCGTGCGTCCTGTTCCCATGATGAATTTCGTGAGATAGGAGAGATAGCTTGCGTCCTGAATTGCGCGTGATCCCTTCAGATTGTTGAAGGTCGTCTCTAATTTTTTTCCGTCGCTGAGAATCGTGTTCCTGATTGAGACGAATTCCTTCATGACGGATTTTACCTTGTCAAGTGATGCCGCTGATTTTTCAGGGCTTGCAGGATTGTATGAGTCCAAGCCGGATTTCAAGTCCTGGGAAATTGTGCTCAGTTTTTTCTGAAGGTTCTGATAATCCTTGACCCTTGCCCTTACGTTTGACTCAAGCGCGGAAACATCATCGTAGACATTCTGCGACAGACCGCCGTTCAGGAAGACATCCTTTCTGTATTCGATGGGGACTGTTCCGGTGCTGTCCTTTACGTAAAAATAATTTGCGGCGTCAGAAAAATTTCCCGCCATGGTGAGTTTATATGCCGCGGTAATGGCGTCATTAAAATAGGAAGGATAATACGGATAGTCCTTCAGATATGTGTTCGTTTGTTTTGCTGCTCCAGAACCTGCGTTTGCCGTGCCGTTTCCTGAGTTTGCATCTGTGGCAGATGGGGCAGAAGCCGTAGCGGAAGCCTGGGTCGTTCCTGATGTCTGGGTTCCTGTTCCCTCGCTTCCCTTGGAGGAGTCTTTAGAAGTTTTTTTTGTGGATCCGTCCTTCAGCTCTGTGCGCACCACCCCAGATCCGTCAGACTTTTCCTTTTTACCTCCCGCCCACAAGCTGCCTGAGTAAATGAATATAATTCCTATGCTAACGCAAAAAAATCTCTTTAACACCTGGATCTCTCCATAAAATTCCCTGAATGCAAAATCCTGCAATAAATTTTCGGCAGAATTTTCCCCTTTCTTCAATTATATCATTTTGCACGCATACCGCCAATAGCCCCCCTAGACTATCATCATTGAATTCTATATAATAGGCTTCATGTTGACAGTAATTACTATAATATGTCTTTTTGGTGCCGTGGGATTTCCAACTTTCATGCTGATGCTCGTCTATCCGTTCAGCAAAAAGGCAGCTCTTTTCTGGTCAAATTACATAACACGCAGGTCCTCAAGACTTTATTTCGCCATATTGAAATGTTACCGGGGATTCTTGTATCTGGGGGACAAGAGCCGCTTCAAGGATTTGCCCGAGCAGTTTCTTGTGATCTCAAACCATCAGAGCCTTCTTGACATAGTGCTGTACCTGCATTATTTCCGCGGAAGGGAAGTCCGTTTCGTTGCCAAGGACACATTGCGCAGCGTGCCGATGGTCGGTAAGATGCTCCATTCACAGCGTCATTGCATGATTCCGAGGAAGGGCAGTCCCACCGTGGCGATGAAGCACCTTGAGAATTTCGGAACGCAGGTCGTGAAGGAAAATCAGATTCCCATAATCTTCCCTGAGGGCACCAGAAGCCGCGACGGAAATTTGGGACAGTTTTATTCCGCAGGTTTCAGACGGCTCGTTCAGTCAACGCATCTTCCGGTAGTCGTCTGTGCTTTGGACGGAGGATGGAGACTTTCCAGGGTAACTAACTTGATTCGCAATCTTAAGAGGGGCAGTTACCGTGCGAAAATCCTCAAGATTTATCCGGCTCCACAGGGAAAGGAGGACGAGAAGATAATCCTGGAGGAAAGCAAGTCCCTGATTCAGGCTCAGCTGGATGAGTGGAGGGCGCTCCCGGCGGATTCTCTTTCCGTTTAGTGGAATTTTTGCCTGTTTTTTGAAGAATTTATGTCCATTATGGGGATAAAGACTTGACACAAATGCTTAAATTTGTGTATTATCACAGAATAGATATTATTATGGAGGAATGTCATGGCTGGAGCAAGTAAAAACTCTCGTACGACCGTTGCGACCCAAAAGTTTTTCTGCCCTTGTGGCGGTGAAATCTCAATGAAGACTATGTTTGAGAAGGGCCGGCTCAGAAATATTGCTGAGTGCCAGAAGTGCAAGCGCGTCGAAAGAAGACCGAAAGACTTCAAATAAGAGTTTTCAATAAATTTTTAATCCGCAAGGATGGGGCAGCTGTTTTTGAGTGGTGTGCCCTAGGTGAATTGTTTCTATTGATGTATGTCCGCATAAAAGCTTAGGGACATATATATTTTATGGGGGGTAATCCTTTGGCAGAAGAAAAGAAGAATGCAGAGAGAAAATCATCTGCAGAGAAAAGACATGCACAGAGCGAAGTTCGTCGCCTGCGCAATAAAGCAGTAAAATCAACATGCCGCACAAGCGCAAAGAAATTTGTTGCAGCCGTGCAGAAGAAAGATCAGGAAGCAGCAAAGGCCGCTTTGGTCGCACTTCAGCATGAGTATGATGTGGCCCAGCGCAAGGGTGTTATGCATCGCAACGCTGTTTCCCGCAAGAAGAGCCGCATGTACAAGCTTTACAATGTTACTTTCGGAGTTACAAAGGCTGCCGAGTAATAGGGGATGGGGTGTCTGCGGACATCCCTCTCGTACATTGGGATTTTGTTCTAAAATTTTTAGGAGTGTATGATGTCTGCTAAAAAGGTAACGAAATATGACTTGATTGAGGCGATTTATCAGGATAGCACTGGTTACGAGAAAAAAGTTGTTCAGGATGTTCTGGAATTGCTTCTGCAGAATATTAAGGGAGCTTTAAAGGATGGTAGCACCATAGAACTTCGTGGATTTGGAACTTTTGAGCCGCGTCTCAGAAAGGGACGTGAAAAGGCTCGTAACCCAAAAACAGGCGAGTCTCTGTCTGTTGCACCTCATTATGTCGCTGCTTTTAGGGCTGGTCAGGAACTGAAAAACGCCCTGTGGGAATTGCCGGTGGAGAAAGCAGGCAGTTCCAAATAATAAGAGACGAACGACGTGAAGCACGTAAAGACATTACTTCTTGTCATTTCTGGTGCCGTTCTATTTTCATTTTCTCATCCCGGATTTATCTTCGAAAACGGATTAGGAGTCTTAGGATTTTTGGCTCTTATTCCTGTTTTTATTTCCATTCATCGGGTGAGTCTTAAATCCGCATGGCTTTGGGGCTTGTTTTACGGAGGTCTTTCCTACGGCCTCCTGTGCTACTGGCTCGCTTCATTCAATCCTTATACAATCTACATCGGGGTGCTGGGGTTCGCTTTGATGACGGCCCTTGTTTTCGAGCTTCTAAAGCTTACCGACGCTCTTTTTTCGAGAAAATCACCGGGAAACTCTCCGTATGCAATGGCTCTGCTTTGGTGCGTCTATGAGTATCTCAAGACGAAAGGCTTCCTTGGATTCAGCTACGGAATCATTGGGTACAGCCAGTGGAATAGCAGTCTGCTGATTCAGTCCGCGTCGCTTTTCGGTGTGTGGGGTGTTTCCGCTCTCTGCGTGTTTACGTCAGCATTCTTTTCTTCCTTTATTCTGAGCGCGTGGTCCTTGGGTGAGGGAGGAAAAAAATCACTTGCGGTAAAAAATCTGTTTGCTGCCTTGAAATCCGAGATGATTCCTGCCATCATTCTGTTTGCCTCCTTCATGTTCTTTTTTGTTTTCGGTGCGGCAAGACTGAGCTCGTGCGGGAAAAAATCAGCGGGAAAAAGCCTTTCCGTGGCTTGCATTCAGAACAACACCGACTCCGACAAATATGGATTTGACGTCTACAAAAGGGATGTGGCGAATCTGATTGACTTGAGCGAAAAAGCCATTGCCGCGCATCCTGAGGTGGAGCTTGTGGTTTGGCCCGAGACCGCCGTGGTTCCTCCGATTGTATTTCATTATGAAAGAAAAACCGACGAAAGACGCGTCCAGATGATTGAGGAGCTGCTTGATTTTATGGAAAAGAGCGGTAGAGCCTTTGTAATCGGAAACCAGATGAGCGTGGACAACGGTGGAAAGTATATTGACGATTATAACGCGGCCCTGCTGTTTGATTCGGAGAAAAACAACATAATGCCGCCGGAGCCAGAGACCTACTACAAGATGCATCTGGTGCCCTTCACTGAGTATTTCCCTTACGAGAAGATTGCCCCGAAACTTTACAAAATGCTCCTCATGGGCGACACACATCTCTGGACTCCCGGAACCGAGGCAAAGGTCTTTTCTGCCCGCGGACTTGATTTTTCCGTCCCGATCTGCTTCGAGGACTCTTTCGGCTCTCTCTGCCGCTCCTTCGTGAAAAATGGCGCGCGATGTTTTGTCAATATCAGCAACGACTCTTGGTCATCAAGCAATCCGTGCCAGATCCAGCATCTTTCCATGTCGGTGTTCAGAAGCGCAGAATGTGCCGTTCCGTCGGTGAGAAGTACCGCGAGCGGAATCACCTGCTTCGTGGATTTATGCGGCAGGGTCCACAATAGGAGCGAGCCGTTTGCCATGAATTACGTTGTCTGCGATGTCCCTGTCCTGGATGATTACTCTCCCACGCTTTATGTGAGGTTCGGTGACTGGCTTCCGTGCCTTGAGATTCTTGTTCTTGCCCTGATTTTCATCCTGCGTGCCTTTCCCTTGATTTTTATGAGGCTCAAAGGAAAAAATGCCGGAAATTCCTCAGAAAAACCCCGCCAAAAGAATAAAAATTCATAAAATTTGGGCTTTAGTACTTGACGTAAAATGCAAAAAAAAGCATAATTTAGTTACCTATAAATATTAAGGAGTTCTATCGTGCCTTGTGGAAAGAAAAGAAAGCGCGCAAAGATAGCGACACATAAGCGAAAGAAGAAGCTTAGACGGAATCGGCATAAGAGCAAGTAATCGAAATCTTGTTTTTATGTTATGCAAGACCGCGGTTGTTTTCGGACTTACTGCGGTCTTTTTTTTACCTGATTTTTTTGCTATATTCGCGGGATTAGGGGGACGATTTGTTACTTCAGAAAATACATTCACCGGATGATTTGAAAAAAATCCCTGAGGATCAGCTGTCCCTTCTGGCCGGTGAAATCAGAAGCGAAATCATAGAGGTCGTCGCAAAAAACGGCGGACATCTTGCAAGCAATCTTGGTGTGGTGGAGCTTGCCATCGCACTTCACAGAGTGTTCGACAGTCCCAAGGATGCCATAGTCTGGGACGTGAGCCATCAGTCTTATCCCCACAAGCTTCTTACCGGGCGCTATCCGGATTTTCCCTCGCTCAGGACTCACGGCGGTATGTCGGGATTCACCAGAATCTATGAGAGCCCCCACGATTTTTTTGATGCCGGTCACGCGTCGTCCTCCATTTCATCAGCTCTCGGTCTTCTTACGGCATGGGATTTGCAGGGCAGGGATGACAAGGTTGTTGCCGTTATAGGTGACGGTGCTCTTACGGGCGGTATGGCGTTCGAGGCTCTGAGCCATGCGGGACATCTTGCGAAAAAACTTGTCGTGGTGCTTAACGACAACCAGATGTCAATCAGCCGCAATACCGGTGCCATTTCCCGCTATCTCTCCCAGCTCACGATGGGCGCTCCCTACCAGAGGATAAGGCGCAAGATAGACCGTGTAGTGGATCTAATCCCGTATTTCGGCAGCCATCTGGGAAAATTCGTCTACAGGTTCAAGCGCGGACTCAAGGGGCTTTTGCTCACCAACAATCTTTTCGTGGACTTGGGATTCGAGTACGTTGGACCTTTGAGCGGACACAACATAAGGCAGCTGGAGGAGACTTTCCGCCGCGTCAAGAAGATTCCCCGTCCCGTGGTCATTCATGTCGTCACGAAAAAGGGGCGCGGTTACAGGCCTGCTGAGGACAATCCCTCGGCGTTTCATGGGGTGGGCCCCTTCAACATAAGCGACGGCGTGATGGAAAAATTCGACACGATGAGCTTTACCGAGGTTTTCAGCCGCAAGATGGTGTCTTTGGGTGAGAGCAATCCTTCCGTGGTGGCCGTAACTGCTGCGATGGCAAAGGGTACCGGGCTTGCGTCTTTCTCAAGGCATTTCCCGGACAGATTTTTTGACGTGGGAATAGCCGAGGAACATGCCGTTACTTTTGCCGGTGGACTTGCGGCGGGCGGTTTGGTTCCTGTGGTGGCAATCTATTCGACTTTCATACAGCGTTCGGTTGACCAGATAATTGAGGACGTGGCCATGCAGAACCGTCATGTGGTTATGGCGTTTGACCGTGCGGGGGCCGTTCCGTCCGACGGAGAGACACATCAGGGAATATTCGACATTGCCCTTTTGCGCTCGGTTCCGAATCTTTCCATCCTTACCGTAACTTCCGCGTCCGACCTTTCTCTCTGCCTTGACTGGGCTGTTAATGTGAACAAGGGGCCGGTCGCAATCAGGTGGCCGAAACTTTCATCGCCCTCCGAGATAGACGCTTTCTCCGCTCCAGTTGAGCCGGGCAAGGGACTTTATATACCGTGCGGTAAATTCGCTCCGGCCATCAGCGCGGAATTTGAGGACGCTCCTTCCGTGGACGGAAAACCGAGAAAGCGGGTCCTTTTGGTGCTTACGGGCTCCCTCTACGGTGAGTGCCTGATCGCCGCCAGATCCATGATCATCAAGGGAATTGTCGTGGACATGTACGTGCTGCGCTTTGTAAAGCCCTTTGACGAGGAGCATTTCCTTTCCTGCGCGAAGGATTACGATGCCATTCTTTTCCTTGAGGACGGCATGAAATCCGGCTCCATGGCTGAGTATCTTCAGGGGCTGGTGCTCAGAAAATCTGCTGGGGCAAAATCATGTCCCCGTACCGACATAATCACTTTCCCGGACAAATTCATCTCAAACGGCACCAGGTCGCAGATCCTTGAGGAAGCGGGCCTTTCCGGTGGACAGATTGCTGAGAGAGCCGTCCGTGCCCTTGTATAAAAACGCAAATGGTGGCATAATTGTTTCTATGGATAAAAAAAATTTGGAGATGCGTCTTGCGCGACGGAGCATTTCTACTTCAAGACCGGCATTTGTAATGGGCATTGTGAACTGTACCCCGGACAGTTTTTTCAGCGGAAGCAGGGGCGGTGCGGACAATGCTCTCAGACTGATTGACGAGGGTGCCGACATAATTGACATCGGGGGTGAGTCCACAAGACCAGGCTCGGCATACGTTCAGGAAGATGAGGAGATACGCAGGGTAATCCCGGTGATTCGTGCAGTCAGAAAGGTGTCGGACATCCCCATATCGGTGGACACGAGAAAGTCTGCCGTGATGAAAGCCGCTTTTGACGAGGGCGCGGACATTCTGAACGATGTTTCTGCCCTTGAGGATGATCCTGACATGGCGGGGCTCGTCTCTGGGTTCGGGATACCGGTTATCCTCATGCACAGAAGGGGAAATCCCGACGTGATGCAGGACAATACCGTATATAAGGACATTTTTTCCGAGGTAAAGGCTCATCTTTTGGAGAGGGCCGGTTTCGCGGAGAAGGCAGGAATCGCGAGGGACAAAATCATCCTTGATCCGGGAATCGGTTTCGGAAAGAATTTGGACGGAAATTTGGAGCTTATCTCCAGGTGCGGCGAGATTGGGGACGGAAAATATCCCGTGCTCATGGCTCTCTCAAGGAAAACGTGCATAGGAGAGATGACCGGAAAGGATGCGGACGGAAGACTCTACGGAACCCTTGCCGCCGACCTGATTTCGGTTCTTTGCGGTGCGACATTCCTTCGCGTGCATGACGTGGGGCCGTGCGTGGACAGCTTGAACGTGCTGGGAGCCCTTGAATCCGTAAAAAAATCTGCCCGTGGGAGGCTTGAACTGTGAACGGGACTGGACTGAGTAAAATTTTAGAATATGTGCGCTACGCCATTGACATGGGAATCATCTTCTTTCTGTTCTACAAGGGCTACAAGCTGATTGTCCGGAACAAGATGCAGCAGCTCCTTACCGTGGTGATAGTGATCGGAATGGCCTATCTTTTGGTCAGGGTTCTTCATCTTGACGTGCTCGGATGGATTTTCAGCACGCTCCTTACGCCTCTCATCATCGGATTCTTCGTAATCTTCCAGCCGGAGATCCGCAAGACCTTCATGAACATGGGAAAGGGCAAGAAATGGGATCTTTTCAGTCTCACGGGGAAAAACTCAGGGACCGCGGAGCTTTCAAAGACCATAGAGAGCGCTCTTTCCGCCGCCGTTGATCTTTCCGAGGCAAGGAGAGGTATGCTTGTCGTGTTCCTGAAGAATTCCTCGTCCGACGAAGTGACCCTCCCGAACGACCACAGCGAGATTCTTGACGCGAGGGTTTCCGCAAGTCTTCTCAAGACCATTTTCATGCACGACACGGCTCTTCACGACGGAGCATGTATAATAGAAAAGGACAGAATCTACAGGGCGGGCGCGCATCTTTACACGTCCGAGCAGCCGGATGTGAGCAATGATTTCGGAACGAGGCACTGTGCGGCTCTTGGTACAGCGGAAAGGACGGACTCAATCGTTCTCGTGGTGAGCGAGGAGACCGGCGCAATCAGTCTGGCTTATGACTCCCAGATTCACTACGGCATATCCGTGCAGGAGGCATCCGACATTCTGAACAGTTACCTGAACGTGGAGAGCAGGGAAGCCGAGGAAAAAAAGATGGAGGAGCTGGAAGATGGAGCATAATGTAAGATCCGGCAGAAAGTGGGAGGAGTTCAAGGCTAACATCTCACACATAGCCATTTGCATCGGACTGACTCTGTTCGTCTGGATTTTCTACGTGAGCACTCAGGGCATGGCCTCAAGGGATCTGATTCTGGACCTCAATGTGGTTGAGGAGGGCATGATGACGGCATCCTCCAATTTTACGGCGGGAAAAAAGACCGTCAGGCTTACGGTAAAGGCGAACAAGGACATGGTGAAGGGAATCTCAGACCAGTATTTCAGGGCCTACGTTGACATAAGCGACAAGGTGGACGAGGGAACGTTTGACTTTCCGGTGCAGATTGAGTTCACAGACAAGGCCGAGGGCATAGACGCGCTTTCCATCGAGGGAATCAATCCGAAAAAGGTGTCGCTTGCCATTGAGAAAAAGACTTCCAAGCCGGTGCCAATCACGGTGACGGTCCTTGGAACCCAGGCCAGGGGATACATGGTCTCGGATACGGATGCCTTTCCGTCCTACGTCATGATCTCAGGCCCGCGAAGCATAGTCGAGGCGACTGATTTCATAGCGACGGACGCGGTTGACATAGAGGGTGTCGCGCGCAATCTTGAGCAGGATGTTTCCCTCGTGAACGAGAACAGTCTGATCAGCCTGGAGTCCTCGTCGGTCAAGGTGAAGGTTTCCTTCTCTCAGGTGGAGACGTCCAGGGATTTCAAGAACGTGCCGGTTCAGCTTTCCGACCTTTCCACAAAATTCCGTGTTGACAACGCTCCATTTACTGTGGATGTGTCCCTGAGCGGCAGTCAGCTTGGACTTGAGAGGCTTCTCGTTTCCCAGATTTACGTGAGCGCGGACTGTTCAAAAATCTCGGGAACCGGAAAATATGACATTCCCATAGTGGTTTCCGTCCCGAGCGGATTCAAGGAAGTCTCAAAGTCAAGGAGTACCGTTCCGGTTGAGGTCACTCTGCTTGAGAGACTGGAGGAGCCTGAGCTTGAGTCCCCTGATGATGAGGAGACCCATTCCGTGAAGCCAGATGAGAAGGATGATGACAAATCCGGCGAAAACGTGGTGTCGGCATCCCCCGGTCTGGTTCCCTGGGAGACCGTCCCATGATTTTCGGTGTCGGTTGTGACATTGTTTGCGTTTCCAGATTGGAGAAATGGGTAAAAAATCCCGATATATTGAAGAGATACTTCAACGAAGGGGAAATGGCTCAAAATGATGGCGGCAGAATGTCGTTGCAGAGGCTTTCGGAGTACTATGCGGTGCGTTTTGCGGCCAAAGAGGCGTTTTCCAAGGCTTTGGGTACGGGCTTGCAAGGATTCGAGTTAACTGATATATATATATCAAAGGACGAAAACGGAAGGCCGTCCATGGTGGTCACAGGGGCTGCCAGGGAAAGGCTGGAGAATCTTTGCGGACGTGGGGCGGAAGTCTTCGTTTCCCTGAGCCATGAAAAAGAATATGCGATTGCAAATGTAGTCATAGAGCGAGGTTAAAATGGTTAGTAGTTCAGCATCCGGAAATTCCGGTACTCAGAAAAAACACTCAATCACCTATTGGGCGAAGGAAAAGATGATGTGCCCGGTCTGCAGCAAGGGGTTCGCCCAGGAAGTCATGCAGAAGGGAGGCGGACGTATGATTGCAGGTCCCCTTACCGATGAGCTTCACAGAATCTTCGAGCCGTCAAAAAAATATGGACGCATCTATCCGCTGATTTATGATGTGGGATGCTGCCCGAACTGCCACACGGCGCTTTACTGGAAGGACTTCACCGACATCAAGGATCAGGCCACACTTGCGCGCCTTTATGACGACGAGGACAACCGTGCCGCAAAGGTAGAGACCCTTTTCCCGTACTACAACCTGATTGAGAACCGCACCCTCTATGACGGAGCCGCAATGTATTACATGGCCCTCCTGTGCTATGAAAAGGTAGACATCGGATACGCTCCCACGTTCAAGCGTGCGCAGATTGCCTTGCGACTTGCCTGGATATGCAAGGACCTTGACACCGCATGTCCCGGACACAATTTTGAGTACGTGGCGCAAGTATTTTACAGAAAGGCTCTTTTCTTCTATCAGCAGACCTTGATTAACGAGACCGGCCGCATTGAGACGATTGAGTCCGTGAGCAATTTCGGACCCGACGTAGACAAAAACTACGGTTATGACGGAGTGATTTACCTGAGCGGACTCCTTGAGTACAAGTATGGACAGAAAAAGGACAGGGAGCTGCGTCTGAAGAAGCTCGATGAATTCAAAAAATCCATTGCGCGAATCTTCGGACTCGGAAAGTCAAGTAAGGAAAAGCCGGGACCCCTTCTGGAACTTGCCAAGAACCTTTACGACAAGGTAGGAAAGGAGTTGTCCGCAAACAGCATTCTGGACAATGACTAATATACTACTCACCGTGTCCTACGACGGCACCGACTTTTGCGGATGGCAGAGACAGGACAAGGCAGCCGGGGGACTTCCGGTTAGGACAGTGCAGGGTGAAATCGAAAACGCCCTGGAAAAGATGTTCAAGCGGAAGATTCCCCTTTATGGCTCAGGACGCACCGACTCAGGTGTACATGCCGCGGGACAGGCCGCAAATTTTTTCTCTCCCGCCGATTCTATCCCCGAGGAAAATTACATCCGTGCTCTGAACGGTCTTCTTCCTCCCGACATCAGGATAATGGAAGCCAAAAAAGTTCCCGAGGATTTTAACTCACGCTTCAACGCGACATCCCGCAGCTACCGCTATTTCATGCACACAACATTTCCCCAGGCTCGTGACATGCGCTATGTATGGAGATTGGGACGTCGGCCTGATTTGGACAAACTGAACGAAATGTGCTCCTTTTTGCGGGGCGAGACTGATTGTGCCACCTTTGCCGCAGCCGGGGATCAGAGCCTTTCGACCTGCCGATACATTGACGACGCGCGTTTTTGGTACGAGGGCGACATTCTGGTCTTTTCCATAGAGGCAAATGCATTTTTGTGGAAGATGGTCCGCTCCATTACAGGCACATTGATTCAGCTGGAGCAAAAAAACAAGGACCCTGAGGAGTTCAAAAAGATTCTGGAAAGCCACGACCGCTCCAAGGCAGGCATGACCGCTCCGCCCACAGGACTTTTTCTCTGGGAAGTAAAATTCGACGGAATCCGCCGCCACCCATGATCCGGCCTCAATGCTTCCGTAATTGAAATTTCCCATACCCTTGAATCTTTTCATGTAATTTGATATTATATCTAATTATCTGCTCTCCGCAAGGGAGGTTTTAATGTTGAAAAAATTTCTCACAGCATCGCTTGTTTTCTTGACAGTCACAGGATTTATTTTCGCATCTCCTCGTGGCAAGCAGGAATTGGTAAATTCGGACAGCTGGATTTATGACGCGCTTACCGCACTCTGCATGGAATCAGGAAAATCGTGCATGGCGGATGAGACTCCAATTACAATCGGTGAGATAGAGAGCATATTGCTTGAGGTGGAAAGAGAAAAACTCAGTGCCGCAGGACAAGCACAGTATGACCGCATAGTTGGATACATCGCTCACGGAGGACTCTCTTTCAGCATGGGACTCCTTTCCTTTGGCGTGGATCCGGAGCTGAATCTTGAGGGATATTATAAATCAAACGACGATCTTGACTGGGTTTATGACCGCTATTACAAGCAGCCCATTGTGAGCGCTCCCCTTACTTTCATGGCCGGAGACTATTTTACCATGGGCATGGAAGTGGAGCTTTCGATGAACCATTGCGCGTTCAACAGGGATGACAATTACCTCAACATTCCAATTTCATCTCTCGGCGACCTTGACATAAACTTTCCGCATTTCGCTTATGGCAGCACCGGAATAATGCTCAACGAAAACACGGGCGTAAATCTTCGCGCGGGACTGGGAACCCAGAGCATTGGACGTGCCCTTACCGGAAGCATAATGATGAGCGAGTATTTTACCGACGCAAGCTATCTGAATCTGGAAATATTCTCTCCATTCTTCCGCTATAACATGAACGTCACTGAATTCAATGTGGACAAATATCTTTACACCCACCGCTTCAACGTGAGATTTTTCAAAAAGCTCCAGTTTACGGTCATGGAGTCCATGCTTGTTAACGCACCGCTTGAGCTCCGTTTTTTGAATCCGCTTACGATTTTCCACGGCACAGCGGCATGGGAAGATTACGGTGGACATGAGATCCGTATTTCCGACTATCTGTGTCTCGGCATAAATTATGTCCCTGTTCCCTATCTGAGAATCTACGGACAATTTGCCATGAATCAGTGGCAGACTATCTACGAAAGAACTAACTGGCCCAATGACACTACGCCGAACAGCATTGCCTTCCAGCTTGGAACCGAGCTTTTCTATCCCATCAGCGAGGGATATCTTCACGCATGGATTGAGGGAGTCTACACGGATCCATATATGTACATAAAGGAAGGACCGAACTGGTCGCTCGTCAGAACATACCGCGAGAATGTGGGAGATATGGACCCAATCTATGAGTGGCTTGGAAGCTCTTTCGGACCCGACACCATTGCAGGAAAACTCTCTGCCGGATATGAGGTTCCCGGAAAGTGGAATGTGGGCGCCTCTTATCTTTTTGCGGCTTGCGGTGAGTATTCTGGAAGCAAGGTGTTTACGGAGGCTCTGAACTGGGGCGGAGTAAACAGATATGACGAAGATTTGGATGAATGGGTTTATCCGAACGCCGACAAACCGACACAGGGATTCGATGAGGCGAAGAGGAGACAGTCGTGGCTTGCACCACATGGAACCCCGGAGTTCATTAATCAGATTACACTTTCCGGCGGATGGAATCCAACAGATTATCTGAGCCTTTCAGCACAACCGTCGCTTGTTTTTGTCTTTAACCGAAATAATATAGAAGGAAATTTTGAAATCGGCTGGGAATTTGCCCTCAGCTCTAAATTGATAATCAGTAGGATGTTCAAATGAAAAAGTTCTTGGTTTTAGCTTTAGCTCTGTTTTTGGGTACTTCCTCCATTTTCGCACAGGTGAGCGTGGATCCAAATGAAAATTTCTACACTCTTGTCGAGTCATGGGAGCTGCGTGGACTGATTAGCGATGTTCCTCCTCTCAGACCTTTCCCGTTGAGCGTCATCCGCGACATCTTGCAGACCGTCATTGAAAAGGGCAATGAGCGTGATGTAAACAACGCACAGATGTATTGGGAAAAAGTTACCGGTAAACCTTGGAACGCATCCCTTGAGACCGGAGTTACATACAAAAAAGACATAAACGAAAGCGGATTTGGAGAGGCTCTTATTGGACTCTATCCGGATGTGAATGGTGACATAACGCTTTTTGATAATTTTGTTTCCATCGGTTACCATCTTGGAATGGCGGTTTACAATCATTCTGTTTCAGATTATCTTCCGGTATATGAGAATGATCTGCATGACGGACTTACTGATTCCGCCAATCTAGGCCCCTTTGAGGCATTCTGGGACATGAACGACGTGCTTGCCCTTGGAACAAAAAATATTTTCGTACAGACCGGAATTTACCGCTCGGGATACGGTCCCTTCCTTGGTGCCGGACTTGCGCTTAATGACAATTCATACCACAAGACAAACCTTTCGTTCACGACGATTCATCCCAAGTGGTCTTATACACAGCAGTATTCGACCATCGGTGCGACGACATCCTACGACGGAACGGACCAGGCTCCTGACAAATACATTGCTTTCCACGCGCTTGAATTCAAGCCATTTCCGTTCATCTCCTTTGCTTACTATGAGACAATCATTTTCGGAAAGCGACTTGATCCGTCTTACCTGATGCCGGTTCCATATTATATTGCGCAGGGAATCGGTGGTTATAACGACAACCTTCAGATGGGAATCCTGCTCAAAGTACGTCCGGTAAAGAGTCTCCTTTGGGCGACCGACCTTTTTGTGGATGATGTAAGCGCAAACGAGCTTGTAAAATTGAATTTTGACACCAAACTTCGCCTCGCCGCAAAGACCGGATTCATCTATACGCCGGAGAATTCCTATTGTACGAGGATGGGGCTTGATTACATGATGATTACTCCGTTCACATATTCACACTGGGAGTATGATGATTTGAACGTGAGCGCCGCAATCAGTCCCGGATGCTTTAACTTTCAGAACTATACAAACAACGGAATCCCAATGGGTTCTTCATATCCGCCGAACAGTGACAGGATCTGCCTTGTCATTGATTTTCTTCCCATTCCTCCGCTTCACATAAGAGTGCAGTCATCATTTTTGCGCCATGCAAACATCTGCGAAAGTTATACGGATGACGAGGCACTTAGTCTTCTTCTCGGTCGGGCAGGACAGTACGCAACGGACGGAAGCATTTATACCCACGCGAATCTTGAGGATCCGGATTCAAAATTGGGAACGCACATTGACACTGCATGGGATCACTTGAATTTCCTGAACCAGGACCACAAGATGTATGTTCTGCAGGAAGGACTTGACGTTGAATATGCGTTTAAAAAGATGAAGTGGGGACAGGTGACGCTGAAGTTCTCATACCTCTTTGAATGGATAAAAAATCCTGGAGTCTCCAATCACCTTTATCCGGGCGGACTTGTTACTGAAAGCGGCGGAGTCTATACATACAAGGGCAGCTCATATTCCAGCGCGGAAGATTTGGTTGAGGCTGCAAGACAGGACTGGATTGACGGCATTGGAAGCGACCAGATAAACAATTTCTTCACTTTGGGACTGCGCTATCAGTTCTAGAGCCGGTTTCAAATCTGACACGAGGATTTATATTATGGAAAACAAAACGACCGACGGTGCTGATGAATCCCTTTTTACGGAACAGTACCTTGGGAAACTTGGTGAGCTGACACTAAAAGGCGGCAACAAAAAGATTTTTGAAAAACAGCTCGTGAACAACACCCGGCTTGCCCTTGAGACCGTGGATGCCCATGTCATGCTCAGAAACGGAAGACTCTATGTACGCTGCACAAAAGATGCCATGCCCGCCGTGGAATATGTGCTCGACCATCTGATTGGCATAACCGGATGGGCAAAAGTCCGCACGGTTGAAAAAAACATAGACGCAATCCGAAACGCTATTACCGACATGGCTAAGCAGGCCAGGGACGAGGGATTCTCTTCTTTTAAAGTTGAGGCGCGCCGTGAGGATAAATCTTTCCCCTTGAATTCCTATGAGATTTGCGTGGAGGCTGCGGGAGACGCGAGCGACGGCGGAATCCTCCGTGTGGATGTGCATAAGCCTGATGTCGTTTTCAATGTGGAAGTTCGTGACAGAGTTTATGTATATTCATCTCAACGTAAGACCTGCCGTGGACTTCCTGTTGGTGTGAGCGGAAAAGGGCTCCTTTTGCTTAGCGGCGGATTGGACAGCCCGGTTGCCGGTTACAGGATGATGCGCCGAGGAATGAAGGTTGAGTGCGTATATTTCCATTCGTATCCGTACACTTCAATGGAGGCTCAGAAAAAAGTCGAGGACCTTGCCAGAATCCTTGCTGATTACGGCGTGGACACCCACCTGAACATCATTTCCATGACCGACGTGCAGATGGTGATTAAGAAAAAATCCCCGGAAGCGTTTGCGACAATTATGCTCCGTCTTTGCATGATGAAAGCCGCGAATCTTTTGGCAAAGAGACTTCATGCCGACTCAATCATCACTGGGGAAAGCCTGGGACAGGTTGCAAGTCAGACGGTGGAAAATCTTGCCGTGACCGAGAGTTTTGCCGAGAGACCTCTTTACCGTCCTCTGATTGGAATGGACAAGGAAGAAATCTGCGATATTGCGAATGAAATCGGGACCTATGAGACTTCCATACTTCCTTATGAGGACTGCTGCGTGCTTTTCAGTCCCAAGCATCCTGTCCTGCGCGCTGATTTGGACGAGGCACGACGGATTTATGAGGGCATGGAAGTGGACGCAATGATAGAAAAGGCGTTCAACGAAAGGCAGATAGTCCGTTTTTCACTCCGCGACACTGTTGCAGAAAAATGGGGCAAAAAGTCGGACTAATGCTTCTTTACCAGTTGAAAATCAAGAGAAAATAGGGTATAATTTGAATTATGACTAACGAATTACTCAATGAGACCGTATTCGGACAGGAAACCGAATTTGATGGAGTTCTGAATTTCACCGACAATCTGGTTATTACAGGCCGCTTCAATGGAACGATTGACGCTTCCGGCGCACTTGAGATTGAAAGAACCGCCATCTGCACTGTGGACAAGATGATTGCGAGATCCATAGTCGTCTATGGTCGTGTAACCGGAGATATTGAGGGAGCGGAAAGGGTGGAGCTTTGCAAGGGTTGCAAGGTAAAAGGCGACATCAGAACCGCGAATCTGCGTATTGCCGAGAATGTTGAATTTGAAGGACAGGTTTACATGCTTGATGATGTGCCTGACATCAATATTTTTTCAGTCGCTTCAACGGAGTTTAAAAACGCCATCAGGACAAAATCCTCCGAGTGAGACTGAACCGGGGCGGGGTGTTTATGTCAGGAAAAATATCCTTGTGCGGCATGATTTTTTTATTCCTCACTTTTGTTTCTTGCACTCAGCCTTCAAATCTCGGTGCTTACGATGGAACTGATTTACGCTCACAGGCTCTTGCCCTTGAAAATGGCGTGCATTGGGCGCAGGAACTGGAATCCTCCGTGCTTACAACAAATGTCGCCGCTGCGGACGGAATCATAAAATCGCTGCAGTCCGATACATCCATCATTTACGCATCCGGAAAAGAAGATGACTATGAGCCGATTTATCCTGAAATCGAAGGATTTTCCATTCTGAACACATCCATGCTTCCTGAGACCGCTCGTGCCGTTCTGGAGAATTTCTGCAATGCAATTATCAACGGAACTTCTGCCGACGCTTGTTTTGCGCGGGACTCAATCTACGTGCTGCTTATTTTCCGCTATGACATTGCAAAATACAACGCCGGAAAATTCAGTGAGTACATTTTGGGCGAGCCGTTTGCAAATCCTTCAATCATACAGTGTCCGGTTCGCTTTTTGAGAAAAGACGGCACTTTTATGGATTTTGCGGTCTACCTGAAACCTGAAGATATGTGCAGAATTTGTGCCATCGAATATATTAAGGGCGGAAAATGATTTTATGGAAAGCAGCGAAAAAGTTTCAAAAGTTGCAAGAGACATTCTGATTGAAAAACTTCCTTCCGCAGGAGTCCCGCTAACAATCAGCCTTGAGCATGGTGAATCCGATTTGAAATTTCCCATTGCGCTTCCTTCCGACAAAATCCGCTTTGACCGTGGTTTTTTCATTGTGGACGGTGATTTCCCGGGGCTTGAGGGCTTTTTGGGTAAGAATATCTGCGCTCAGTTTTATCTGAATGGTCTCGGATATTCGTTCTCTGCCGTGCTGAAAAAGACTTCCCGCTTTTATGCTTTCGTGCTTCCAGATGACATCTCTTATTTAAAAGATGAGTCTCCGTCTGACCGTGGACTTGTGCAGGCATCCCTCAGTTACAGGGCGAAAAACACGAATGTTGTAATTAATGTGCGGTGCGCGGAAAACTACAGCATTTTTTCTTCTCCAAAGTGGTCCGATGTTCCCGAGGTGTACCGCGAAAAGGCGCAAAAACTTCTCGCATCTTTTGTTGAGGACAGCCGCTCCGGTATGGGAGGAAAAATTGGCAACGGACTTCATCTCATAACCGTGGCCCGCTATCTCTGCGATGATTTTTTTGAGGACTCTGGTGCCGCAAGAGGAAAAATCCTTCCCCTTGATTTGATTTTTATTGATGACAAGCGGCTTGTTCTTGGTGACAAAAACAACAGTTACAATCTGGCCCTTGAGGATGATTATGATATGTGCGCGGAATTTTCAATCCCACCATGCATCCGCCGTAAAATCCGCTTCACATGCACAGTCGAGGACCGCTATCCTGGAGCAAAGAACAGCAGCTGTTACACATGCCGAATCAGCTCCCTAAAAGAAGAGGATGCCCGCTTTTTGAACGAGGGAATCTATGGAAGTGGAAAGTTGAAAACGGAAAGCTGAGAGTTGAGAGTGGAAAACGGAATGAAGTTTTTTGTAAGATTTTTTATAATTCTGATTTTTTCGGTCCTGATTTTTTCCTGTGAGACTACGGAAGAAATACGTGAGGAGCCGGAAGTAGAAAAGACTTTCAGCTATCACAATGCAACTTATCTGAACGAGCTTTTGGGAAAATGGGAGTCGCAAAATGGTGTTTATGAATATCCTTTTGTCGTAAACGGAAAAAGGTATATGCGTTATGCTTGGAACGCAATCGATGATACTTCGCTGTGGATTTCTTACGCGGAGAAAAAATCTATTGAGCTTTCTGAGCTGTGGCAGAAGCGCTATGTTTATGCCGCATACATTTACAATCAGAATTTGCCTGTGTCCGATAAAAATGGAACGGAGATGGGCATAAAACTTTTCAAAAAAAATAATAGAATTTATTCGAGAAAAGAAATTTTGATTTCTGAAAATGTCCTTTTGGTAAACCTGAATTATTTTTTCATGCGTGATGATGGAAAATCTTTTATAGAGAAAGGTTCCTTTAATTTGGCTTCGGACAAGTTTTCGACGCTAACATCGGATTCTTCTGAATACGTTAAAACTGGAGATTTGCATTTATGAGATTCAGAATTCTTTTTATTTCTTTGATTTTCATTTTCGCTTCTCCCGTATTTGCTCAGGAATGGGGGCTTGTGCTTGCAGGCGGCGGCGGCAAGGGAGCGTATCAGCTTGGTGTCTGGAAGGCACTTGAGGAATTTGGTCTTGACAAAAAAATAACAGTGATTAGCGGAACAAGCGTCGGAGGACTTAACGCGGCTCTTTTTTCTTCTGTCTCAACTGAAGAAGCGGAGAATATTTGGGTCAATCAGGTACCGCATTTTTTACAGACTGATCAGGATTTGATTTCACAGTCTGGGCTTGAATATATTATGAATGCTTTGCCTCTTGAAAAAATCGACAGATCGCATTTTCCGCTTGTTTATGTTACGGCAATCCGTTCCCGCCTTAAAGTGCTTAAATGGATTGACTCGAATGTCTTGGGTAGTGGAATCGGAAGCCATGCATACAGATTTTGTCTTAATGATTGTTCTCTGCAAAAGAAAAAATCTTGTCTCCTTGCGACATCTGCTGTGCCTGTAGTCTGTGATTGCGTTTGGATTGATGACGGGGACGGCGGACATTATTATTCAGATGGAGGACAGGAATCTTTGGGAGGAGACAATGTGCCGATTGATCCTCTGACATGGCACAACAGGCTTTCAAATGTGATTGTCGTTTACTGTTCGGACAAAAATCATGCAAGAAGAATTAAGGTAAAAGATTATGATAATCTGAACATCATAGAAATTTTTCCAAGTATAGACACTGACGGAGATTCTTGGCTTGAGGGAGTTCTTGATGGCACGACGAACTTTTCCGCAAATAGAATCAGGCTCTTAATTAAAACCGGATATGAAGACGCTGTAGATATCCTGACCAAAAGGGGATTTTCCAGAGTCTCAAATTATTGGTTCGATTAAGCTGTCATTTCTTTTCTTCTGTGCCTTCGGAGTTCGTTCCGCTTTCAGGATTTGAGCTTGCTGCTGGAATTTCCAGGGAATTTTTCTTTCCCTTTTTTCCGCTTCCCAAAAGTATGGCGATCGGTCTCAGATAGGCGGAGTTTTCAAAGCAGATTTTCAAAATGACCATGAGAGGGACTGCGAGAACCATGCCTGCGAATCCCCACATCCATCCCCAGAAAGAGAGGCTTACGAGAATGACGAAGGGGGAGAGTCCCAAATCCTGTCCTTCCCAGCGCGGCTCAACGATGTTTCCCAAAACCATGTTTATGGCAAGCACGACGACAGCGATGAAGATGATTGGTCCCCATGAAGGTGCGAACTGGACTATGGCAAACACAGTCGTAATTGCCCATGAGATGATTGAGCCGAGAGTCGGGATGAAATTCAAAATGAATGCGAGAATGCCCCAGATGACCGGGAACTCCAGCCCGACCAAAATAGAGAGCAGCCAGACTCCGCATCCCGTAATCAGGGAGATGAGAAATTTTATGGAAAGGAAGTGCGTCACGTCATGGATTGTGTTTGCGATGACGCTTTTAACCTTGTTCCTTGTTCCGGCGTTGAGAAATGCCGCGTCGATTTTGGAACTGGAATTCTTTGGGTTCAGCTCAATCAGCAAGAAAACCAAAAAGAGCAGCAGAATCAGAATGGTCTTTAAAACTGAAAGAACGGACGTGCCGACGGAATAGACATTGAGCAGCGCGGACTTCAAATTGATGTTGAGAGAATTTGAGAGTGTGCGCCAGATGCTTGCCTGGTCGTCATATTCAATGTTCATCGTCTCGCAGAATTGCTTGTAGATTTGCGTGATTTTTTCGGACAGCGCGTTGAATTTATATTCGTAACTCGGATAGACTTTGACGACAGACGAAATGGATGAAACCAAAACCGTACTTACGAGTATGAAAAGGAAGGTTCCCAAAACCAACATGATGATTATGCAGAGAATCCACGGGATGTGAAGCCGGTTCAGTTTCAGGCAGAGCGGATAGAGCACAAATGCGAGCAATACAGAGACCGTTATGGGAATGGCGAACGATTTTGTCAGCTTGAGCACGGCGGCAATTACAATAAATGCAATCAGCAGAAGAACCATAAAAATACGTCGGGTAGACTTTGATGTTTTTTCTTCCATAAGTGGCTCCATTTTTTCCGATCTGCGTAGAAAATATTTTAACTCAGGTTCAAAAGTCATGTGACTCCTGAACCTGCCTTTGTCTTATTTTTTTCCTGCTGAGTATACCGGTGAATTCAGACTGTCCTTTGGTCCGATGTGATCGAATCCGCAGTAGGGTACGAGCACTTCCGGGACCGTTACCGAACCGTCCGCATTCTGGTAGTTCTCAAGGATTGCGAGCATGGCTCTTCCCACAGCAATTGCCGTACCGTTGAGCATGTGCACGTATTTGTTCTTTCCGTCATCGTCATGGTATTTTACGTTGAGACGGCGTGCCTGATAGTCCGTGCAGTTTGATGTGGATGTTACCTCACCGTAGTCTCCCTCAGGATGCTCTTCATCGGCTCTTCCGGGCATCCATGCCTCAAGGTCCCACTTTCTGTATGCGGGTGCTCCCAAATCTCCTGTGCATGTGTCAACCACACGGAATGGAAGTCCGAGTCCGGTGAAAATCTCTTCCTCAATCAGGCGGAGTTTTTCGTGGATTTCATCGCTCTGCTCAGGGAGACAGTAAACGAACATCTCAACCTTATCAAACTGATGCACGCGGTAGAGTCCCTTGCTGAAATGACCCGCCGCACCTGCCTCGCGTCTGAAACAGTGTGAGAGACCACAGTAGAAAAGGGGAAGTTTTGTCTTGTCAAGGATTTCTCCTGAGTGGAATCCTCCAAGTGTGATTTCAGCTGTTGCGACAAGACAGGTTCCCTCGTCCTCAATGGCGTACACATTGCTTTCGTTTCCGCGTGGATTGAATCCGATGCCCTTAAGAACTTCCTCCCTTGCGACATCTGGAGTGATGAAGGTTGTGAATCCGTGCTTGCGGAGTGTGTTCAGGGCATACATAATCAGTGCCTGCTCAAGGAATACGGCCTCGTTTTTCAGATAGTAGAATTTGGGGCCGGAAACTTTGGTTCCCCTGTCAAAATCAATCAGGTCAAGGGACTCGCCGAGGGCAACATGGTCCTTTGGCTTGAACTCAAACTTGCGCGGTGTGCCGACTTTCTTTACCTCAAGATTTTCAGTGTCGAGTTTTCCGACCGGAACCGCAGGATTTGCCATGTTCGGAATCTGTCTTGCGGCTTCTTCGAGACGGGTTTCAAGATCATTAAGGCGGGCCTCAACTTCGGCGACCTTTTCCTTGATTGTCTTGCCTTCTTCTATATACTTCTGTCTTGTTTCCTGGTCGAGCTTCTGCTTCATGGCTGCTGCATTTTCGTTGCGTTTCTGCTGCCAACCCTGCAACTCGGTAACTGTGGCGGTTCTCTGGTCAAAAAGGGACACCACCAAATCCGCATCCGCCGTCATGTTCCTGTTTTTGATGTTTTCTTTTACGGCGGCAAGATTTTCCTTTATAAATCTGTAGTCTAACATATTTTCCTCTGTGTTTTTATTTTTTCCTCTCCGTAGCGTTTTCTATCTGATGTTGAAGTAGAATCGCTTCAGGTAAATGACCCTTTCGTTTGCGGCCTTCCATTTTTTGCTCTTTGGATACTGCTTCACAAGGGTCTCGTAAGTTTCAAGAGCCGCTTTTATGTTGCGGTAGTCTGACGGAGCCTCAAGAGCCTGTCCCTGCAAGAAAAGACCCTCGTCCAATCTGGTCACGGCATTGTTGAAGAATTCGGTGAGATATTCCAGACACTCGCCGTATTTCTTTGCGCTGTATGCTTTCTGTGCCTTTTCGAGCAGCTCATCATCAGCAGATGATCCTATGACGGAGCTTCCAGATGATTTTGCCTGTCCCTTGCTTGAGCTTGACGTACTCTTTGGAGCGGGAGCCGGGCTGGTTGCAGGACTTGACGATGGTGTCTGAGCCGTGCTTGTGTCCGGTGTCTCACTGTATGTGCTTGCCGTGCTTGACGGTCTTGATGTTGAACTTGAAGCTGAGCTTGAGCTTGTGCTGCTTGATGTTCTGGCACTTGATGTGGTAGAACTTGAAGTGCTTGTCGTTGTCGAAGACCTTTGTGTAGAACTTGAGCTGCTGGCGGGTTTTGTGCCGCTTGTGCCGGATCTTGAGCTTGACGAGCTGGCTGTACCTGATGAACTTGTGCCTGTGCTTGTCTTTGGTGCGGAACTTTGGCTTGTTCTTGCACTTGATGAAGACGAGCCGCTTGTATTTGAAGATGTTTGTGGCGCAGTGCTTGTAGCTGTGCTTGAGCTTGTCTTTGGCGCATTACTTGTGTTCGTTGCCGATTTCGTGCTTGATGAGCTTGCCGGTGCAGGGCGTGCGCTTTCTTCTTTTGCAATGGGCTGAGCCTGCTCTGTCTCTGCCACAGGTTTTGATGTTGTTTCTGCTGCGGTTTCTGTCTCTGTTTTGGTCGCTGTCTCTGAACCGGTTACCTCAGTTGCAATTGGTTTTGTTTCTGTTGTAGACGCTGCAATGCCGGTGCTTTCCTCGGCGGGTGCTTCTACCTGCGCTGCGCTTTGAGTCTCTGTTTCAGATGTGGCCTGTGCGGTCTCTGTCTGAGCCGGGCTGTACTTTTTGCCGGGTACAGTTTCAGCATAGGACGGAGCCGTAATGTGAGAGTTTCCGTCGGATGTTCCGGAGATCGTTACCTCAAGGTAGTCGTCAATGGAAGTTCCGTCCAGCGGATCAATCTTGTAGAAGTGCAGGATTGCCTTTCCGGTTCCCCTTGCCCTGAGAGTGAACATTGTGTCCTTAGTGCTGATTGAATGTCCGAAGTAGCGGAGGAGAGTGGTGTTTGCTGTCTCGCCAAGATAAATCCATCCTTTGCCGGGATAGAACACGTCGAGATACTGGTTTCCTGCAATGCTCACTGAGCGGGATGGCTTTGCCTTTGAGTCCGTGCTGTCAAGGCTGCTCTTTTCCTGTCTCTTGAGTATGTATGAGTCGGCGGGATTCACATCAGGAAGGATTGTGTCAACATTCGGAATGTCAATGTATTCCGGGTACTGAGATCCGTTCCAATTTCCAATCTCCATGTCGTCCAGAGACTCCAGCTTATAATCATCCGGATTGAATTTTTTCTGAGGCTGCGAAGTCGCTTTTTCTTCCGTTTCGGTGCTGATCGGACTGTCCGTTACCAGTTCAAGCTCATTTATGGACTGCTCGGCTTCCTGAATTTCTTCTGTCATTGCTGCCTGAGGGATTTCCTCCATTGCCGCGTCCTGAGCTGCGGATTGTGCATTGGCGGAAAGAGAAATCGCTACGGCTGCAAAAAGCGAGATTACTGTCTTTTTCATGGTGCTGCTCCTAGTATTTCCTCAACAAGTGAGTCATTATCTTTTCGTAATTCATCTATGACGGATGGCGTGGGAACCGTAAAGTAGCCGTCAGCTTCTTCTTCGCTCCACTGTTCCTCCGTGTTTCTGGAAAAATAATAGTCGTCGCCAAGTGTTGCGTCCTGTGGTGGGATGAATGAGTCCTCAAATGCCTCTGCACCGTTCGGCTCCTGAGTGGAAACCGATTTGTTTCCTTTGTTTGCCGAGCCTACAATCAGCATTACGAGAAGAATTAAAATGAGCAGGATTGCGACCAGCAGTATGAGAGCCAGTTTTCTGTTCCCGTCAATAAAGTCCTGAACCTTTTCCTTGAAGCTCCGGAACTTATCCTTAATATCATCGATCTTCATGGTATTCTATTCGTTTTCCCCCGTGTTTTCTGGTTCTGCCTCCACAGAAACATCCCCACCTACCTTATTTTCCACATTATTTTCATTTGCGTCAATTACATTGCTTATATTTTCGGCTGAATTTGTCGCGTTTTCTTCATATTTTATATCATTTTCAGTGCTTTTTTCAGCAATCTCGGGCTCTTTTAAAGAACCGTCGGGATTATGCTCCCTTCTTGGCGGGCGTGGAGGAATGACAATGCCTTCCTCAGGGGCCACATCTTCCTCAACGAAATTGTCGTCAGCCTCAAACTGAGCCTTTCCGTTCAGCATATCATCGTCGAAGCGAATCTGGACGACCTTCGTGATTCCGCTTTCCTCCATAACCACACCGAGCGCGGTTGAAGCACCGAGAACCGTCTTTTTGTTGTGAGTAATGACAATGTACTGGCTGACACCTGAAAATGCCTTTAAAACATTAACAAGGCTTCCCACGTTTTTGTCATCAAGAGCCGCGTCAATCTCATCAAGGAGACAGAAGGGGCTGGGGCGGACCTGATATGTGGCGAAGAGCAATGCCATGGCGGTCATGGTTTTTTCACCACCGGAGAGCAGGGAGATGTTCTCAAGCTTTTTTCCGGGCGGCTGCGCATAAATGTCAATTCCCGTGGTGAGTACGTTTGTCGGGTCAATCAGCCTGAGCTCTGCCTTACCTCCGCCGTTGAACATCCTGCGGAACATATTGTGGAAATTCTTCCTGATTTTATTGTAAGTGCTCAGGAACAGCTCCGAAGATTTTGTCCTGATTTCCTCACTTACGCGGATAAGATTTTCCAGGGTCTTTTTGGTGTCGTTGTAGCTTTCCTGCTGCCTTTCAAATCTTTCCTTTTCCTCGGCGAACTGCTCCACGGCCATAAAGTTCACGGATCCAAGGTCGCTGATTTTCTGCTTTGTGGCGGCAAGCTTTTCCTTGAGCATCTGCGGAGTTTCTGTGATTGTATACATCCGCTCTTCGAATTCCATCAGGTCCCTTGAATAGTTGTCCTGGAAATTCTGCTTTACGTTGCGGATTTCGGTATCGTTCTGCGCGACTGAGGCAGTGTATCTCTCAATCTGCGCCTGATACTTGTTTTTCTCATCTTGACGTTTTTTAAGGGCATCTTCCTTTCCGCTGACCTTGCTGTTGCATTCGTTAATCTGCTTGTTCAGCTCGTCAATCTCATCGAGCAATTTGTCGCCCTTTGCCTGCAATTCTGCAATCTGCTCCTCAATCTCCTGCAGCTGGTCGTCCATCTCCTCCTGGCGGCGGTTTTCCTGAAACAACTCATCCTGCTGTTCCCTGAGGCTGTTTTCCTCGGAAGCGAGATTCCTTTTTAAAGACGCAATCTGCTGGGTGCAGTTGTTGTTCTGCTGGATTATTTCCGCGCGGTTGATTTGAAGACCGTTCAGAGTCTCCTTGTATTCGCTGATTTTTTTGTTCAGCTCGACGTTTGTGTTCGCAAGCTCCTTGTTCTCAAGGTTCAGCTGTTTTATCTGCTCCAGATTTTCCTGAATGCTCTGGTCAATGTTCCTCTTTTTCGTGATGATTCCCTCTGGAGATAGGAAGTCGTCAATAAACTGGGGAGTTGTTTTGGTGTATGTTTCGATGGAGCTTGAAAGTTCCTCCAGCATTCCCTGCAAGTCAGTAAACGCCTGGACGGCATCGGATGAAAAACGCTCGCAGTCTTTTTCTGAATGTGTGGAAAGCTTTGAGAAATCCATGAAAATGTTCGCGCGGCCGGTTGAAAAAATCTTGATTTTCTCAAGAAGAGTGTTCAAGGCTTCCTTTGCCTTTTTGCTGCCAGATGACGAGTAGCCCGCTTCCTTTAGCTTTGCGTCCAGCTCGGTAACTATGTCCTCGGTGATTGCGGCGAGCTCCTTTTGCAAAGACTCCCTTTCTGCATCCAGATTGTTGATTTTGCCGGAATTCGTGCTGATTTGACGCTGGTTGTCATCAATCTGACCGTTGCACTGGGAGATGTTTTGCGTAAAGCTGTTGATGTTTTCTATTATCTTGTCCAGAGCCTTCTTTTTCTCATAAAGATCGGCGTTAAGGCTGTCAATGTCCTGATTGTACTCGTCAATTCTTTCGGTGGTGTTTTTTATCCTGTTTTCCAGCTGTCCTATTTTTTCGCGGATTCCAATCTGCTGCTGCTTAATCTGCTTGACGAGGTCCTTTTTTCCGGACTGCTCGGCCTGGAGCTTGATTGTTTCCGTCTGCTTTGCCGTAAGCTGGTCATTGAGAGACTTGATTTTGTCGGTGTTTTCGTTGAGCGTGTCATAAATCTCGGCGATGTCCTTGACCGCGGCATCCCTTTTTTCCTTTGCCTCGTTAAGAATCTGCTCGTGATGTGCCTTGTCCTGGGTAAAATCCTTGAGTTTCAAAAGCTGTATGTCAAGCTCGTAGTTGAATTTTTCTTCGGTAAGCGCGCGGTATTTTGTTGTCTTGTCCGCCTGAACCTTGAGAGTCTCGTATGAGCGTTTTGTTTCCTGGAGTCCGCTGTTAATCTGCTCAAGATTTGCCTTGGTTTTCTCAAGCTTGCTCTCGGCTTCCGCTACCTCTGCCTTGCTGCGGCTGATTCCCGCTGCCTCCTCAAAAAGATAGCGACGGTCCTCGGGCTTGGATGAAAGAATCTGGGTGATTTTTCCCTGCTCCATGACAGAGTAGGCCGCCTTTCCGACTCCGGTGTCCATGAAAAGCTTGCGGATTTCGGTTGCGGTCGCCGGTCTTCCGTTGATAAAATACTCGTTTTCGCCTGAGCGGTAGAGTCTTCGCTTTATGGCAATTTCCGTGTCTGAGATTGGGAGCAGGCTGTTTTCATTCGCAATAGTGAGTGTGACTTCGGCAAGTGAGAGCGCCGGACGGGATTCCGTACCATTGAAGATTACGTCCTCCATGCTCGCCGCACGCAGATTTTTAGATCGGTTCTCAGCCAGTACCCATTTGATTGCGTCAACAACATTGCTTTTTCCGCATCCGTTTGGTCCCAAAAGCGCGGTGATTCCGTCGGCAAAATTTATATGGGTTCGGTCGGCAAATGATTTGAAGCCGAAGATTTCCAGACTCTTTAAAAACACAAGATTCCCCTCAATTTATAATTTTGGACAGACAAGGATAAAAACTGATTATTCCCACTACGTTTCCCCTGATGTGTCCGTATAGGCGTTTTAACAAACAGGGATATTATATCATTTTGCAAAGTCTTTAACAATAGGGGAAGGGAAACAATTATTTATCTTTCGGATCCGGGTCAAGCATCTCCACGTCGCCCGCATCAAGGAGTTTTCCTCCATAGAGAATCTTCGGATATACGGTGAGCTTGAGCTTTTTCTCCAGCCTTGCATAAGCCTCCATCTCAATGGCATCCCCGATCACGCAGTTGATTCCGTCCTTGCCCGCACGTCCCGTCCTTCCTGCCCGGTGGATGAAAAAATCAGCTTTGTCCGGCAAATCCATCTGCACCACATGTGTGATTCCGGGAATGTCAAGGCCTCGTGACGCTAAATCGCTCGTTACAAGTATAGGTGTTTTTCCGGATATGAAGCGGTCTATCATTTCTTTGCGGGTTCTTTTGTCCGCCTTTGCGCTGAATCCCTCACATTCGAGCTTTTTGTACTGCAATTTGCTCACGATGTTCTCAACCTGGTCTGTCCTGCTCGTAAACACTATGAGTTTTCCAGGCTTTACGGCATTTATGAAGCTCCTGAGGCTGTCGATTTTTTGCCTTCTTTCCGCGAAAATGGCCCAGTGAGTGATTTTCTTCCTTAATATATCCTCCGGCGGAAGTGAAATCAGCGTAATCGCCTTGCTTCCTCCCTCCTTTGTCTCCGTTGCAGCACCGTCGAGCGAGTCCCTTGCTTTTTGCAGTGTGTTTCGGGTAAAGTCACTTACCGTCGCGGAATTTCCAATGAGCTGTACTTTTCTGGGAAGACGGTCCAAAAGCCCCCTTGTCTCATCCCTCATTTCCGGTGAAAGCAATCTGTCCGCCTCATCAAGCACAAGACATTCCACCTTTTCGGCGTTGAGTTTTTTCAGGTGAATCAGCTCCAGAAGCCTTGAGGGGCCGCCAATCACTATGGAAGGTCGTTCGCGGAGTTTTTCAATCTGTTTGGTCAGCTGGGAGCCTCCAATACAAAGCGCGCATTTCAAGTCGCTCACAAGCTGCACCTGTTTTTTAATCTGGGATGCAAGCTCGTATGTGGGGGATGCAATCAGCAGACGCACCCATGATCTTTCCTTCTCGCTTTCCCTCTCAATCTTTTGAATAAGCGGAAGTAGGTAGGCGAATGTTTTTCCCGTTCCCGTCTCGCTCTGAAAAAGGATGTTCTTTCCCTCCGCAACCAGGGGCATTACCTGTTTTTGAACCGCTGTTGGCTCCGTGATTCCAATGGACGAAAGTTTGTCCTGCATTTCCTGTGTGATTCCGAAATCTAAAAATGTCTCATTCATATTTTTAGTATAGCATATTTTTATGATTTTGTGGTATACTATTCTTATGAAAGTTGGAATTGATACTTTTGGCTGTGATCACGGACGCTCTGGAATCGGAACATATCTGATGTCCCTTGTCCGCAATCTGCCTGAGAATAAAAATAATGGCAATATGGATATTGAGTTTGAGCTTTTCGGCGCGGAGATGGACCGTTTTACCTTCACCGGGGACAAGAGCTTTAAATTTGAGTCCGTCGCTGTGCCCGAGAGCCTTGTGGCGGAAAGATACTGGCACACGTTCAAGGTGAACTCATTCGGAAAAAAGCACGGATATGACGCGATCGTCTATTCCGCAGGTCCCAGGATGCTCCCACGCAGCTTCAAGGTGCCGGGAATTGCCGTTGTGCACGACATTGTGAGCAATCTTTTTGAGCAGAGTGACGATTTTTGGTTCAGGAGACAGATGAAAAAGGGACTTTCCCATGCCGACTGCATCATCACGCCGAGCCAGTACATAAAGAAGGATCTTGAGCGGTCCGGAATCAGGTGCCGAAAGATTGAGGTAATCCACAACGGAATTGACCACAGTCTTTTTTATCCGCGCACGGATTTGGGGGACGGTGATGAGATTGTGGACATAAAGCCTTTCGCCATAAAGCGTCCGTACATAATCTATGCGTCCCGGATGCAGAACGAGGGAAAAAAGCATGTGGAGCTCGTAAAGGCATTCTCCATGTTCAAGGAAAAAACGGGGCTCCCGCACAGATTGGTTCTTGCCGGCAGCGAGGGCGCGTATGGAGAGATGGTTCACAAGGCGATTTTTGACTCGTCTTTTTCAAGCGACATTTTTGTTACGGGATATTTTCCGCATGAGAATTTTCCGGAGCTTTACCGCAACGCAGACGCTTGTGTTTTTCCGTCCGTAACCGAGGGAGTGGGGCTTTCCGTCCTTGAGGCCATGGCATGTGGAATTCCGGTCGCATGTTCGCAGGCAGGTGCGATGGGTGAGATGGCCGGAAGCAACGCGCTCTTTTTTGATTCCGAGAACCTTGAGGAAATGTCGGATGCCATTGAAAAGATTGTCTGCGATTCTGCCCTGAGGAAAAAACTCTCTGCCGACGGACTTGAGTGGACAAAGCGTTTCTCATGGGAAAAAACAGCCGCCGCAACCTTGGAGCTTTTGAAAAATCTTTCCGAAAAATAATTCTAGGAACACAGAGAATTCCTAGTTCATCTCAAAAAGCAAAAAAAAAAGGCTGCCCGATAAAATGTCGGACAGTCCCTTTCTTCGTGTGTGCGGCAGATCGTTTATGCCGTCTTTTGATCCGAAAGAAGCGATTCCACATCCGCGATGGATTTCTGGTCCACGATGTTCTTTGTGATGACCAGCTTTTTCTTTCCCGGGATTGAAGGAATCTCAAACATGATGTCCAAAAGAATCTGCTCTACGATGGCTCTGAGTCCGCGCGCACCGGTCTTGTTCTTTATGGCGATGTCCGCAATCTCATCAATGGCCTCGTCATCGAAGCTCAGGTCAACGTCATCAATTGCGAAGCTTGCCTGGAACTGCTTTGTGATTGCGTTCTTCGGTTCCTTGAGGATGCGGCGCAAATCGTCCCTGTCAAGCTCCTTGAGTGCACAGGTCATGGGAAGACGACCGATGATTTCAGGAATCAGGCCGAATTTCACGAGGTCATCCGACGTACACTGGTTCAGAAGCTCCATGCGCTCTTCCTCGGTGCGTTTTGTTCCGGTAGCTCCGAATCCGATTGATGAAGATGAAAGTCTCTGCTCGATGATTTTTTCAAGCCCAACGAATGCTCCTCCACAGATGAAGAGGATGTTCGTAGTGTCAATGTCAATCATCTCCTGGTTCGGATGCTTGCGTCCACCCTGGGGCGGAACCGATGCATGGGTTCCTTCAAGAATTTTAAGAAGAGCCTGCTGTACTCCTTCGCCCGAAACATCGCGGGTAATGGATGTGTTTTCGCTCTTTCTGCTGATTTTGTCAATCTCGTCAATGAAGATGATTCCTCTTTCTGCCGCCGTAACGTCACCATCTGCCGCATTGATAAGCTTCAGGAGCACGTTCTCCACGTCCTCACCAACGTAGCCGGCTTCTGTCAAAGTGGTTGCGTCTGCAATTGCGAACGGAACCTTGAGCCTTTCTGCAAGGGTCTTTGCAAGGAGCGTCTTTCCGCTTCCAGTTGGTCCCAGAAGGAGAATGTTGGACTTTTCAATCTTCACGTCACTCGCCGCCTGCTGTTCCTTGGTGATGGAAAGCTGCTTGTAGTGATTGTAAACGGCAACCGACAGAACCTTCTTTGCCCTGTCTTGTCCGATAACATACTGGTCAAGATATTCCTTGAATTCGCGGGGGGTAGGGACGTCCTCCATGTTGATGGGGGTCATGGAATGTTTTTCATCGTTAAGTACGGTCTGGCAAGCGGCCACACACTTTTCGCAGATATAAATCGCCTCGCTGGGAGCCTTTACCACACGCCTGTTCTCATCAGCAGGTCTTCCGCAGAAAGCACAGAACTGCTGGTCGCTTTTTCCGAAACGTGCCATTATTTCTTTTCCCCCTTCTTTGCGCTCACCATTATATGATCGATGATGCCATAGGCCTTTGCTTCCTCCGCGTCCATGTAGAAATCACGCTCCATGTCTGCGGCAACATCAGCCTCGCTTTTTCCTGTTTGCTGTGAAAAGTATTTAATGGAAAGCTTTTTGAGTCTTCCGATTTCCTTTGCCTGAATCGCAATGTCTGAGGCCTGTCCCTGAGCTCCGCCCCACGGCTGGTGAATCATAACGCGGCTTGAGGGAAGTGCATAACGCTTTCCCACGGTTCCGCCTGCAAGAAGAATCGCACCCATGCTCGCTGCTTGTCCCATGCAGATTGTCTGCACGTCGCATTTTACGTACTGCATTGTGTCGTAGATTGCGAGTCCTGCGGTAACGGATCCACCGGGGCTGTTGATGTACATGTTGATGTCCTTGTCAGGATTCTCGCTCTCAAGATAAAGTATCTGCGCCACAATCAGGTCGGCTGTCTCGTCCCGGATTTCTCCGTCAACAAAGATGATTCTGTCTTTCAAAAGCCTTGAGTACAGGTCATAGGCACGCTCACCGTTTCCGCTTCTTTCAATTACGGTTGGAACAAGGGTGTTCATATATTCGTTCATTTTTTACTCCTTCTAAAACACCGTTTACTCGGCGTCGTACATTGGAACTTACTTACCCTTAATAAGGTAATAAAAAAAGCGGAATCAGGCAAGAATTTTTTTTAAGTGCCTTAGTTTGCGCTCTTGAAGAGGTCTGCGAAGGCAATCTTGTCTCCCTTGCCGACCTTTACTTCCTTATAAAGCTCCTCGAAAAGTTTGTCTTCCTTGGCTTCGTCCACCAGATATTCCTTGTTGCGGGGATCCTCGTAGTGCTTTTTGATTTCATCCACGGAAACTCCCTGCTCGTCAGCCATCTTCTGATAGCGACCCTCAACTTCCTCTGGTGTGACGGAAATATTTCTGTCGCGGAAAAGGATGTCCACGATGATGCGGCTCTTGAGCATCTTCTCTGTGTCTCCAGTCCACTGCTTGATGATTTCCTCGCGGGTCTGTCCTGAGGCTGTAAGCATTTTTTCAAGCTGCTCCGGGGTGGTCTGCATCTGCTGGGCCATCATGTTCCATCTTGCGTCCTGCTCCGCCTGAATCATAGACTTGGGAAGCTCGAAGGGGTTCTTTTCAATCAGCTGCTCAAGAAGGCTCTGGCTCTTGATTTCTGCAATCTTTCTGTCCTTTGCGCTTTCCATCTGTGTCTTGAGAGCCTTTTTCAGGTCGTCAAGTGTCTTGTATTTCTCGCTCACGTCCTGAGCCAGATCATCGTCGAGGGCGGGGAGGTCACGCTGCTTGATTGCCTTTACTGTCAGCTTGATTTTCTTTGTCTTTCCCGCGAACTCAGGATTTGTATCATCAGCGGCATAAGCCTTGGAAATTTCCTTTGTCTCGTCCTTTTTCATTCCGAGGATTTCTTTGTCAATCTTGTAGAAATTCTCATTCTTTCCGACTGTAAATACAACACCCTCGCGCTTTGTGTCGGCGGTCTCGCTTCCGTCATCTGCAAGCTCAACGTAGTCGGTGGTAACAATGTCCCCGTCCTCTACAGGTGCGCCGTCCTTTTTGTCAATCACCATTGCGTTGCGCTCCTGGATAGCCTTGAGCTCCTCCTGGATTTCCTTGTCGGTGATTTCAACCTGCGGCACTTTGATTGAGATTCCGCTGAAATTCTTGATCTCCGCATTCGGGAAAATGTCATAAACAAGTGTGAATGTCAGATCCTTGGTAAGATCCAGCTCCGGCATCACGTCATTCTCAAGACGGGGCTGTGCGTAGGGGAGCGGGCGGTAATCCTTTGCGTCCTCACCCTGCAGGATTTCATTCAGAGCGTTGTCGATGATGTTTCCGACGGTCTCGTACTTGATTGCGCTTCCATATTTTGTTTCTATTATATGCTGCGGAACATGTCCTTTGCGGAATCCAGGAATCTGGAGGTTCTTGGTGTATTTTGCCAGGTCGGTCTTGTAAGTTGATTCTACATCGGCCTGAGCAACGGTCGCGGTCAGTTTTACAGCTGAGTTTTCGATTTTGGTGAATTCTTTGGTAACGTTCACTTGAGTTTCCCCTTGTCTATTATGTCAAGACGCATTTTTAGCGGTCTTTCAAAAAAATAGGCGATTTAGAACATCTAAACCGCCTTTAATTAGAGCGGAAAACGGGAGTCGGACCCGCGACATCCACCTTGGCAAGGTGGCGCTCTACCACTGAGCTATTTCCGCGAAAAAAAATTAATCGCAGAGCGGAAAACGGGAGTCGGACCCGCGACATCCACCTTGGCAAGGTGGCGCTCTACCACTGAGCTATTTCCGCAAAAATTTCCGAATCTGACGGACAGAACCTATCAAATCGTGTTCCTAGATTATCATAATTAAAAAATCATGTCAACAAGTTTTATGGAAGTTTTGAAAAAAGTTTTTTCCTTTTATAAATGACAAAATCCGTATTTTTTGAACTTTTTGCGGATTCTTCATATATAATTATTGTATGAGGAGACCGCAGAATGAATCCGACGCATTGTGAAATGAAGTTTTTGATCCACGAGCAATTCCTTGCTTTTGTTGAAAAATTCGGAAACGAGAAAAACGAAATCGACTTCAAGTATTTCGGCTATGATTTTAATTTCAGCTACATAAGCGATAACGGAGAGGGAATCAAGGGCTGCATAGAAAAACATCAGTATTTTGTGACCCACATGTTTTATTCTGAAAACGAATTTGAAAATCTGGTAGATTACAAGGAGTCGGGTGAGTATGAGTGGAATGAAAAAATCAGAAAGCTGACGATACAAAAGGCAATGCCGAATGTCACGATGCGAAAACTGGACGGCACTTTTGGAATAATATCTGTGGTAAAGGCTAATCATCCGAGGATAAACGAGCTTGTGTGGAGGTCCTGAACGACTTAGATCCAAAAGAATGAAGATTGCGGATAGCTGAGGATTTTTAATTCGTTACATTTTAGAGATTCCCCATAATTTTGATTTTTTTTCCAAAAAATTTTGTCATTTTGTTTACCGTGGCGAAGATTTGATTCCTATTAATATATGTGAAGGGATTTTTCCCCACATATCAAATTGTCGCAGGAGACGCTATGAGCATGGCAAAGTACAGAATCAAATCCGTAGACGAGTTGACCTTCACCGACGAAATGTCAGGAGATTGAGAGGCTGAATTTTGATGACAAAATCACGAAAGTGTTTTATAATGCAAGTGGATATGATAAGGAGCCGGACAAAAGGACAAGGGATTTTCTGCGCTTTGTCTGCACAAATGATCCGAGCGAGGATGATTTTTCAAGCCGGCTTTTGGAGCGGGTGGAAAAACTCAAGAGGGACGAGCATTTCAAGGAGGTTTACGCGGCGATGAATTTACGTGAAATGGACATACGCAGGGAAGAGCGACAGGCGGCACTTGCGGAAGGAATGCAGATTGGTCTCAGCAAAGGCTTGAAGCAGGGCCTGAATCAAGGAATAAAGCAAGGACTTGCCGAGGGCAAAACACAGGGAGCGATGGAGAAGTCCGTTGAGGCCGCCGTTATTGCCGTCAAAGATTTTAACATAGACCCCAAGCTTGCCGCAGAGAAAATGAACGCACCACTTGATAAAGTGATGGAAAAACTAAAGTAAAGAAAGCCGAGTTCAAGGAGGTTTACGCGGCGATGAATTTACGCGAGATGGACATACGCAGGGAAGAGCGGCAGGCGGCACTTGCGGAAGGAATGCAGATTGGTCTCAGCAAAGGCTTGAAGCAGGGCCTGAATCAAGGAATAAAGCAAGGTCTTGCCGAGGGCAAAACACAGGGAGCGATGGAGAAGTCCGTTGAGGCCGCCGTTATTGCCGTGCAGAAGTATAATGCCAGACCGGAGGTTGCTGCCAAGGATTTCAATGCTCCTTTGCCGAAGGTACTGGAAAAACTAGGCCAGTAGAAATCATAAAACCAAAAATTTTGAAAAAAAATCAAAAAAATCTTCATTTCAGTGAGTTTTCTCACTGGATTTAAAAAAAATACGGTGTATAATGAATAAATGTTGAATCGTTTTGGTTCAAAATTATAATAATGCGCGGGGAAAATGGACGTGGAAAGCATAGCAAGAAGTAAGCCTCTATTCTATTCTATTCTATTCTATTCTATTCTATAGTTGCGCACTTAGGTTATTTTCTAAATCAGGACAATATATATTTTCTCAATCGAAAGATGTGTGCCGCCGTAGCTTTGGGACTGGGGGCATTATGAGCCGTCTGCCGGTGGAGGTTATTTATGAGTGAAAAATCGTCTGTTGATGATTTCATTGCTTCTTTTAAATTGCTGCAGAAAAAAAAGGGCGGTGACAAAGTTTTCCGTGAGGCGCGTCTTTTGGACATCCGTTTCCGGCTTTCGCTTGATCTGCGGATTGGCATTGAGACCAAATATTCTCACACAAGTTGCAAGTCTGTGCGCGATTGTTATGAGCGGCTCTTTAAATTCCTTGACTTGTGGAATGTCTACGAGGTTTGTTGGTCGTATGCAGAAAGATTAGGGCTGGCAACAGGAAGCAAAGTTAAGGGATGGAATAAATCATTCCTAAAGGAAACAGGAATTTCTGACTTCCTTAATGGCAGCGCGAAGAAATTCCAAAAGCTTTTTGTGTCGGACGAAAGAAAGATTCAGAAATACAGGCAGTATCTTGATCATTTTTCCGATCTGGATGCAGTGAATGACCGTAATCAGGAACAGTTTAAAAAATACCTTGCTGCGCCGCCGAGTGCTTTTGATTATGAGCAGCTGCTTTTCATTCAGTACATGGAGCGAAATGCCTATTATCATGGAGGCGAGGCTGCCCGTGCGGGAGTTGATTATGGCTACAGGAAAAAACAGTTTGATTTTTACATCGAATTTTTGACAGAGCTCATTGCCCGGATGGGAGAGACTCTCTTCACTAAAGAAATGCAAAAGGAGGAAAAATAGAAAATGGCAGAGTATTGTGCAAATTGTGGTAATTATATTGATGGTCATTATAGTGGTTGTTGGTCGGGTGGTATACATTTTTGTTCAGGTAGTTGTGCAAATGCCTTTGAAGCAAAAACACGGGCTTCGTCTCCTCAAGTAATCGTTGAATCTGGACCAGACTATTCTGGCGAAATTTCCAGTATGCAGAACGAGCTGAACGCACTCAGGCAGGAGCAGGCACGGCGGCAGCAGGAAGAGAAGCAGCGCCGTCGGGAAGAGGAGCAACGCCGTCAGGAGCAGGAGCGGAAGGAACGGGAAGAAAAAGCTCGGCAGGAGAAGCTCGGAAAGTGCGCTTGGTGCGGAAGGCAGAACGAGCAGATTTTCGCGAACCAGCTCCTGTTCCCCGGAAGAAAATTCTGCTCCAAGAAGTGTCTCTTTGACTGCAGGAGTGCGGAAAACCCGGCTGAGCCTGCTGCGGACACCCCGCGTATAACCATGCAGCCCAGCGGAAACATCTACACCTCAATAAAGGATGCCGTGGATGATGCCCCCGACGGCGAGACGCTCCTGTTCTCGAACGGCGTGTTTGAAGTCAACGAGACGATTGAAGTGGACAAGACCTTGACCTTTAAGGCTACCAACAGCGATATGAACTCCGGGCTGAGCGAGCGCACCGTGTTCAAGATGCATGATATAAATAGTCTTCAGCCATGGGAGGAGGACAAGGCAACAATTGACGGTATTGTTTTTGAGGGCATGGATAAGGAAAAAAGCCGGGGACTTTGGGCTGGATGTGATGAGCTTGTCATTAAGAACTGTGTCTTTATGACGTTACACCATGCAATTGAGTTTATTGGAAATAATATAAAAATAGAGAACTGCCTTTTCATTAATTGCACTTGGGCTTTCAGACAAAATCACTCTTTTTTTGAGGATTCTGATTATATTAAGGATTGCACTTTCGATTCCGTAAAATACATTTTTGAGGAAAAGAGCTGTGACTGTCTTGAAAACTGTACCATAAAGAACTCTCTTTTAAGCCCTCATTATGACGTGCCCTCAAACAATGCCCAGAGCTACAACGAGCGCAGCAAAAAGACCTATGGCTGCCTGCAGACCGCCATAGACGAGGCTGTAAGCGGTGACACGATTGTCCTTGCCCCCGGCACCCAGTACGAGGGATTCTGCCTGGAGGGCAAGAGTGACATCACAATAAAGGCTTCCGTAATAAATACCCAGGCTCCAGACCCGCAGAAGTCGGTGGTCTCTGTGGATTCAAATGTTTTTATCACGGACTGCAAGGGAATCACCTTTGAGGGAATTTCGTTCAAGAATTTAGCATATTGGAGTTTCAGGATCAGAGATTCAGAATGCATAGGCTTTAATTCCTGCGAGTTCTTCACGACTAAAAATTATGATGGCTCGAATTTCACTTTTAATCCGGATGATAAGTGCGTGTTCAATTCCTGCGTCTTCAATGATTTTGTTTCTGTCTTTGAGGATTACAAGGTTCAGAACACGGGCTGCAGCTTCAACAACTGCGACGTGGTTTATGGCTCCGGGAATGTGGTTTATCTTCCGGTCAAGCAAAACTGCCTCTCGGACGGTCGCACTACAATGTCATTCGGCGCTGAGACTGTCGGAGGCGCGTATTCCAAAGTGATATACCTGGACAGCTCTTCAACATCTGGCTCTGGTTGTTTCACTACATCCTGTGACAATCAGGTTGGTGTTACTTTGTCTGTGTTTGGAGCCACGTCCGATGACGCCACAAAAGTAAGCGAGTGTCTGCCCCTGGGATCCTATGACTTCTTAGGATTCTCGCCCGCGCCAAAAGGAAAGGAATATCGATATGAAATTATGTTGGTCGAAAACCACTGGCTCAAGCTCTGCGTCTCGTCTGGTGATGATAAGCTGAGAGCAAGGCGCAATGTCGCCAAGGAAACCGAGATGTTCGCGTCGGCGGCAAAATCAGGCCCTAAGTTCTGTAAAAAATGCGGTGCGGCTCTTGTGAGCGGCAAAAAATTCTGCACGAAATGCGGTGCAAAAGCATAATAAAAGGAGAAATACATTATGGCAAAATGCAAGGTTTGCGGAGCGGAGCTGGTCAAAGGAGACCTGTTCTGCGGAGAATGTGGTGCGAAGGTGGAGCCCCAGACAGACGAGGAGGATGTCTCTCAGGACGAGGATGAGGAAGAGGTAGAGGAGACTCCGGCTGCCAGCTCAACAGGCAGTGGCTCCCAGTCCTCCGGCGACTCAAATGACCCGGACAATGGCCTCATTCCGTGCTGTGTCCTGAGCATAGTCGGAATCATCGCCTCCGCCGCCCTCCTGAACAGGGGATGGAACAAGATTGGCGGTATTCTTGCCGTCGCTGGTGCGTTCTTCGCCCTTCCGTCCATGACCGCGAAATCAAGGAAGAACACCGTGCTCCTGTACGTCTTCCTTGTCCTGTGGCTCGGAGCCACCCTTTACATGAAGATGGCGGGGCATAAGATTTCCTCGTACATATCGCTTGTCGGAGTCCTCTGCAATGCGGTGGGCCTGTGCGCTCTCAGCAAGAAGAAGGTCGCGATCATTCCGCTTCTCCTCACGCTCGGACTTGCCGCGGTGATTTTCTTCAACGTTGACCTGGGCTTCCTGAAGAACCTGCTGCATCTATGAGAAAATGCAGGTCATGCGGGGCGGCTCTAGCGGATGACGATCTTTTCTGCGGTGAGTGCGGCGCGAAATTCGAGCTGGACGAGCCTGTGTCAGAGAAAATCGTGGAAAAGCCGGAGTCTCCCCGGCTGAGGGACAGATTCCGGAACTTCGAGAATAATTCGGAGTACAAGCTTAAGCGCGGTGTGTCGGATAAAATCCACGGCAACATGGATTTCATCAGGCGAAACCTTATCAACGTGTGGTGCGCCGCAGGGCTCTTCTTCCTTTACGAGCAGCTGTTCCTGGGAAAAAGAAGCGCCTGGAGCATCATCCCCTCGCTGGTATTCACACCGTTCTGGCTTCCGTTCAGCACATGGGCGGAAAGCAAAAACAACCTTAAGCTGATGCCGGTCTTTTACGCGGTCTGGGTTGCGGCATGTGCGTGGACTCACTTTCGCCATGGCGGTGGAATCGCATGCCTGATAGGAGTCGCAATCTATGCGGTGGGAATAATAAAATTCTCGTCCAGATTTTTCTTCCGGGCTCTCATCGTGTTGGTCACGGCGGTTCTTGCGGTCCTCGTGTTCTTCATGAAGTGACTCAAAGCGGAGACGTAATTGCATGAGAAAGCTTCGGATAATTTCATTCACTTTGATTTTCCTCACGGTTCTGCTTCCCGTGTTCGCTGAGTGTGCGTACTGCGGAAAGATGTCCTACGGCGGAACCTGCGTCTACTCGCCCACGAAAAAACACGAGCACAGGGACGACCCCGACCGATGCCGTTATTGCGGCTCCAGGGGATACGGAAAGACCTGCGTTCACTCACCAGAGGAAAGCCGTGTCCATGTCCATGCTTCGGGCGGCAAAAAATGCATTTACTGCGGCTCCAAAAACTTCGGCCGAACCTGCGTCTATTCCCCCACCGGCATCCATGAAAGATAGGGACATCTCTAAAAACTCATTTTCAATGATCTTTTGGCGATTCCCATAAATTTTTTTTTTTCAAAAAAATTTGTCATTTTGTTTACCGTGGCGAAGATTTGCTTCCTATTAATATATGGAGGAAAAAATAAATGACAAGAAAAGAATTCAAAAAGTCCCCCGCGTGGGAGGAACTGACATTCGCGAACAACTTCATGTTCTGCAAAATCATGGAAAGCGAGCCTGAAATTTGCCGTCGCCTGTTGGAAATCTTGTTACACATCAAGATTGAAAAGCTTGAAATGCCGCACTCGGAACATACACTGCAAGAAGCCCCGGATGCCAAAAGCGTGAGGTTCGATGTCTACACCAAGGATGAAAAGAGAATCTTCGACCTGGAGATCCAGACCACGCTAAAAGCCAACCTTCCGAAGCGAGCGCGGTATTACCAAAGTATAATCGACATGGACAATCTCTCGCGTGGAGAAAACTACAGTAAACTAAAGGACTCGTATGTAATTTTCCTGTGTCTGGATGATCCTTTTGGAAAAAGCCTGCCCGTCTATTTCTTTGAGAACAAGTGCCCGGATAATGCCGGCGGTGAAATAAAATTGAACGACGGAGCCTACAGGCTCTTTTTCAACTCGTCCAAATATGATAAAATGGAAAATGACGAGGAGAAAGCCTTTTTCAAGTTTCTTGTGAACCAGAATGCCGACAGCGATTTCACGAAGTCCATCGAGGAAAAAGTCTCCTTCGCCAGAAAGAATATGGAATGGAGGAAACAATATATGACCTGGCAGCAGACAATAGATGAAGAAAAGGACATCGCGTTTGAGGAAGGTGTAAAACACGGAATTGAACAAGGAATTGCGCAAGGTATTGAGCGTGGTGCGGAAGAAAAAGCCCTTGAGGATGCGGAGAATCTTCTTCGAAAAGGAATACCTATAGAAACAATATCAGAATGCATCGGACTGCCGCTGGAACAAGTAAGGCAGATTGCTCAGTCTCTTTCCGTAAAAGCATAAAGATTCATGGTGGACATGGAATAACGAGGAGAGATCCGTTGATATAAAATGGCTTTGGTTGCAAGTTTTTGTGTTTTTCCACAAAGTGGAAAATGGGAGCTTTGCGACCAAACAAAAACTTGAAGAGCAAGCTGAGCTTGCGACGAGGAACAATATATGACCTGGCAGCAGACAATAGATGAAGAAAAGGACATCGCGTTTGAGGAAGGTGTAAAACACGGAATTGAACAAGGTATTGAGCGTGGTGCGGAAGAAAAAGCCCTGGAGTCTGCAAAAGCGATGCTCGCTGACGGCGTGGATATAAATTTGATTGTAAAATATACAGGGCTTCCGGCTGAGAAAATCGAGAAAGAGTTATAGTATAAATTTTTGAACTTTTTCCCAATTTCTCATATATTATATACAGGTAGTTCAAAACTCAATAAAGGAGGAAATCTGAATGTTGTTTTTTAATGATTTACCGGCCGCAAAACCTGAGTACGAGCAGACTTTGTTCGGCATGGCAAGGTTTATCTTAAGGACAATTGAGCTTGCCCGTCGTGAAGGAATCTTGTCGCTTGAAGGGTATTTCTGCGATGTGGATACATTCAATAAATTTGTGGGAAGGGATTTTACAGACAAAATTACAAAGCGCGGCAGAGTGCTTGCCATGAATCTCATCCAGCTTTCCTACACAGGCCTTGAAAAATCAGACGTTGAAAAAATGGTCTTTTATTTAATTAGCACGTTTAAAAATTTCAGCGGAGACGAAGAAAAACTTGCCCTGATGATGGTCGCAGAGGGTGTGCTTTCCATAATAGGTGATTGTAATCCGTATCACGCAGGAATGAAGCTTTCCTCGATGATTGGCGACGCTTTCTATGACAGGGGGATAAATGTTTTTAGACCTGTTTACGAGGAAATCGAAGCGGAATATGAGAAAGCCGCTGCTGAAAAAAATTTGCTAAAGGCGATGTATGTCCCGGATCCTGATTTTTCTGATTTGAAAGTTCTGTGCTCGCTAGATGAAGTTACCGTGCAGAAAATCGTGGAGGAAAATCTGGACTCAATCGCAAAAGCCGTTGCCTTTGCTGATGATGAAATCCAGCAGAAAATCTTTACCAGCGTAAGTCCCGAAACAGTGCTGAAAATTAAAAAGGAGATAGAGGAGCTTAAAAAGCCGGTCTTGGAGAGTCAGGAAAAAATACTGAATTCGCTTCGGGCAAAGGTTAGGAACGTCTCCGGCAACACTGTTGTTTTTGATGCATAGAATCCATTTATGAGAAATAAAATGAACAAGGCAATCTACATACACGGCTTAGGGGGCAGCGGTAACGGATCATCCGCACGGAATGTGAAAAAGCTTTTGGAAGGTGAGTATGAGTTTTCAGCATCCACATACAATCTTCTGAATCCCGAGCAGGCTTTCTCCCAGATTCAAAATGACGTGAGAAATGCAGATTTCGTTGTCGCGTCTTCTCTGGGTGCGTTCTATGCGGTATCCGTGAACGTATGCACTCCAATCCTCCTGCTGAACCCATGCCTTGAGCCGGAGAATACGATAAAAAATATTTTGTACCCGGAGCAGCGGAAAGATTTCGACGAGGAAAAGTGTCACCGCGAATGGCTCAAAATCAAGGAGGGGTGGAATCTGATTGACCATGAGAGCTGTGGTTCAAGATTTGCTGTCTTTTCCGACAATGACGAGCTTTTTTCGTTCCGCGATGTGTTCAAGAAAAATTTCGGAACCTTTTACGGCACTGAAAATTCCTGCATGATACACGGAACCCACGAAATTGCGAAGGATGAAAAATGCCTTTCCGAATCCCTCTCGCTCTTCAAAAAATATGTGGATGTGGCGGACAGAATCGCAGGAAACCAGTCGGCAGGTGGTTTCGGTGGCTTTGATGAATTTGATGGATTTCTGCCTTGACGCTCAATGGTAAATTTGTTAGTCTTTTAGTGAGATCTATCATCCATTAGGAGCGAACTTATGCGAAGTGCCTTTAAGTTTTTTTGCATTCTCAGTCTCTCGGTTCTTTCGTTTTTTTCCTGTGAAGCATCTGTGCGAGGGGGAAGCATGGATGATGTAGAAGTCGAAATTTATGATTCATCTTCGTGGAATGGTGCAGATTCTGTGGTTTCTGATCCAGAGCTCGGAAGCCTTGTTTTTCAGACCCCTGCGGCTCAGGATGAGGAAATCTTCTATATAATTACACTTGACGATGGTTTGATTGAAAAAGAACTGGGCTCCTCCAAGGTCATCGTGTTTAAAAATCTTGCGATGAAAAACTATGAGCTTACGTGCCATGCTTACAGCGAGGACGGCACTCTTCTTGCGTCGGGCTCTTCTTCTGTGATGATCGAAAGCGGAAAAACTAACTCCCTGAATCTTGTTTTGCATCGGGTACATTCTGATGTAACTTATACAATCAGTGTCGGTTCATTTGCAAATGGAAACGTGTCAGCTTCCAGAACAGATGCGTCTGCTGGAAGTCTTGTAGTTTTGACCGTAGAACCCAACGCTGGGTATGAACTGGTACCGGGAAGCATTTCCGTAACCGATTCCGACGGACAATCCATTTTGCTTACCACTCTTACGGATGGAGTGTCATACAGATTCTCTATGCCGGAAAGCAATGTGTCGGTGAGTGCTACATTCCAGCTGGAGACCTATAAATTCCATTCGACAGTTACCAGTGTTGGCTCTGGATATAGCGGAACAGCCGGTACAAGCGGGACCTACGTATATTTCGGTGACTGGCCGCAGACAATAAAGGATGATTCTGTAACAGTAGATGAGGCCCACAGCATCACGATGGGCGGAAACACGTATTATCTTGGAAACGACGGAAACTATTATGCGAAGATGAATGCAAGCGTTTATTCTGATTCAAATTATTCTTTCCATGATGGGACAAGCATTACTGATGGCTCCCAATATTACTTCAAGGTTGAGCCAATTATATGGAGAGTTTTGAATCCAAGTGACAGCGGAGAAAAAATTCTGCTTGCAGAGAGTATTCTGACTTCTGGCATTCCGTTTTTTGAGTCAATATCCACGAGAACTTCTGGTACAAATACAATTTATGCGAACAATTACGAGAAAAGCCAGGTTCGTGCATATTTAAATGGATTGAGTTATTCCAATGCTTCAAATTCTACTGTTTCGACTTATCAAAACAAAGGATTTTTATATTCTGCCTTTGGTGAAAGCGCAAGAGGCCTGATATTGAATAGAAGTGTAGACAACTCATTGGTCAGCATTTATCCATCAGGGACGACGAGCCCAGCCGCATCTGATTATACCTGTAATAATACATCTGATAAAGTTTTCCTCATGAGCGTAAATGAAGTTACCACAACTTCTTATGGATTTAGTAGTGGAACGAGTTCTGGCCCAGCAAGAAAACGAAAATCAACGGATTATGCGCTTGCAACAGGTGCTTATAAAAATAACAACGGTTATGGATGGTGGTGGCTCCGCTCTCCGTATCAGCCGTCAAGTACGTCACCATCTCCATCGACTTGTGCCGTAAGAACTTGTAGTTTTGATGGTGCAACAGGAAATCCTGATGCGGATGAATCTGGTGGTGGAATTTGTCCTGCGATTAGAGTCTCTTTTTAAGGAATAAGACTCAATCTCTTGCAATCTTCCTCATCTCCTCCACGGCGAATTCCAGCTTGGTCACTAGAAAATCCGGCGAGTCGGAATAAGCGTAGTAGCAGCAGTCCCTTGTGGAAAGGACAATGCATTTGCCCCGGTTCCTGTAATTGTATTCAGTCTGTGTGGAACCCAGCGTTCGGTTATCAATGAAAAGAGGGAATGAATCCCTTGTGCCTTCCGGTGGAGTCCCGTTCAAAATCAGAGTGTAGCCGCGCATGTCGTGAATCAGACGGCCTTCGCCAAATGGAACAAATCCCTTGTGGTTCGGCAATGCTTCAATCCGCACGGGAACATCTAGAGTTTTGTACGAACCGCTTTTTATTTCCTCCTTGACGTTTTCTCTTTCCCATCGGTACCACTCAGGGATGGAAATCAGCTTTTTGTCTTTTGCAGACTCAAGTTCTCCGTTTTCCAAAAGAGTCCATGACGCGCCGCATTTTTTGCATGAGAGGGCCGCGCCTGAGCTTACAGTCTGTCCTTCGCATCCACATTCACGGCACTGGTACAGGGGCAGGTGAAGTCCCTCGGCACGGAACGGCTCGCTGATTTTTATTCCATTCTGTTTCTGCCACTCATATTCGTTGTACTCAAGTTTTTTCGCGATTGCTTCCTGGATTTCCTTTTCGCTTTTGGAATGAAGATCCTCCCTTGTGAAAAGACATTCCATGCTCGCAATGAACGGAACCTTCCGGCCTCTTGTCTCGTCCCAAAACGGATTTGCAAGATAGCTTCCGTTTATGCTGATTGTCACAACCGGCACGTCCAGCATTTTAGAAAGCTTTCCAAGATTGTCGGGCAAAGATGATGTGACTCCCGCATCCGCATGACGGGCTTCAGGAAAAATCACCACGCTTTGCTTCAATTTTTGTAGCGCATAACGAATGTTGCTTAGAACCGACATATCGCTCACATAACGGCGTTTTCCTATGCATCCCCCGTTTTTGTATGCCCATTTGCCGTATCCCGCGAAACCCTCCACGTCCGAAACATAATTCGCGCGGTGAGGAAAAAGCATCCTTGGAACTATAAAATAATCCGAGAATCCCTGGTGGGTGGAGATGACGAGGTAGGGCGGCCTACATTTTTCCATGTTGATTTTTTCACGCTTCATTTTTCTGCCGCCGGTCAGGAAGTAAGAGGTAATCCACAGCAGAAAGGCTAGGGGCGGCCATTGCTTTACGGGCTTTTCCCTCATGTCGAACGGTGTCATGTCCATCTTTTTATTTACCAAAGCCATGAAATCCTCCGTGTGCAAAAAAAAAAGCGCCCCGAAAAAGGACGCTGAATCATGCGGAATACTAGAGTCGAACTAGTGACCCCCAGCGTGTCATGCTGGTGCTCTAACCAACTGAGCTAATTCCGCAGATGATGTATATACTATATCAAAATCCAAAAACAATGTCAAGGGGCAAATGTGATTTTTGTTAAAATCATCAATTTTTATGAAAATCAGTGATTTTTAAGAAAATCTCCCGTCCCAAAGCTTTCCACTTTCCACTTTCAACTTTCCACTCGCTCAAATCTTCGGTACCCTTGGTTTTGCGAGATTCTTCAGCATGTTCTGCAAAAGCTCCTGTGCCGTGGCTGCGTCAACTTCCTTGGGTGGCTCGTGGTAGGTAATCAGATTTTCTGGAATCTCCTCAAGGAATCGGCTGGTCTCACATTCCACCGTGGCATTCATCTTTCTGCGGTGTATGCATGATGAGATAAAAAGCCTGTCCCTAGCGCGGGTCACCGCAACATAGAAAAGCCGTCTCTCTTCCTCAATGGCAGCATCCCCGCCTTCCTCAACGGCCCTTGCATGAGGCATGAGTCCTTCTTCCGCACCCGCAATGAACACAACCGGAAACTCAAGTCCCTTGCTCGCGTGCACTGTCATCAGATTCACCTTGCCCTTGTCCTGCTCGCCGTCGTCCATGTCATCCCGGGAAAGCAGGGTGATGCGGTTCAGGTATGCGTAAAGGCTCGTGTCCTGATTTTCGGGGTTGTTTTCCCATTGCTCCATGCTCCGGATCAGGCTTTCGATGTTCATAAACTTGAATCGCACGGCTTTTTCGCTCTTGGGGTTCTCCCCGATCAGATAGTCAAGATACGCAATCTGGTCCACAAGTGAGCGCACCTTTTTGGCAAGTCCCTTTCCGCTCAGCATGTTTTTGTTTTCTTCTATTAAATTCACAAATGCGATGATGTCTTCCCTGAATCTTGCACTCTCAGGATATCGCTCCTCGTCACCGGCGATGATGTCCTGCATTGCCTCCCACAGCGAGCAGTCCAGATTCTTCGCCACGTCGCTGATTGCCTCGATCGTCGCGCGTCCAATTCCACGGCGGGGTGTGTTGATTATCCTGAGCAGATTGATGTCGTCATCGTGGTTTGAAATTACCCTCAGGTACGAGATTACGTCCTTGATTTCCTTCCGCTCGAAAAAACTGGTTCCTCCGCTCATCGTGTAGGGAATGTTCGCCTCCAAAAACGCTTCCTCAATCGGCCGGCTCTGGGTGTTTGCCCTCATCAGCACTCCGAACTCATCATATTTCCTTCTTTCCTCGGCACAGATTCCCTGAATGCTCTCCGCTATGAAATCAGCTTCGGCGGCCTCATTTTCCGGCATGAAGATTTCAATCGGCTTTCCGTCTCCTTTTCCCGACCAAAGCTCCTTGTCCTTTCTGTTCGTGTTGTGCCTGATGACTCCGTTTGCAGCCGCGAGTATGGTTCCGGTGGACCTGTAGTTCTGCTCAAGGCGGATTTCCTGCATCCCCGGGAAGTCCTTTTCAAAATTCACGATGTTCATGTAATCCGCGCCGCGCCATGAATAAATGCTCTGGTCATCATCTCCCACAACCGCCACGTTTCTGTCGGAGAGCAGGTGCATCAGCTCGTACTGCTGGTGGCTCGTGTCCTGAAACTCATCCACCATGATGTAGCGGTAGCGGTCCTTGTATTGCGAAAGAACGTCGGGATGTTCCCTGAAAAGTTTTATGGGAAGCGTAATCAGGTCGTCAAAATCCACCGCATTGTAAAGCTTGAGTCCCTCCTGATATCCCTCGTAAAGCGCCTTGTATTGGTCGGCTCCGTCGGTAAATCCCTTGCGTCCAGTCTTTATGTCGCTGAAAAGTCCTCCAATCTTGTATAGGTCAAGGGAATCCGTGGTAAATCGAAGCTCGCGTCCGGTCTCCTTGATCAGTGCGTATCGGTCAGTCTCGTCGTAAATGGAAAAATTGGTGCGGTATCCCAGCTTGTCTATGTCCTGCCTCAGGATTTTTACCCCGAATGCGTGGAACGTGCTGATTGTGAGGTTCTGCATCTTTTTCCCCGTCAGCTCCTTGATTCTGTCCTGCATTTCCCTTGCCGCCTTGTTGGTGAAGGTGAGCGCAAGAATCTGGCTCTGTGGAATCCCTTTTTCAAGCATATTCGCGATTCTGTATGTGATAACGCGGGTTTTTCCGCTCCCGGCCCCTGCAATAATCAATATGGGCCCCTCAATCGTGGTAACGGCCCTGTACTGCTCGGGATTCAGCTTATCTTTTAGCGTTTTTTCCAATGAATTTTCAACTGACATGGAAAGTATTCTAATTCTATTGTTAAAAAGTGTAAAGTATGTTATAATAGAAAATACCTTTATATGGAAAAATCTATAAAGGCAAATGACGGGTTGTAACACTTATGGATTCAAACTGGTGGAAGTGAGGGGCTGAATCGAAAAAAATCTGCACAAGCGTAGCGCGGAAGCCTTTTTTCGAGGCAGACACTCGCTGGGAACCAGTTTGTGATTTATGAAAGTTTAACTCGGTAATTGATTTATAAGATTTGAGTTTCAGGAGACAAAAATGAATAACGCTGTGGCAGCATTTTTGGGAAAGCACAATTTCCCGGTTCACATGGACATCAATCCGGTAGTAGATGCCATGTTGTACGACATGAACGAGGGTCTTTCGCAGAGACCAGCGGCCGAGGACATGATACGCACGTTCTGCAATCCCCCGGAGAAAAATGTTGCCGGTGAGAGCGTGATTATGATTGACGCCGGTGGAACCAATTTCCGCTCATGCCTTGTCACTTTTGACCAGCAGGGAAAGCCCACCATTGATTTTATGGAAAAGACAAAGATGCCCGGAATTGAGAGGGAGCTTTCAAGGAAGGAGTTTTTTGACCAGTTCGCCACCAATCTGGAGCATCTGAAGGACAAGTCTGATAAAATCGGTTTCTGCTTCTCATATCCCATGACCATTACCGAGGACGGAGACGGAATCTTGCTCGGATTCTCAAAGGAAATCAAGGCTCCCGAGGTGGTGGGCTGCCACATTGGAAAGGAGTTTGCCAAGGCGCTCAAGGAGCACGGATGGACGAAAAATGTGAAAATCTCGCTTTTGAACGACACTGTTGCCGCGCTTCTTGCCGGAGCCGCATGTCCTGATGAGGGAAACAAATATTCTTCCTATATTGGATTCATTCTTGGAACCGGAATGAACGGAGCATACATCCAGCCTGAGGATCCCGCGTACAAGGGACTCAAAAAACAGATCATCGTGTGCGAGAATGGTAAGTTCGACAAGGTCCAGAGGTCTGATTTTGACCGTGCCTATGATGCGAAGTCCGTGAAGCCGGGTAACGGAATCCTTGAGAAAATGTGCTCTGGCGCATATCTCGGACCCGTTGGATTTGAGGCCATCCATACTGCAGCCGAGGAAAGTCTTTTCAGCGAGGGATTCTGCAAGTCTCTCCTTAAACTTGAAGGCCTTACGCTGATTGAGATGGATTCCTTCCTGCACGCTCCCTATGGAACTGGCTCTGTCCTTGGTGCAAAAGCCGCGGAGTCCGCGACACCGGAAGATTACGACAAGCTCTTCCAGCTCCTTGATGCCATAGTCGAGAGATCTGCAAGACTTTCCGCCGCAATCCTTACCGCGTGTGTGGTCAAGAGCGGTGCTGGACAGGATTCAACCAAGCCGGTGTGCATTCTCTGCAACGGAACCACATTCTTCAAGACCTACAAGATTTTCCCGCGCGTAATGGGCTACCTTGAGGATCTTTTGGTCCGCGAGAGAGGTCTTTTCTATGAAGTGATCAGCCGAGAGAACGACATTACCCTTGGAACGGCAATTGGCGGTCTTATTGCAAAGTGAGCCTGAAAAAAATGCTTTAATAAATCTTTTCGGTTTCCGATAGTTTAAAAAACAAATAGGGGAAAAGAGCGGTGGTTAGAGGAAAAGTTCTTGGTAAGTCAATAGTACTGATAATTCTCATTATAATTCTGGTATTTTTCGGACTTATGTGGTTCGATTACCTGGGTGTCGTCAGGGCAAAGAAGATTTTCGCTCCTGTTTACAAGCTGATTGGACTCCAGCCGCAGACTACGGAAACCGTGTCCTCCCCGGATGATTTGGCCGAGGATGATTTGGACAACGCACGCTGGGCAAAACGCATTGAGGCTCTTGATGTTCGCACCGAAGAGCTTGACAAACGTGAGTCCGACATTGAAGTTGCTGAGGAAAACAACGCCCAGATTGCCCAGGAGCTTGAGGATCAGAAAAAAGCTCAGGAAGAGCGTGAAAAAACATTCAACAATCAGTTGAAAATGAACGATGATAGAGAGAGAAACATCGAGCAAATTGTTCAAAATCTGAACGGAATGCAACCAAAGAATGCCGTTTTGATACTTGAGAAAATGGATGACCAGGACATCATTGATGTTCTTAGGCGCGCGGATGCTGATGCAAGTGCTGCCGGTCAGGTTTCCCTTGTAGCTTACTGGCTTTCACTTATGCCTGCAGAACGTGCTGCTGAAATCAGCCGCAAGATGGCGAACAAGCCCAATACTCTTGACGATACGGAAGACGAATACTACGACGAAGAAGAGTAGGCGGTAATTGTTTACCAGTGGCAATGCCTCGGTGTTGAGCCGGAGGTATTACCAATGCAGACCTTGAACGTGCAGCTCAATCAGACAGAAGCTGCAAAAACGCAAGTCCAGACTCAGAAGATCGCAAAACTTTCAGGTTCCGGGGATGGAGATTTCAAGTCCATCCTTGAATCAGTAAAGTCAGAGGGAAAAGTTGAGAAGAAGCCGTCCACTCGTGCGGATGACTTTGACAAGTCCAATGAGTCAAAACCCCTCGCAAAATCTGAGGCAGATGAGCCAAAATCTTCAATAAATAACACAGAAAGTGCTGCGGCAAAAGAAACTGCCGACAAAAAAGTTGAGAATCCTGTTGAAGAAATCGCTGAGAAAACACCAGAAAGCACTGCAACAAACGAAAATACTGAAAAAATCAATGCCGGAGTGGCAAAGACTCTGCTCAAGGATGCTCTGAATGTGTCTGAAAAAAATTCAGAGAAGGAAAATGAGCTGACAGTTGAAATCGATGCGGAATCAATGGAACTTAACGAAGAGGCTCTCGGAGTCGCCTTGCAGAATGCCGTTACCGCCAATGAGACTGAGAACATCCCGGTACAGGACAACATGGAAACTGAGACCAACGTGCTTGCCGTCGCTGAGACAGTGGAGGACGATTTGGAGCTGGTTCCCGCAGATACGATGATTGCATCCGAGATTGAGAGTGAGGTTGTTGAGACTGCCGCAATCAATGCCGGAGAAGAGCTTGCCCTTAAACCGGAAATCCCAAGCGATGAAAAGCCAGTTGAGACTTCGGTGGTGGAGCCTCTTTCAGAAAACGTACAGCCCGTCGCACAGAAACCAGATGTGGAAAAGAAAGCCGAAGTAAAAAATCAGCTTGCGGATTCTTCATCGCGCACAGAGAAAAAGGACGAGGCTACGTTCAAGATTACGGACCTGCGTGGCTCTGAGTCAAAGGAAGAGAAGAAAATCCCGTCCAGCGAAAAGGTCGTCGCGCAGAATGAGAGCGTGAAAGTTCAGGAAGACGCGGCATCATCGCTTATGAAAACTGCCCAGGCCAACATACTTGCATCGGACAATCAGAGTGCGGGTGCGTCAGGCTCAACTTTCCAGCAGATGCTCTCACAGCAGATTCAGTACAATGCGCCTGAGTTCGCCAAGGCAGGAAACATCATCCTCAGGGACAACAACTCCGGCTCAATCAATATGATTTTAAAGCCGGAAAATCTTGGAAATGTTAAGATTAGCCTTGAACTTTCCGATAAAATTATTAACGGACAGATTGTTGTGCACAGCAAAGAGGCATTTGAGGCTTTCAAACAGAATCTTGACACTTTGCGCCAGGCATTCCGTAACAACGGATTTGACAATGCCAACTTCAACTTGAGTCTTGCGGACAGCGGAACCGGTAATTTCAGTCAGGGACGTGATGAGACCGGAGCGCAGTTCATGGCAAACAAAACTTACAACAATTATGCCGGATCTGATGAGGTTGTCCAGCCTCAGTCAGAATCAACAGCGTATACCACAAGCGATGACTATCACGTTGATGTCGTCGCCTAAGGGAATAGGAGTGTTATAGATGGAAAGCGTTAGCTTGAACACACAGATGAGTGCCCAGGAGAAAGCAAAGCTTCAAATGACTGTGGACACTTACAACAAGACTTTGGCGGTAAACGGACGTACCACCACGCAGTCGCTGGGCAAGGATGACTTTTTGAAACTCCTGATTTGCCAGATGCAGAATCAGGACCCGACGGACCCGATGGACAACACTGAGTTCATCGCGCAGATGGCTGAGTTCTCCACACTGGAGCAGATGACAAACATGAACACCAATTTCGAGCATCTCAACACAATGCTCACGTCAAACAACGCGATGGGAACAATTGGACGCACTGTTGAAATCGATCTTGGCGACACAACGACATCGGGAGTTGTTCAGGCTGTCACTTACGGAGAAAATCCGCAGGTTAAGGTCGGCAACATGTATTATGATTTGAAGAAAATTGCAGCCGTTTACGGCGAATAAGAAGCAAAAAAGAGGTTAGCTATATGATGAGATCACTTTATTCTGGTGTGAGCGGCTTGCAGAATCACCAGACACGCATGGATGTAATCGGAAACAACATTTCGAACGTCAACACTTATGGTTTCAAGAAAGGCCGTGTGGACTTCCAGGATATGATCAGCCAGCAGCTCAGTGGTGCGGCACGCCCAGGTGAGGAAGTTGGTGGTGTGAACCCGAAGGAAGTTGGACTTGGAATGAGCATCGCAGCTATTGACACAATCTTCACACAGGGAAATCTCCAGTCAACCGGTGTTTCTACTGATTTGGCAATCCAGGGCAACGGATTCTTCGTGCTCAAAGACGGAGAGGAGACATTCTACTCAAGAGCCGGTGTGTTCGGAGTGGATGCAAACGGAACTCTCGTAAACCCCGCAAACGGAATGAGAGTGCAGGGATGGATGGCAGATGAGAACCAGATGCTCCAGACCTCAGCTTCAACAACAGACTTGAAGATTCCGGTAGGACAGAAGGATCCTGCAAAGGCAACACAGACAGTCCGCTATCTCTGTAACTTGGACAAGAACCTCCCCGAGATTCCTGAGAACCCGACAGAGGAGCAGATCAAGGCCGGAACATGGCAGACAGAGATCGATATCTACGACACTTACGGTAGCAAGCACCAGCTCCACATGGACTTCCAGAAAGTTCCCGGAAATCCGAACCAGTGGACAGTAGCAATCACAGTTGATCCGAATGCGGAGATTGCAACTGAGACTCGCGCAGGAATCAACACAACCGACGGTGTTTCAAATATCTACACACTGAACTTCGACAACTATGGTGCTCTTGCATCCGTGGTTGACAGCGCAGGAAACGTTTCCAACACAGAGGGCAACATCATTCTCCAGACTTCATACAACGTTCCTTCTACAAATCCTGATGAGGCTGGAAATCCGTTCAGGCAGACAATGAACCTTGACCTTGGAACAATCGGATCTTTCGAGAACACGATTACCCAGGACGCATCACGCAGCACAACAAAGGCATACTATCAGGATGGATACACCCTCGGCTATCTGGACAACTTCAGCATCAGCCAGGACGGAATCATCACTGGTGTGTACTCAAACGGTTCAACACGCACCATCGGACAGATCGCAATGGCAAGCTTCGTAAACCAGGGCGGTCTTGAGAAGAAGGGAGACAACACATACGCTGAGTCAATCAACTCCGGTATGGCAAACATCGGTGAGGCACGCACAGCCGGAAAGGGTAGCTTCCTGGCAGGTACTCTTGAAATGAGTAACGTTGACCTTACAGAGCAGCTTACCGACATGATTGTTACACAGCGCGGATTCGAGTCCAACGCAAAGACAATCCAGACCGGTGACTCAATGCTTGAGACAATCATCAACCTGAAGCGCTAATAGCTTTAGATAAGTAATCAATTCGACCGTCAGATTCCCCAGCGGATATGGCGGTTTTTGAGCCGGTGGATTTTCTGCCGGAAATATAATGCATGTATTTTGAAGCTACATGTCATTATGGTAACACTCCATTTTCCTGACCACCTAAATTATTGTATCGCAATGTTTTAGGTGGTCTTTTTATTTTGTCATTTTCCTATTTACACATTCATTGAAAATTTGATAAGCTATTTATAGGGTATCTCATTGCTAAGAGATATAGAATCATTTTGTATGGGAGTAAAAAGATGAAAAAGAAATTCGCGGTCGCATTGCTGTTCATGTTTTTTTCATTCGCTTTGTTTTCAGAAGATTTGAATGATGAGCATATAAAGAAAAGCGAAATTCTGGTTACTTCGGTTTTGGATTTTGTGGATCAAAAGGATTTGACGGATTTTGGAATCAAAACTTTTATAAGGAAGCACGGTGAGCTTGAAGTGCATGATCTCGGGTTTGGATTGAAAAAAATTTCTTCATTGTTTTCAAGTCCGTATATGTATTTCCTTGTTGATTATGTCTCATACAAAAATACCCCCTGCAAGTTTGTTGTCAGGCTTGATGATTACTACTTCCGAATGAGCGAAAAGAAACTTGATGAAAAAGTGCTGAAAAGATTTCAAGAAAAGTTTTCCAAGGAGGAGACGGTTTATCCGCCGTGTTATGAAGTTGATTCTGACGGTAATGTGAGCATTCAAGAAAGATTCGTATATAAATTTGTTCGTGAGTTTCCTCAGGGGGTAAAAAAATATTCCGAGCATAAGGAAAAACTTGTCGGTGCGAGTGAAAAAATAAGTCTGCCAAAAGAGTTTCAAAAGTATTATGATTTTTTATGCTCCGCCGAAGAACAAACTGATTACGGAGATTTTGGCTATCTTGGCGGTGAAAAACCTGCGGGCAGAATAGCTATGGAAAATCTCATAAAACTCAATGACAAAAATGTTTTCATAAATATCTTGAAGGGAGACAATCCGTGCGGAAGAATCTATGCGGCGGAAGGTCTTTTGCGTTTGGAGAACAGTCAGAAAAACGTCGATTTAATCAACAAAATTTTTGCTCCTTTGGTAAGAGGAAGAATCAAATATGGGACAATCGATGGATGTTATGCTGATTTCGAAAAATATAAATTTTACAAGTACGACAAAAATCTGAGTTTTCCGAAAATTGAGGAGGATCTTCCTTCGATTACGAAAGAGACGAAGCCTGAGTTTAATTTGGATTTTTTGTATGACTTACAATAGAAAAGGAGTTTGTAAATGAAAAAAAATTTTATGTTGTTTTTCCTGGTACTGCCGATTTTTACATCGTGTTTTGCCAAGACCGTTTCTGCGGAGTTTGCGGATTCAGAAAATCTTCCAGACGGAATAATTATTTGCGATGATTATTATGAGAAGACTCAGAATATATTCTTAGTGCTCGAGGATTATGTGAGAAGCTATTCCAAGATTGTGGAATACGACACGGAAAAACTTGAGATAACAAAGACGATTTTTTCGTGCGAGGAAAAATTTTCCATAAGCGATTTCAACGCTTCAAAAAACGGATTTGTATTTTCCGTAATCAAAATGCGTTATCCGAATGATGAGGCAAATGTCTACAGCGACATCTATCATTATGATTGCCTTTCAAATCAGCTTACGAAGGTAAATGATGCTCCGGTCTCTGAATCTGCAAGGGGATTGTATCCTTGTAATCCGCACATCAATGAGAGCTGCATAGTGTATTTGTGCCATGATTTTGAAAAGGAGACCTCGCAAATTGTCATGTATGATTTGGGCTCAAAAAAATCAGAGGTGATTGTCGCTGAAAAATTTCCTGAATCCACTACCGGCGTAACCTTCCTTGATTTGGACGGAAACAAAATGCTTTACAATTCATTCAATCAGGAAAACCCCGAGCTGAATATTTTTGATTTGTCGAATAAGGCGAAAATACAGACCGTGAAAGCTTTGAAAACAACTTCAGTTCATTATAACGGCTGCCTGGATTCTGAGTCGAATGTCATTGTCCTTTACGCGAACAGCAGCAGGTATGGCGATTTGATTTACATGATTGATTTGGGCACAGAAAAGAGTAAAAGACTCGTCGGTTTCCGGGACAACACGCTTTTGAAAAACGACCAGATGTATTTTGACGGACGGAATATCATGTACACGGTTCAGAGGGATATATCGGGATATATTTACGATCATTATTATGCGGAGATTTATGACGTTCAAAGATTACAGAGCGCGCAAAAACTTCATACGGCCTATTGCTTTTTGACGAAAGGCTGGAAGGGATTTTTGGTCTATGATAAAAAATTGCAGACGAAAAAAATCCACTTGCAGATTGAAAAAAAAGGAGCCTCCAAATAATGGAAGCCCCCTTACTAATTTAGCGGGTTGCTAAGTTATTTCTTTGTGACACCGGCCATTTCTTCGGGGTGGAATACCTCGTCGAACTTTTCGGCTGTGAGGAATCCAAGCTGCACGCAGGCATCCTTGAGGGAGATATTTTCCTCATAAGCCTTGTGGCTTGTCTTTGCCGCATTCTCGTATCCGATGTAGGGATTCAATGCAGTTACCAACATGAGCGAGTTGTGCAGGTTGAAGTGCATCTTTTCCTTGTTTGCAGTGATTCCGACGGCACAGTTGTTGTTGAAGCTTACGATTACCTCGGCGAGCAGGCGAACTGACTGGAGGAAATTGTATGCGATTACCGGCATGAATACGTTCAGCTCAAAGTTACCTTGGCTGGCTGCCATTCCCACGGCGGCATCATTTCCCATGACCTGAACAGCAACCATCGTCATGGCCTCACACTGGGTAGGATTGACCTTTCCCGGCATGATTGATGAACCCGGCTCGTTCTCCGGAATGTGGATTTCTCCAAGTCCGTCTCTCGGACCTGAGGCAAGCCATCTCACGTCGTTTGCAATCTTCATGCAGTCCGCTGCTAGTGCCTTGAGTGCTCCGTGTGCGAAGACAATCTCGTCCTTGCTTGAAAGAGCGTGGAATTTATTCGGTGCCGTGACAAAATCCTTTCCGGTAAGGTCACTGACCTTCTTTGCTACAAGCGTGTCGAATCCCTTGGGCGCGTTAAGTCCTGTACCGACCGCAGTACCACCGAGGGCGAGCTGCTTGAGGTAGGGAAGTGAGGATGCGAGCATTTCCTTGTCTCTTTCGAGCGATGATCTCCATCCGCTGATTTCCTGGCTGAATGAAATCGGAACGGCATCCTGAAGGTGTGTGCGTCCTGACTTTACGATTCCCTCGTTTTCTTTCTCAAGCTTTTTGAATGTGTCAACAAGCAGGTCAATCGCGGGGAAAAGTTTGTCCTCCACTTCAACAACAGCGGCAATGTGCATGGCCGTCGGGAAGGTGTCGTTTGAGGACTGGCTCATGTTGATGTCATCGTTCGGATGGCAGAGCTTCTTTCCGGCAATCTCGTTGGCGCGGTTCGCAATGACCTCGTTGGTGTTCATGTTGCTCTGAGTACCGCTTCCTGTCTGCCAAACAACAAGCGGGAAGTTCTCGTTCAATGCGCCAGAAATCACTTCGTCACATGCCTTGGTGATTGCTGCGACTTTCTCTGCGGTCATCTTCTCGGGCTTAAGCTCGTTGTTTGCGAGTGCTGCTGCCTTTTTCAGATATCCGAATGCCTTGGTGATTTCCCTTGGCATGGTCTCAATCCCGACACCGATGCGGAAATTCTCATGGCTTCTTTCAGTCTGTGCTCCCCAGAGTTTATCCGCGGGAACCTTTACTTCGCCCATTGAGTCGTGTTCAATTCTGTATTCCATTTATCCAATCTCCTAGAAGTGCAGCTGTCCGATGATGTCCTTGAGTGTGTCGGCGCTCTTTTTGAGTGAGACAATCTCGGAGTCGGTAAGAGGAGCGACCATGCGGTTCGTAATTCCGTTTCCGCCAACCTCGGTAAGGATGCTCAGACATACATCGCTGATTCCGTACTCACCGGTGAGCATTGTTGAGACGGTAAGGAGAGAATCCTTTCCGGCTGTGAGGCAGTTGCAGAGCTGGGTTACAGTAGCACCGATTCCGTAGTTTGTGCATCCCTTTGCCTTGATGATGATTCCACCGGACTTGCGAACGTATTCCTCAATCTCGTCGTGGTTGAGCTTTGGAAGATTGCGTCCCTCGGCACACTCGGCATACTTGTCAACTGGAATAGTTCCAATGTTTGCAAGAGACCACGGAACGAAAGAAGAGTCACCGTGCTCACCGAAAACATAGGCGTGTACGTTTACAGGAGCGACATTGTATGTGTCAGCGAGCTTTGTTCTGAGACGGGCTGTGTCAAGCATGGTTCCTGTTCCGAAGATGCGGTTTGCAGGGATTCCAGAGTACTTCACGAACTGATATGTAAGAATGTCCACGGGGTTTGCCACGATGATGTAGTTTGCGTTGGGAGCGACCTTTGTGATCTGGGTCATTACGCTCTTTGTGATGTCCACATTGATCTGGGCAAGGTCAAGGCGTGTCTGTCCAGGTTTGCGGGCCACACCGGATGTCAGGATAACCACGTCGGAGTCCTTTGCGTCCGCATAATCTCCGTCATGAATGTTGATGGCTTTCGTGTATGGGGTACCCTGCCTCATGTCCATGGCCTCTCCCATTGCGCGCTCTTTGTTGATGTCAATGAGCACAATTTCAGATGCCACACCCTTGACAATAAGTGCATAGGCAACGGTTGAACCAACCTGTCCCGCTCCGATAATGGTAATCTTGTTAGCCATTTTTTATCTCCTCTTTAAACAGCCGATGTATAGTGTTTTTTCTAAAAAAAATCTTGTCCGAAGACATGCCCCGGATGCACCAACGGTACTTCAATCATTATATCCCAAAAATAAAAAATTGTTAATACCCAATCAAGAATTTTCAAAATAAAAATCCGTAAAAGACTAGTTTTTTTTTTGATAAAGTTGTATACTTTATTATGTGGATTTTTTTAAAGTACTGACGGACATGGGACGTACAGTGTGGAGGGAATGTGAAGGTTAAATTCTGGGGCGTCAGGGGTTCTTTGCCGGCACCAATTACACCCGAACAGGTTCAGGCGAAGATTGTAGCTGCTATTGAAAGGATTACCCCGAAAGATATAGAATCTGAGGATGCTAAGACCCGTTTTATAGCATCCTTGCCTCCGTGGATTTTTGGTACCGTTGGAGGAAATACACCCTGTGTCGAGATTACCACGTCTAAGGGGGCAAAATTCCTCCTTGACTGCGGCTCCGGTCTGCGTGAATACGGTGTGCATGGTGATCAGCCTGAGGACAAGCATTATCATATCTTCATGTCTCATTTTCACTGGGATCACATTCAGGGTCTCCCGTTTTTCGGCCCCATTTACAATCCGAATGCCGTCATTGATTTTTACTCCACATTTCCGGCGGCTGAGCGTGTCCTTTCCGAGCAGAACCGATGCCCGTATTTGCCCCCGAACTGCGCGTGGGAGAAAGTCAAACATCCATTCCGTTTCCATCTGATCCGTGAGCTGGAGCCGTTCTATGTGGACGGTGTGAAGGTAACGTGCAGAAAAATGAAGCATCCGGGAAATTCCTATGCATATTCCTTTGAGGAAGACGGAAAGAAGATCATTTATGCCACCGACGTTGAGCTTCAGGCGAGCGACCATGACAGAAGCATTGAGTACAATCATTTCTTTGACAATGCCGATGTGCTTATCCTTGACAGCCAGTATACCGGAGAGGAAGCCATTGCAAAGGCTAACTGGGGACACAGCATTTTCTGCTACGCGGTTGATTTTGCGAACACATGGAACGCGAAGAAGCTCTATTTCTTCCACCATGAGCCTACATACAGCGACAAAAAGATTTATTCCATCCTGAAAGCCGCGCAGTGGTACGAGGATTATTCCGCCAAATACGACGTTGAGCTGAACATAGCCATTGAAGGGCAGGAGATTGAACTTTAGCCATGGGAAAGTCTGAGAAAAAAAAGTCCGGACGCAAAAAGAGAAGCGTTCTCAAGGTGATTCTTACCATTTTTTTAATCCTCATACTCTTGGTTCTTGCCGCGTGCGGAGGAGCCGTTGCATATTTCTTCCATATAACGTCACCAATGTCCAAGGAGCCGGAGGGCAAGGTTGAGTACAGAATCCCGGCAGGACACACGGTTTACAGGGTTGCTCAGGATTTGGAGGAGCTGGGACTTATCCGCTCATGGAAGATTTTTTACTACGGAGTGAGATTGCAGCTCTTCGGCAAGGATGACGGAAATCCGATTAAGACTGGGTTCTACAATCTGGACAAGTCCATGTCGGTTCAGACTATCGCAAAGATGGTGCGTACCGGGGCTCCCGAGTATCTTACGCTGACCATTCCCGAGGGACTTACGGTAAGGAAGGTCGCCAATCTTCTTGGGGAAAACAATGTATGCGACACCGAGGAGTTTAAGGAAGCGTGTAAGAATCCTGAACTGCTTGCCGAGTACGGAATCCCCATGGACACTTTCGAAGGCTTCCTCTATCCAGATACCTATTATTTTGTAGAGGGAAGTTCCGGGGAGACCGTCCTCAGAAAGCTGGTGGACACATTCTTTATCAAGGCCAATGAAATCCCGAATCTGAAAGGAAAGACCGCGGATGAAATCTACGACACAGTTATTCTCGCGTCCATTGTGGAAAGGGAGTACAAGGTTGATTCCGAAGCACCTCTGATTGCCGGAGTCTTTGCCAACAGACTTAGGGCGCACATGGGACTTGAGTCCTGCGCTACAATCGAATACATACTCACGGAAATCCAGGGACGTCCGCATCCAGAGCGCATTTATTACGTCTATTTGAAAATTGACAGTCCGTACAATACCTACATGTGGGACAAACTGCCTCCCACGCCCATATCAAATCCGGGCTTTGTGGCTCTAAAGGCTGCGGCATCTCCTGCTGACACCGACTGCTACTATTTTGTGGTAAAAGATCCAGACGCGGGAACACACACTTTCTCAAAGACACTTTCAGAGCATAACTCCGCTAAGTCAGCCTATCTCTTGCTGAAGGATTAGAATGGCCGGTTTTATTACTCAGGAATCCATTGACGAGGTTGCGGCCCGTACCGACATTATCCAGGTAATCAGCGAGTATGTACCACTTACACAGAGGGGCACTGATTTTTCCGGCTGTTGTCCCTTTCATCATGAAAAGACACCGTCGTTCCATGTCTCGGCGGACAAAAAACTCTACCATTGTTTTGGTTGCGGAGTCGGGGGAACCGTCTTCAATTTTGTAATGGAGATGGAAAAAATTAACTTTCCTGCCGCAATAGAGCTGCTTGCAAAAAAAGCCGGGGTTCAGCTCCATTATTCTGAGTCTGGAAGTCCTGCCGTCAAGGAGGATCCCGATGCAAAGTTAAAGGAAGAAATTGTCTCGCTCTACAACCGCACCGCAAATCTCTTCAATTATATGCTCACGCAGACCGAGGCGGGTAAATTTGCGCTGGACTACATCATGAAAAGGGGCATTTCAAAGGAAACCGTGGAAAAATTCAAGCTGGGATATTCTCCCGCCGACAGAAAATTCCTGCACAGATTTCTTGTCAAAAAGAATTTCAGCCCTGAGTTCCTTGCAAAGACAGCTCTTTTCAGCGAAAAATCCCCGGAGATTGCTATTTTTTCCGACCGCCTCATGTTCCCGATTTTTGATCGCAAGGGTGATGTCGTGGCGTTGGGCGGGCGCTTTCTCCGTGGAAATCCTGAGAGATCTGCCAAATACATGAATTCCCCGGATTCGATTCAGTACAAAAAGGGCAGAATCCTATACGCGTTTAATTTCGCCAAGCAGAGCATAAGGGAAAACAAGAGGGTCATTTTCTGCGAGGGATACATGGACTGCATCGCATACCACCAGTGCGGAATCCAATATGCGGTGGCTCCACTTGGGACGGCTCTTACCGAGGAGCAGATTACCATAGTTAAGCCTTTTGTGGAGTGCATTTATCTTTCGTTCGACAGCGACGGTGCCGGTCAGAAAGCGACTTGGCGTGCCATTTTGATGTGTCGGCGTGCGGGACTTTCGGTAAGGGTCATAAATCTGAGCGGCGGAAAAGATCCTGCAGAAATTATGCTAAAATATGGCCCTGACTCGTTGACGAATGTAATTAATGATGCTATATTAGATAATGATTATCTGTTAACTAAACTGCGGGAAATGTACCCTAAGGACTCACCGGAAGGAAAAGCTAAGGCCTGTCTTGAGTTTTTTTCGTACCTTGATGTCCTGCAGTCGGATGTGCAGAAGGAAGCATGCCTGGAAAATTTGTGTCAGGCATACGAGATAGACCTGGAGGCCGCAAGAAAAGACTATTCCAACCGGGAAAGACTCGCCCGGAACATCAAAAGAAATACGGGAACTACACAAAATGCGCCGGAAAAGCCCAAGCAGGGAAAAATTCATCTTACTGCAGAATTGAGAGCTGTTATAACGGTTGTGTCAAATGATGCCGATTATTTTAAAAAGATGTCCCAGGAGATTTCCGTGGAAGATCTTACGGATCCACAGGCTAAGTCTTTGTTCATCATAATGGATGAATGTAGCAAAAACGAAACCTTTTCCGTGAGCAACATACTGAACCGGTGTGAAAGCGAGGAACTGAAACGGCTGATTATTCAGTCCATGGACGAGTATTCTTCGAATGTTGGTAAAGCGGTCTCGGACAGCATATTGCTCATCAAGCGGAATGTTCTGGAAAGAAAGGGTCAGGTAATACTGCAGGAAATGCGCAGGCTTGAGAAAAGTCCCGTTCCAGAAGACAGGGAAAACGTTACGAAGCTGCTTCAACAGAAGATGGATATAGACAAGCAGATTGCTTTAATAAAAGGATAAAACATGGCTAAGACTAAGTCATCTACCCCAAAAAAGGCAGAGAACGAAAATGTGAAGGCTGCTGCAAAGAAAACGGCGGCGAAATCGTCTGAGAAAAAGAGCTCCAAAACTGAGGGCGACGGTAAAAACTCAGAGCAGAATACTCCTGAGGCAAAGGCTTCTGGAGGAAAGTCCTCTGAGAGCAAGACCAAGGAAAAATCGAAGGATAAATCTCGGACTTCGCAATCTTCATCCAAGGAAAGTGCTCCCAAGGAGACTTCATCCAAGAGTTCCGGCTCTAAATCTGCCAAGAATGCTGATGGCGATTTAAAGAAATCTTCGTCGGCACAGGATGGTGGTAAGTCACGGTCTTCGGATGGAGAGAAAAAGTCTGCGTCTGGAACCGGAAGCGAGTCCAAAAAGAAAAAAGATAAGGAAAAAGCGGCCGAAATTTCCGCTGCCAATGATGATAGCGATGACTCTGATGACGAGGACGAGTCCCTTTCTCCTACCGTACAGAAGCTTCTTGATTACGCAAGAACGAAGCAGGTCGTTTCCTGGGATGAAATAACCGAGATCCTTACTCCCGAATTCGTGAATTCGCCGAAAATGGACGATGTCCTTCAGCTCCTTACGAAAAACAACATTCAGGTTATGGAGGAGGCCGACGCCTTCTATGATGATGAGGACGCTGACGATGAGGATGCTGAGCTTGGCGAGGGTGTTGACGAAGAACTTGCGGTTGAGGCAAAGATTGATGAGACTGGCGCGCAGAGACTTGTAAACTCAAGTGACAAGGACGTAAATATTGATGACCCGATCCGTCTCTATCTGCGTGAGATAGGAAAGGAAAAGCTTCTTACGGCAGAGCAGGAAGTCTCCCTTTCAAAAAAGATGGAGGACGGACAGAACATAATCAAGGACGTGATCAAAAACTCCGGCATGATGATTCCGGAATTCTTCGCCGTTTCCCAGAAAGCATTCATGAAGATTGACATACACGAGCAGGGACGCGCAAGAAAGGAAATCAACGAGGAGATGGCGGAAAAACGCAGGCTCAAGAGTTCGTACAGCTCCATTTTGAAACCGCTCAAGGATGACATGAAGCAGTACATGCAGCTTAAGAAGCAGCTGAATGAAAACGATCAGTCAATGGCAATCTTTGAGGTGCCGGAACTCGTCGCTCTCCGTGAAAAAATCATTCCCGAATTGCAGAGGATTGAAATACAGACTGAGGAAATTGAGCGTTTCAGTGCGAAATTCATAGAGACATCGGAAAAAATCGAGGAGTACCACAGAAAGCAGGAAAAGCGCATGAGTGAGCTCCGCATTTCCGACACGGCTGGTCTTCGTTCCATCGGAAGGAGGCTCGCGACTCATTCAGAAAGCCTCAAGCTGGAAAAGGAACTCGGTATGGAGGCCGACGCAATCCGCGAGATTTACACTCAGATTCAGAAAATCGACCGCAAGCTCAGACGCTTGGAGTATGAGTTCGAGAATACGGTTGAGGAAATCCTTGAGAAGACAAAGGAAATCCAGCGCGGAAAACTGATGATGGAGCAGGCCAAAAACCGCCTCATCAACGCGAACCTGCGTCTTGTGGTTTCCATCGCGAAAAAATACACGAACCGCGGACTCCAGCTTTTCGACCTGATTCAAGAGGGAAACATCGGTTTGATTAAGGCCGTTGAAAAATTTGAGTACAGAAAGGGATATAAATTCTCAACCTACGCGACGTGGTGGATCAGACAGGCCATCACACGCTCCATTTCGGATCAGGCGCGTACAATCCGTGTTCCGGTCCACATGATCGAGCAGATTAATAAGGTTGTGCGTGAAAGCCGCCAGCTCGTCCAGAAACTTGGTCGCGAGCCAACAGACGAGGAGATTGCACAGCAGCTTTCTTGGCCGGTAAGCCGTGTAAAGCAGGTGAAGAACGTTGCGAGGGAGCCAATTTCGCTTGAGACTCCGATCGGTGAGGAAGAGGACAGCTCTCTTGGAGATTTCATTGAGGACAAGGAAGTGGAAAATCCCGCTCTCCACACTTCATACAAACTCCTGCAGGAACAGTTGCGCTCCGTTCTGAATACTCTCCCGCCACGTGAGCAGGAGGTTCTTAAAATGCGCTTCGGTCTTGAGGACGGATATTCCCTTACGCTTGAGGAAGTCGGCTTGTACTTTAACGTTACAAGGGAAAGAATCAGGCAGATTGAGGCGAAGGCTTTGCGTCGTCTCCGCCATCCGAGACGGGCTTCCGGTCTCCGGGATTACATTGACTGAAACTCATAAGATTTGGCCTGGCAGCTTTCCTAAAATTGGGGATTTCGTGCCTTAAACCTATAGACACATTTTTCAAAATGCGTTATATTATGCAAATAGAGCATTTTGGATTATTGTGTCCAAAATTGATAATAGTGGGGTTGTTTACCGATGCAGATGTCTAAGATAAAGGAATGTCTGGAGAATCTTCAGGACGTTCTTGCTCAGAAGTATGACTATGAAAAGCAGGTTGAAGAGTTGCCTAGGAATTTTGAGAATAAAAAGGAAATTCTTGAAACTATGGAGCGCAGTTTTTTTGAGAAGAAAACTGAGTATGAGGCACAGAAAGCCAAGGTTTTGGCTCTCAGGGCTGAGTATGACACGGCTGAGCGCACCAAGGAAGCCGGCGAAAAGAGCATGGATGAGATTACCAACCACAGGGATTTCGAAATACTTGAAAAGCAGATCAATGATGCCAAGGCAAAAAGCGACGAGATAAAAGGAAAGCTTCACAATGAGGAGCGGAGACTGGAAGAGCTGAATGACAGCCTTACACGTGAAACCGAAATCATTGATGACACGAAAAAAGAGAACGCAGAATTTGAGGCGGAACTCAACGCCAAGCTTTCCGAATTCAACGAGAAAATTGTAAAGCTCTCCGAAGAGGAAAAGAGCATAAGTGAGATCATCGCTGATGATGAGGTCGTTTCCAAGTTCCAGCGTATCATCAAGCGCAACGCACACGGTATTGTTGCTCTTAGAGGTACGGTCTGTACCGGTTGTAATATGATGCTGCCGAAACAGTTCTCAAACAACGTAAGACACAGTTTTGATCAGGATGATGGAAACATCTTCTTCTGTCCATATTGCAGCCGTGTCCTTTATTATGAAAGGGCCGATGATGAAGAGGACGAGATGGAGGCATCTCTTGGCGAGGCTGGTTCTCTTGCCGAAGCGCTTGAGGAGTATGAGAAGGATAATTCTGATTCCGACTCAGCTGATCACGATGGCGAGGGCAACGGAGGCGATGACGGATATTCATACTAAAAATGGATGTCCTAAGTTCAGAAAGCGGTTTTGAGACTGTTTTCTGAGCCGAAGTTAAATTGTGGTGATAATTTAGGATATATGGTCGCGCGCAGAATCCTGATGATAGGTTTCCTGCGTGAGGTAAAGTCCGGGCTCCACCGGAAAAGATGCCGGGTAATAACCGGGCAAGGGAGGATAGTTGTTCTTTTGGAGAAATCCATCAGGGCATAACTCTTCGCTTGACAGAAAGTGCTACAGAAAATTACCGCCTGAAAGGGTAAGGGTGAAAAGGCAGGGTAAGAGCCTACCGCGTCTCTGGCAACAGCGATGGCATAAGCAAACCTCATCTGGAGCAAAATCATGCAGCAGTTTGGCGTTCCGGACTTATACTGCGGGTAGATTGCTGGAGGTACAGGGTGACTTGTACTGCGGATAGATGGCCATGTGCGGTTTTTGCCGCATACCAGAACCCGGCTTACCATATCCTTTTATAGCCTTTTGACGGGCTGCCTTTTATTTGCTTTGTTGTGCTTGAATTAAAAAAAACGGGTGATTGTATGAAACGGGGAAGAAATGTAAATACAATGGTCGCAAAACGTGTGAGGCGGATTGCATTCGGCATTCTGCTTGTTGTACTTACGGTCTTCCTATGCATTACGGTCTGGCGTGTTTCCCATAAATATTTTCTTAAAAAATTCCATAGGGAAGAAAGGGTCTCTAAGCTTTACGATGAGTGGAACGCCCATAATTATGAGGAAGTCTACAGAATTTCCGAAGCCATTTTGGAAAAGAATTTCCTCCAGAACGCCGCACGCACTTTCCACGGTTACAGTTCATTCCTGCTTGCCGTATCTGAAAATGACAATGCCGAATATCAGAATCTTTTGGATGAAGCCATAATAAATCTGCGTATTGCCCTGCAGTATGCAAAAGATGACGTAAAGCCCCAGATTGAGTATATGCTGGGGCGGACTTATTTCTACAAGGACGTCGTTCCGGTTCATTCGGATTTCTACAAGGATAAGGAATCTGAGTCCCAGCATTATTATTCCGACCTTGCGATAAAATATCTTTTGGCAAGTCAGGAAGACGGATTCGAAGCCAAGGACACGTCTGAGTATCTTGGGCTAAGTTATGCGGCGCTGGGTGAGACTCAGAAAAGCATAGAGGCTTTTGCTCAGGCTCTGAAATATCGTGAGTCCGACACGCTTCTTCTTTCCATAGCCGAACAGTATTGCAACGCCTCGCAAGGAAAGACGGCGAAACAGTATCTGAAAAGGGCGGATAACCTCACAAAGGATGAGGACATCAAGTTGCGCTGTAAATTCCTTCTTGCACAGATTTGCATGGAGGAGGAGAGTTTTGAGGAGGCCGAGCAGGTGTTCTTGGAGATTGCGGAAAATCAGGAGCTGCCTGGATCCGCAAGAGCCGATGCACATTATGGTCTTGGCGTAATATATGAAAAACAAAAGGATTTGGTCAAGGCCCGCTACGAGTGGCGATATGCGTTGAATCTGAATTCCAATCACAAAGGATCAAGGCTTAAAATGGCTGAACATAACTAGAGATTCGTTGGTTAAGACAGAAATTGATCAACGGACCTTATTATTTTGGAGGATATATAAATGGGATTTTTTGACAGTTTTACGACCGATATAGGAATTGACTTGGGTACGTGTAACACGTTGATTTATGTTCGCGGACAGGGAATCGTAATCGATGAGCCTTCTGTTGTTGCGGAAGAAAAAGGAACTGGTCGCGTTGTTGCGGTTGGTGCTGAGGCTAAGCAGATGCTCTGGAGGACTCCGGGAAACATCGTCGCAATCAGACCGCTTGCCGACGGAGTTATTTCCAACAGCGACGCAACTGAAAAGATGATCAAATACTTCCTTGCAAAGATTATGCCGCGCCATCGTTTGTTCAAGTCAACACGCATGAAGATTGGAATCCCGTCTTGCATTACTCAGGTTGAGCGTGATGCAGTTCTTGCCGCCGCCATGAAATCCGGTGCGAAGGATGTTGAGGTTATTGAGGAAAGTCTCGCCGCTGCAATCGGTGCCCAGATTCCGATTTATGAGCCTGCCGGACACATGGTTTGCGACATCGGTGGTGGAACAACTGAGGTTTCCGTTATCTCCCTCGGTGGAATGGTTATCACAAGCTCAATCCGTACCGGTGGAAATGAATTCGACGAAGCTATCATGAAGCATGTCCGCTCAGTACACAACCTGATTATTGGACAGGGACAGGCGGAGCGCCTTAAGATTGAGATTGGTTCCGCTATGGCCGACAAGAATATTGACAAGATGGAAATCAAGGGAACCGATGCTATTACCGGTCTTCCGAGAAGGCTTGAGGTGGATTCTGTTGAGGTCCGCGACGCACTCAAGGAACCGATCACAAAGATTGTTGAGGAAATCAAAAAGACTTTGAGTAGAACTCCTCCGGAACTTGCAGCTGATATCGTTGAGCGCGGAATCGTTATGACGGGTGGTGGCTCCATGCTCAAGGGATTGCAGAAACTCATTTCAAAGGAAACATCTGTTCCTGTTATTCTCGTGGAAAAGCCGCTGGAATGTGTTGCCGTAGGTGCGGGACAGGCTTTCGAGCTGTTCAAGGACATTTCATCCAACCGCTCAATTTACGACAGTCTGAACAGCTAGTAATATAGAAGAAAGATGAAACATAATTTTCGCTTTAAGTTTCCTGAACTTGTTCTCGTTGTGTTGATTCTGCTCAGCGGAGTCCTGCTCGGATTTTCTTCCGGCGGTTTCCTCGTGGACTTCAACAAGGTCGGTTTTTCGGTCATGTCCACAATGCAGAGTGGCGTCAATGCCGTTTCAAGGGGAGTGACAGGTTTTTTCGGCAATATCAAGGATCTTTTTGTGATGAAAAAAGAATATGCTGAAATGAAGGAAAAACTTGCAAATTATGATTACCTGCAAAGAAACAATGTAGAAATCCGCAAGGAAAATGAGCTTTTGCGTGAGCAGCTTGATTTTGCCACTGCCCTTGAGTACAAAAATATTGCCGCTCAGATTATAGGCCGTGATCCTGACAGTCTCTATTCCGCCATAACAATCAACAAAGGCGTGCACAGCGGCGTGAAAAAGGGAATGCCTGTCATTGCGATTCAAAATGGAAATGTCGGTGTCGTCGGAAAAATTGTGACTGTCGGACTTGTTACAAGCCAGATCATGCCCGTCTATGACAGCAAGTGCAATATTTCCGCGAGGATGCAGACTTCACGCGAGCTTGGAATCATCACTGGAAACGGCTCGATTGACAAACCTCTTTCCATGAGCTACATCAACAAACGCTCTCTTTCCGAGCTTAGCATCGGAGATATTGTGGTAACGTCCGGTGAAAACGGAAACTATATGCGTGATGTCCCTGTCGGAACCATCGCTGAAATCAAAGTCCTGGATTATGATTCGTCACTTGACATTGAGCTGAATCCCATTCTCGATTTCTCAAAACTTGAGACAGTCCTTATTGTTGATCCGGACAGAAAGAATGACAGGGTTCCGTTTACTGAGGAGGCTGAACATGATTAAATCTTTTTCGCTCAGTGTTTTTATTCTGCTTGTCGCTGCTCTTTTGGAATCCGCAATCCTTTCAAATATCGCAATTCTGCCGGCCATCCCGGATTTGAGCCTTATCTGCGTGCTTTATTTTTCGCTCCACAACGGAAAGCTCATCGGAGAGACCACGGGTTTTGTTTCCGGACTTTTCCTTGATTTTTTAAGCGGGGCACCCTTTGGCCTTAACTGCCTTCTGCGTACTCTGATTGGATACATCGGGGGCCTTTTTAGCAGGACGGTGAATTCCGACGGATTTTTCATCGCAATCCTTCTTGGAATCCTCGGTACAATTTCAAAGGGACTGATTCTTTTTGTTCTTTCGTTCCTTTTCCCCGCCGGTGTAATCAGATACAATCTGTTCTCATGGTTCTTCCTTTTCCAGCTTTGCGCCAATGCAATCCTGACACCCTTCGTGTTTAAGTTTCTCAGCATTTTCAATAAAACCTTGATTTTGCAGGTGGAGGCTGCTTCCTGAATATGAGTGATGCATTGCACGGTAATTCGGATGACATAGGAAAGAAAAACGCTCGTCTTGCAATTCTTTCCATAATCATTCTTCTCTTGTTTATCCTCTATGTTCTGAAGCTTTATTCCATGCAGATTGCAAATGGAGATTATTGGAAAGAGCAGGCCGTCCAGATGACGAGTACGCCTACCATCCTTGATGCCCAGCGTGGTGAAATCTACGACAGAAACGGTGATAATCCTATTGTCGTAAACATGGATTCATTTGTGGTGGAGCTTCGTCCCGGAGAAATTCCCAAGGGACAGTACGACACCGTTACCACCAAGCTTGCCGAGTATCTTGGAATCAACAAGACTGCCATTGATAAGAAAACTTTTGGCAAAAGGGAAAGCTTTCAGGCTTTGGAAATAAAAATCAATGTTCCTCTTGAGGTAATCAGCAACATCGCGGAAAATCTTACCGAACTTCCCGGCGTATCCTGGAGAAACAAACCGATCAGGCAATATCTTCAGACCGGCTCCATCAGTAACATTCTTGGTTATGTCGGAAAAATCAGCCCGACCGAGCTCAAGCTGATGAATAACGAAGGATACACGCGAAACTATGAAGTCGGAAAGACCGGCATTGAAAAGCAATACGACCGCCTCTTGCAGGGTATTCCCGGAAGTGAGAGCCGACTTACAGATGCCAAGGGACGTCTGATTGACGAGGAGCCGATCGTTGTTCCTCCTCAGATGGGAAAGAACCTCGTTCTCACAATTGACACTCGCATACAGAAACTTGCGGAGGAAGCTCTTGGTGACAGGGTTGGATCCGTGGTGGTTTTAAAGCCTTCGACCGGTGAAGTGCTTGCAATGGTGACTTATCCGTATTATGACTCGAATCTTCTCTCGGGTGAAAACTCATCTCAGGAATACTACCGCTATTTAAACAGTCCGAACAAGCCTCTTTTGAACCGTGCCGTCGATTCCTCTTATCCACCTGCTTCGACATTCAAGACGATTATGACTACGGCAATCCTTTCTGAGCGCACGTTTCCTGCGGATAAGGCTGTTGAGTGCTCGGGAAATATATTCTATGGAAACCGTCTTTGGAACTGTCATGTCAAAACTGGACACGGCTGGCTTGATTTGAAAAATGCCTTGGCTCAGTCATGCGACATTTATTTCTGGGTCGTTGGACGTGACTATCTTGGTGTTGACGTGATTTCCTCCTATGCGACTGAGTTCGGTTTTGGACAGAGCCTTGAGATTGACCTGCCTTCACATGTGGCCGGATTCGTTCCTACCGCTCAATGGAAAGAAAGGGAGAGACCCGGTGAAAAATGGACGCTCGGTGACACGATGAATATTTCTATCGGACAGGGAAATCTTCTTGCGACGCCGCTTCATGTTGCGAATATGATGGCGATGGTCTGCAACAGCGGAATCATTTACAAGCCGCATCTTTTAAAGGAAGTCCGTGATCCAAATACCAACGACTTGATTCAGAGCGTGGAGCCGGAAGTCCTGCATGAGTCCACGGTTGAAAAATCAGTTTGGCGGCAGGTACAACGATATTTGCGCTACATGATTACGGACGGAACCGCGACTTATCCTATGGCAAACAAAAAGATCCAGATTGCGGGAAAGACCGGTACGGCTCAGGTCGGCCGTGACGAGGAAAAACGCTGGCACTCGTGGATGGTCGCTTATGCACCCTTTGACGCACCCCTTGAGGAGCAGCTTGTTGTCACAACAATGGTTGAGGCCGTAAACAATTGGGAATGGTGGGCACCTTACGCGACAAATATGGTCATTCAAGGAATTTTTGAAAATCAGACGTTTAAGGAAGCGAGCGAAGAGCTTGGATTCGCCTACATGATTCAGGATGCGGCAGGAGGACAGGAGTAATGAAAGCAAAACCTTTGCAGATGTTTGATTTCGCCATGATAGCCTCAGTGCTTATTCTTGGAACTCTCAGTGTAATTTTTATTTACTCATCCGCTTTCGATTCATCCGGAACCATGCAAGATAAACTCAAGACGGATTACATCAAGCAGATTATATGGGCTTCGGGCGGTTTGCTTTCAATGGTTGTTCTTGCGCTTTTGGATTACAGAAAGTTTAAGCGTTACATTCCGTGGCTTGCCGCAGTTACTGTTGTTCTTCTTGCCGTCACATTGAAATTCGGAAGAATCAGTCATGGTGCAAGGAGCTGGTTGAGTTTCGGCCCCATAAACTTGCAGCCGGCTGAGTTCGCCAAGATTTCCTTTACGCTTTTTCTTGCATGGTATTTGGACAAGTACAGAAAGCATTCTGATCTGAAACGATTTGCCATTGCGCTTTTGATTCTTGCCATTCCTGTGGGACTGATTCTTAAGCAGCCTGATTTTGGTTCCGCGATGGTTTACATTCCGATTTTTATAATCGTGTGTTTTATGGCCGACATTCCGCTGCGCTATCTCTTCATCATTCTTTTGACCGGTGGACTGGCGGTTGTTCTGGCGGTGCTTCCTGTGTGGCAGGAGAAAATCTACAAGCAGCCGTTTTTCCTTGTGAGCATTTTGGGAAACAAGCGTCTTTTTATGATTGTGGTGGCCGCAACTCTTATGGTCGCTCTGATTGGTGCCTTGGGTCTCCTGCTTTTCAAAAAGCGATATTTCTATTGGATAGCTTATGCGTTCGGCATTATTTTTGCTTCTTTGCTTTTGTCCGTGGTTGCGAGAAAATTCCTCCAGGAATATCAGGTGATGCGTCTCATAATCTTTTTGGATCCCTATGTTGAGGCAAAAAAATCTGGATGGAACATCATCAACTCTAGGATAGCCATTGGTTCCGGTCAGTTTACGGGCAAGGGATTTTTGCTTGGAACACACAGCCATTACCGCTATCTTCCTGAGCAGAGTACGGACTTCATTTTCAGCATTCTTGCGGAAGAGCTTGGTTTCATTGGCTGCATGATTGTCTTCATTGCCTATTTTATGATTTTGATCAGAATTGTTTTCGTTGCCAGAAATACGACCGATTATTTTGGATGTCTTATCTGCACCGGATTCCTTGCGATGTTCTTCTTTCACTTTATGGTAAATGTCGGAATGACCATGGGAATCATGCCCATTACGGGAATTCCTTTGCCATTTGTTTCTTATGGTGGCTCGGCCTTTGTAACCAACTCCATTGCCTTGGGCTTGGTGATGTCCGTGCGATCCCGTCGTCTTGATTTCAGTGCGACAGGATATATTTGATTTTTGATGGGTGTTTTTTATGGACTTGAAGTCGCTGTATGCAGAAATTTTAAACGAGCATAATCTTAATCCCGCACACAAGGGAGTCATGGAGAATCCTACTTTTACTCTTCGTGGCGTGAATCCCAGTTGCGGTGACAATATCTATTTGCAGCTTAAAATCAACGAGCAGGGAATTGTGGAGGACGGAACTTTTAACGGCTCCGGATGTGCCATAAGCCAGGCTTCCGTGGACATGATGCTCGATGACATAATCGGGAAAAGCAAGGATGAGGCTCTGCGTCTTGCATCACTTTTTATGAAGATGATAAAGGGCGAGGTTACGGACGATTCTGAGCTTGAGGAACTTGACGAGGCAGCCTCCCTTAAAAACATCAGCCACATGCCTGCCCGTGTTAAGTGCGCGGTTCTGGGATGGCACACAATGGAGGAGATGCTCCAAAGCGGAAAAACAAGTGCCGAGGGAAGTGCATCTCATTGCTCCATTGAATAATCGCTGGTGACTGTTGCTGCCACCAGGATTTCTTTAATGCTCGTTGTCCATAAGTGCCTGGAGTTTCTTTGCGGCTTCCTGCATCCTTAATGCGAGCGACTTCAAGGATTCCACTTCCTCGCTTAAAGTTACCGTTCCTTCCGTAATGTTCGAGCTTGCCTGAGTTACGGCCTGTGATGCCTTGGACAGATTTTCCATGTTGCCCATAACCTGACTTGAGAACGAGCTTTGTTCGGAAACTTCCTTTTTCATCCTCAGGGCTGACTCGCTCAGACGCACGGATTCTGTCGCAACTTCCTGTCCCGCCATCTGCTGTTCTTTTATTCCCGACGCAGCGATGGAAACCTTTTCCGCACTCTGTGACGCACCTTCCATTATCATTGAAAGAGTCGCGTTTACTTTTTCCGTGAGCTTTACACCGCCGTTGATTTCCTCAATGACGCTCGTAATAATCTCACCGATTTTTGATGCCCATGCCGAGCTTTGTGCCGCAAGATTTTTAATCTCATGCGCAATGACGGCGAATCCCTTTCCTGACTCACCCGAGTGCGCAGCCTCAATTGACGCGTTCATTGAAAGAAGGTCTGTCTGCTGTGCGAAATCGTCAAGGGTAGTGGCTACGTTCAGAATTTCCTGCGATGAGTTCTGAATCTTGCTCATCACTTCCGAAAGCTCCTTCATGTCCCTTGTTCCGTTGCTCGTCATTGAGCTCAGGGATGTGGAGAATCCTGCCGCCGTTGAGATACCGTCACCGACTGCATCAATTCCTTCCATGACCTGTCTTGTACCGTTCGCCGTCTTTTCTATGCTGGCTGTGGAAACGTCGAATTCATCTGCAATGCGTGAAAGAAAATCCGTGAGGCTGTGGACTGCATCCTCGGTCTGAGCCTGAATCATGGCCTGCTCTTTAAGTGCGTTTTTGATTTGCGCGACATTTTCACCGGATTTTTTTGTTGCGGCCGAAACTGAGTCGACTGAGCCTTCAAGGGAGTCCGCAATCTGCATGGTCTCATTTATCATCTGCCTTGCGCTTGAGAACACTTCCTTGAGCCGGTCTCTCTGCTTCATTGTTTTTTCAACCAGCTTGTGAACTTCAATCTGGGATTTAGTGGACCTGAGGGTGAGCGTAAGGAATATGGCCATGTCGAGCACGAAGAAAGAGAGTCCCTGCAGCCACATGAACGGAATCTTGTTGATGAACATGAAAATAATGTCGTAGGATGCGAGTGCGGTTGCAATGGCATATCCTATGAAAATGACTCCGGCTTCCTTTTGCTTGCGTCTGTATGCTTTTGCGGAAATGGTAAATCCATAAACGATCGTGACGATTACGAAGAGCAGATAGAGTTTGAAAAGCAGCTCCAGGACAGAGTTCTTGTTTATGGAGGCGAGATAGCTTATGAAAATGATTGAGTCAACAATCAGTACGGTATAGTGCAGGGCTTTTTTGTGCTTGCCGTTGAAGCAAGAGTTCATAAAAAGCATTGTGAAGCTCAGACTGACCGGAAGACTCGCGCGGGAAATTGCACGGTGGATTCCGTAATCCAGGAAGATATGCTCCGCACCAAGGTCGTAGAAATAGACGCTTACGAAAAGCAGGGCGAGTGAGAAATAGAGATAGGTCTTGTCGCTTCTGTTTCCAAGATATTGGAAGAAAGTCGAGAGCATGAGGAAAAGACAGATAAATGCGATTACGACGAAGATTCGCTCGGAGAAAACATTGTGGACATGATTTTCAAAATATGCCTCACGCTCATTGTCAAGCGTAGTTGAAACAAATGATGTGTCTCCCGCTGGACTGTAGACTCTGAACGCAAGCATAATCTCACCGTCATCAATCAATGCGGAGGGAATGAGAATGTCGTGTTGTCTTTCCGTTCTTATGCTGTAATTAGGAGGCATGGAGTTTATTGTGCCGATGTAGAATCCGTCACCATAGACTTCAACCGCGCTGTTCACACGGTCAACACCAAGCCAAAGGGAATTCTTGTCAAACGAGCTGGGTATGGAAACATTTTTTCTGAGCCAGCAATACCCGCTTTTGGGCAGCTTGATGGTTTTCAAATCTGTTTCTTCCCATGTGGAATCATCAAAAGATTTTTCCGCACGCTTTTCAGAATCTCCCTCGCAGAGTTTCCAACCTTTGGAAATATCCTTTGAGACTCTGTTTTCAAAATTACAGCCGGTGAAAAGCAGCAAACAAAAAGCAATCAATGCCGTCGCCTTAATTTTTCTCATGTCCATTCTCCGCATTTATTGTACATTAAATTTTATTTTTCAACCGCACGCCTCAAATCCGCCATCATTTTTTCAGCCAGCTCCTCGCTCAGGTGGCTCCAAGAGATTACGTTTCTGAGCGGATGTGCGTCCATCATGTTGATTTTCATCTCTTCCGTAATGGCCTCGTCCGCGTTGGCTCCTCCGTTCTCAATCTCGCTGGTCGTTGCCTCAAAGACTTTGTTGAGTATGCCTTTTGTCCTTTCATCCTTGAGCAAGTCGCCGCAAGTTGTGTCCAGAGTGATTTCAAGGGGAAGCTTAACTGATGTCGTGAACGCGACAGGAGCTGAAAGGGGCAGGTCTCTTGATGAGGGCCCCACTTTGATTTCGTACTCCCCGGATGCCGCGTACCAATCCTGCAAGTCTGTGCTGTACCATGCGAAACTTGATTTGTCAAGCTCGAACGAAACATCCACGGATTTTCCTGCCGGGACAAATACTTTGTCGAATCCCTTGAGCTCAATTTTCGGTCTTACGGTGGATTCGGTTTTGTCGCTCACATAAAGCTGCACGATTTCTTTTCCGTCAATCTTTCCCGTGTTGCTGACCGTGACAGTCGCGGTAAGTTTTTCGCCGTCCGAAATGGAAGATTTGCTCAGCCGCAGATTGGAGTATTCAAAGCTTGTGTAGCTGAGTCCGAATCCGAATGGGAAGAGCACGTCCATTTTTCTTGCGTCATACCAGCGGTATCCCACAAAGACTCCTTCCGTGTAGACCGTGTGCTTTTTGTCGTTCGCAAAGTTCAGGAATGAGGGTGTGTCCTCAAGACGCAACGGGAAGGTTTCCGCAAGTTTTCCGCTTGGATTCACTCGTCCTGTAAGAACATTTGCGGCGGCCTCTCCAACAGCTTCTCCACCAAGGTAGAGCTCCAGGATTGCGTTCACGTCCTTTACCCAGGGCATAGTTACGGGTGAGCCGTTGTGAAGAATCACTACGACCTTTTTTCCTGTGGCACAAAGTTTTTTGATCAGCTCGTTCTGCTCCTCCGGGAGGTCCATGTGCTTTCTGTCATATCCTTCGCTTTCAAAACTGTCGGGAAGTCCTGCGAAAACAAGGATTGTGTCACATCCGGAAGCGACTTTCATCGCCTCATCTGCAAGGGCTACGGTTTCTTTTGCAAGAAGATCTTTGTCCTTCGGCGGCTCGGCGGAGAATCCCTTGGCGTAGGAAAGTTTCAGGCCATAAGCCTCAAGACTGTCGAATGCGTTGGAGACCGTCTTCGTGTTGATGTGGCTTGATCCACCTCCCTGGAAGCGTGGCTTTTTGGCAAACTCACCGATTACGGCAATCTTTCCAGCTGTGGCCGGGTCAAGTGGCAGGATTCCGTCGTTTTTCAAAAGAACGATGGACTCTTCCTCAATCTCGCGCGCAATCTTGTGGTGCTTTTCAATGTCGAACTCACCCTGCTGCCTGTTGTCCTCGAAATCATAAATCCAACGGAGGATGCGGAACACGCACTCGTCAATTTTTTTCACAAGCTCGGGATCATTTTTCGCGGCTTTGAGTACCTTCGCGTCATTGATTCCGTCGGAGGAGGGCATCTCCAAATCTGTTCCGGCCTTTACACCCGCGATTCTGTCCGAAACGGCTCCCCAGTCGCTCATCACAAGGCCCTTGAATCCCCATTCTTTTCTGAGGACATCCGAAATGAGCCATGGATTTTCACCCGCGTATGTTCCGTTGATCAGATTGTAGCTGTGCATGATTGTGGCCGGCTGTGATTTTCTGACCGCAATTTCAAATCCCTTCAGGTAGATTTCACGCATGGTCCTTTCGTCGCAATCCGAGGAATTCGTGAGTCGGCGGTACTCCTGGTCGTTCAGCGCGAAATGTTTCAGGGATGTTCCCACGTGTTTTTCCTGCACTGCGTTTATGTAAGTCGCGGAAAGTTCTCCCGCAAGATAGGGATCCTCGCTGATGTACTCAAAGTTGCGTCCGCAGAGTGGGGATCGCTTTATGTTGATTGCAGGTCCCAGCAAGGTTGAGACACCCTGAGCCTGACATTCGTCTCCAAGTACGGAACCGAGCCTTGCGTATGATTTGCGGTCGAAGGAGGCTGATGTGGCACACGCTGCCGGGAAACAAACTGCCTGGATGCTGTCATTGACCCCTGTCGAGTGTTCTACGTCCTGTTTTCTTAATCCGTGCGGACCATCACTCACCATTACTGCCGGTATGTCCAATCTTTCGACGGGCTGTGAGTGCCAGAAATCCGAGCCGCTGAGAAGACTGCATTTTTCCTCCAGCGTGAGTTTTTCCATGATTTCCCTGATCTGTGAGTCGCTGTGTGACATAAATCCTCCTGTCATATAGCGTCCTGGTTTATGGCTTTTTCAGCACAAAAGGACGCTTTCTTCCATTATATAGCAGAAAGCGGTGTTTGAAAAGTCAAATTTGTTAATTCTCTACATTTTTTTTAGCGTGAAAATAAAGGACGGGAACCCCAAAAATTCGCTTTCCGAGGTTCCCAAAAGGGGTTATAGCAAGAATTGTCAGATTAGAACTGATAGCGTGCTGAAAGACTTACGAAGCTGTTCTTTTTCCATGCGGCGAATTCACTGTCGTCGTCCTTGCACCAGATGTACATTCCCTTTGCGGTGAGGGTCAGATTCTGGTCGGGCTTGTATGCGAGGGTCGGAAGAATCACGAGATCTCCGTTTTCAATGCCGTACATTGCGGTAATCTCCGGGCAAAGCTTGTCGTTCAGGAAAGACGTTGTGAAGTTGCAGACAATCTTGTTGTTGGTATATCCGTTCTTTGCGTAGTCAACGTCATCCGCACTGTATTCCGCATACTGCTCATGATTTTTGTCGCACTCGTCTCCGTGAAGGATGAATGTACCTGTCTCCTGCACATTAAGGTTCGCGTTCCAGAAAGGAAGGTCGATGTCGAATCCGCCGAGCCATGCAATGGAGTTGTTGTGCACCCACGGGTCGGTTCCGTCCACATCATCCGTAAGATTGTAGGCAAACTCACCGCGCACGTTGAAGTGCCAGAGTACTGTAGCTCCCTCTAAACCGAACGTTTGCTTTCTGTCATAGTCAAGAGTCGGAAGCGCAAACTGCCATCCATTTGCAACCGCGAGAGACTGAAGTGCCTCGGACTGTGATTTGCCCTGTGCAAGCAATCCCATATATGCGGCTCCCAATGTTGAACTCGTTGCAATGTTTGCCTTCATTCCGTTAATGCTTTCTATATAGTTTGAATAATTTACGGAAGGCTGTTTGTACCAACCGTAGTAATAGCTCGCGCCGAAATCAAATGTGCCGACTGTTCCAAGGACTCTTGCACCGTACTGGCTGTACTTCAGGTTCATAAGATCCGGGAAGAGGGATTGCGGATTTGATGAAAGCTCGTTTGCGTAAGTAAGGTACTCAAGATAGGCTTTGTCTGCTGCAATGGCGGCCTGTTGTTTTGCGGGTTTTGTTGCATCGGTTGTGGCTGCGGCTTCTGCATTTGCGGCGGCGGCTTTGCTTTCAAGTCCCAAAAGATTCATGGAAACAAGTTTTGTTGCTCCGTCCGTAAGTGTCGTAAGCTGAGCGGGTGCCCATCTTCCCTCTGTCGCGAAATGGTCGGTAGGAAGAAGAGGTGTGTAAATGGCTTCCATGTTGATGTTGGCGACCGGAAGACTGTATGCGGCACGAATCATCGGGGTGGAGATGCGGCGGTCAATGTAGTCGGTGACTATAAAATCAGAGTAGTCGTCGGCGTTGAAGTTGTCCAGCACGTGAAGCTTGTCTCCCTTGCCCCATACCACTTTCATTTTGCCGGCCTCAAGGGTGAGGTTTCCGAAATATCCGCGAAGAAGCAACTCGTCCACAATGTCTTCGGGATGTGTCTTGATTTTGTCCGCGTCAATGGAAAATGTAAGGTTCATGTCGGATTTATTGCCGTCATATTTTAAGCTCAGGGTTCCCGACGGATTTGCCTTTAGCTCCACATCTTTTGCTTTGTCTGCATCAACGTACGCACGGACTTCCATTGATGCGCTGCCGTTTACTTCCAGCTTTGAAGAAGAAGCGGACTCATCTTCAAGATCGCCGAAGCTGCCGAAATCATCAAAATCCTGTGCGAATGAGTTTGCCGAAAGAGCCAGCGCAAGACTTAGGAAAATCAATTTGTTTGTTTTTTTCATAATGTCATTCTCCTTAAAACTGAGTTACAAAAAATGGGGAAGGGTATGGAGCCGGATTTGGATATGCCCCTCCCTGTGTTTTTTCGATGCCGGTTTATTTACCTGTGCTGAGGAATGCCTGGGTGAAAACGCGGTCAGGAAGCGGCTTGTCAACAACGACTTTCAGAATCTTGAGCGTGGTGCTGTGGCCTGTCTGTACGTTCTTGAGCTTGTTTTCCATCGGCATGTCGTATCCGTCAATCTTCTGGATGTTCAAAACCTCAAGGACTTTTACGAGCTTGTTGTTCTTGTCGTACATCTCGGTGTGAATCGGGTACATTGTGTTCTTGTCAATCCATGTGAGGCGGTAGTTGTACTGTGTGCCCTTTTTGTCAATGGGGATTTCCTTGATGACATAGCAGTTGTAGCTTACTCCGCTTTCCACTTTGATTGACTCCTCGCGCAGATACTGGTGCTCGTCCTGTGAGACATTGCGTGTGGTGAGGTCATCGTAGGTTGCGTCTGAACCCATGAAGGATTTTGAACCCTCGCTTGAGTTAACGCGGCGCACGGACTTCAATGCCGGAAGATAGATGAACTTGTCATCGGGACCGTTCTTGTTTGTAATCTGCAAGAATCTTGTGTCCTTTACTGACGCGGGGCCCTTGAAATCCATGACGACGTAGGTTTTTCCTCCTGCCTCTTTTCCGTACTCAACGATCTGTCTTGCTTCCTTTCCGCCGTTCTTGTCCTCAAGGGTCATAATTACCTGGCTCTGAGAGAAGCTTGGTTTCTTGAAGTCGGCGACTTTGTTCATAATCTCATCACCCTTGGCATCTGCAAAGACGAGTCCACCCATAACAGCAAGTGCTGCTGCGACCAATGTTTTAGTTGTTGCTTTCATATATATCTCCTTAAAAAATAGATTCATTTTTTGTTGCTTTTGCTGATGAACTTCGGCGCGTACATGTTCAGGAAGCCCGGAATGACTGTCATTGCAAGGAAGCTTGATGTGAACATTACGATTGCCACCAGGATTCCGATGTAACGGAGCACGACAAACTTTGAGAAGCAGAGCACAAGGAAACCGAATCCTACGGCGACCGCATTGGTTACGATTCCGTGTCCGCTCTTTCTGAACGTCATGCGTGTCACTTCCTCAAGGTCATCGCTCTTCGCACGCTCCTCCTTGTAGGTTGAGAGGAAGTGGATTGTGTAGTCAATTCCGACACCAACCGCGACCGATGCGATGATGCTCGTCACAAGATCAAGGTTGATTCCCGCGAATCCCATGACCATGTAGTTCAGGATGATTGCGAGTGCAAGTGGTACGGCTCCGAGAAGTCCTGCCCATCCGCTCTTGAATGCGAGTGCGATGATGACGAACACACAGAGCAATGAAATCAAGAGGCTTGTGAGCTGGCTTGAAACAATCATCTTTGTCATGGTGTATTCCATCTCTGCTGTTCCAGTCGCTTCCAGTGTGTATCCTTCCGGGAAATGCTCCTCGGCGAACTTCTGTGCTGCTGCGATGATTTCCCCGGTTGTCTGCGTGGAATGATTTCTGAGCTGCACGGTGATGCGCATAATCTGCGGGTTCATGTCGTCGTCCACAAAGCGGTCAAGGGAGCCTGAGAGCAGTGTGAGGTAGCCCTGCACGACACCTGCAAGTTCTTCCCTGCTTGCCACAGGATATTTTTCCGTGTCATAGGGAATCTCGTAGTATGCGCTTCCGTTGTAGTTCACCTGCTTCTGCAGCTCGTCCACGATGTCCTCGAACTTTGCGGTCTTTCCTCCCGCGGCAATGTAAGCCTTGTTCAGCATGGTGATTGCGTCCTCAACCGTGATGTTCTGCTCAAGAGCCTGTGCATACGCTGTGTTCGGATCTGTCCATGTTGAATAATCGAACGTTGGGTTTTCCGAATCCGTGCTTTCGGTGTCGGTGGCAAAATCATCAAACTCGCTGAAGTCAGAAAAGTCATCCATGCTGCCAAAATCTTCCGCTGAATCTACAGATGTGTCAGTTTCTGCGGATGAAATCATTTGTGAAGACTCTGAGCTGTCTGTTGCCGGGACGTGCCATACCTGGTTTATCCTCTTGATGAAATCCGTGAATGAGACAATCTTTCCCACGTCGCTGAACTCGCTTTCCATATAGCCCTGCAAATCATCTACGGCTTTCAGAATCTCCGGGTTTGTGAGAGAGCCTTTGTCCGGTCCCTTTACGTTGAGGTAAAGACTGTTGGTTCCCGCGAACTGCCTGTCGATGTAGTCCATGTCCTGCCTCATGTCGCAATCCTTGGGGAAGTAATTTACAAGCGCCGTGTCAATGTGGAGCATCTTGAGTCCCACGATGGAGATTCCGACCATTGCTATTATGGAAAGATAAAGGCGTGGCTTGGATCCGCAGAAGAAATGATAGATTTGATAGAGCGTGTCTCCCTGTGCCTCGTCCGCTGATTTTCCTCCGCGAAGACGGCGTGCGTGCTCAAGTTTTTTTGCGAGCTTTTCACTGAGGTTGTGCTTTTTGCTTCTGCTTGCCTGAACTTTTTTGTAGTCCTTGAGCAAAAGGATTGCCGGAATGAATGTGATTGCGAGAATCAGGGAGATTGTTACACCGATTGCCGTAAACACCGCGAAACTGTGGAGTGGTGCGATGGGGCTTGAAATCAGTGAGATGAATCCGATTACGGTTGTGATTCCAGCAAGAAGAACCGCGCTCATAACCTCATGCAATCCCTTGAAAACTGCGTCGGTGTATTTTTCCTTGTCCAGCTCGCCCTCCGTCATGTCAAGTGCGACGTAATAATGAGTGAGCACGTGGATTCCATAAGCAGAGCCGACTGCAATCAATGCGACGGGAATTACTGAAGAGACCAGCGTGAATGTCACATGGAAAAGAGCCATGAGTCCCATTGTCCAGCTTGTTGCCATGACCACGGTGATGAGCGGGAGAAGTGTTCCGTCCAGAGTTTTGAAGCTGAAGTAGAGTGAGAGCAAAACCACGACGATTACGAGCGGAATCAGGCGGGTAAGGTCTGCGAGCATAAATTTGCGTGAGTTCTGCATTACGACCGGATTTCCATAAATCTTCACGTCAAGATTGTGTCCCTTTGTCGCTTCGTTCACGATTGCCGTAACGTCATCAAGGACACCTTCCTGCATCTCGGCCTCACTGCGGATTTTCTTTTTGCCAAGGTTTTCCGCGAGTTCCTTTTCGTGCTCCTTGTCATAAGATGCGAGCGTAATCTGGAGCTGGGTTCCGGTCATGTTGTCGTTCGTGATAACCCGGTTGTACATTGCGTCCCATTCGTTGAGCCGGTTCCGAATCTGCTCGATGTCTTCCTTTGTACCCGTGTATGTGTCGGGGATAAGCTGGCTTGCGGAGATGGATCCGTCGGACTCGCATACAAAATCAATGTGGGTGAGGGAGTCCACGTCGGAAACCTCGCTCAGCTCAAGTGATTTGTCGGTAATCTCTCGGATAACGTCGATGTACTCCGGGGTGAGGATTGTTCCGTCCTTTGCCTCAAGACTTACGCCTATGACCATCATGCTGCCGAACTGCTCCTCCGTTTCTGAGAGACGTGTGTATGATGCGTCCTTCTGCGGGAGAAACTGACGGATTGAGTTGTCAATGGCCAGATCCTTGATGAAAAATCCAAGAACACCTGTTATGATTACACAGAGCGCGATAATCACTGGCGGATGCTTGAAAAATTTTTTTGCAAAACTCATAAGTGCTGCTCCTTTCATTTAATTGCATTTGTTTAAGTGTTTAATGGTTTATATGTTCAAATACTTAAACGCTTAAACTTGTTTACAAATATAGTTATTTCATTTAGAATAGTCAATAGATTTTTGAAAAAATTTAAAAAATATTTTTTGCTGTGTTTGACAAAGCCAAAAACACACTTTATAATAGGGGGAAGATAAAATGATAACAAAAGAAGAACTTCACCGAACAAGAGAAATCCTGCGCTCATGTCTGCCCATGTTCATTGCATTGGGAGATGAATTCCGCCAGCAGCTGATTGTGGACATTGCCGCGGCAGGTGAGAGTGGAATCAACGTGACGGATTTGTCGGAAAAATCTCAGCTTTCACGCCCCGCAATCTCGCATCATCTTAAGGTGCTGAAGGACATGGGATTAATCACTCCGCGAAAAACAGGTACGCAGATTTTCTATAAGCTTTCAATCCATAAAGATTTGGAAAAGCTTTCTGACTTCATAAACTCTATCAGCCGTGTCATTGAGACCCTGAAAGTGGAAGAAAATGCGTCGGATTCGGCTCGGGCTTGATGGAGCGGGGATTTTCGAGGTAAAAATGAAAAGATTTTTCCTTCTGATTTTTTTTGCTTTGATTTCCTCTTTTACTTTCGGACGCAGCGGGCATGGAATTACGCTTACTGACCATGGGCGAATAAAGGTTCTGTCATCATTCAAAATACTTGACCAAATTGATTTATACAATGAGTATACCAGATACACTACGCTTAACCATGAGGGCGGAACGGAAGTCCGTGTGCTTGAAATCCTGAAAAGGGATGTGCAGGATGGCGAAAGGGGCATGTGGATGTATGTTCTTCTGGTGTCTCCCATGTGGGTTGAAAGCGGCGAATGGCTTGAAAGATATGAAAAATTTCTGATTTTCCTCCCGGATTCAGTCCCGGTCTTTGATTATGAAGAATAATCTGCGTTAAAACGAGTTAACTTGAGTTAAAATGAGTTAAAACGAGTTGGAGGTGTAGAAAAATGCGTTCAATTCCAGAAAAGGAAACATTTTCCGTAGAATTCAAAGTGGAATGTCTTCAAGCGTTAGAATGTTAGACTTGAATACTCCTGTTTTTTTCAAAAATCGGGAGGGGGTGGTGATTACACTTGAAAGATTTTTTTAATTGTGTTATTCTAATCGCATAAAATGTAGAATTCTACAAAAAAAAGGATTAGTATGATAAATCGTCCTCAGTATCTGAATAGGCTTGTGAATTCAAAATGGAACGGTTTTCCTAAAATCGTAACAGGAATCCGTAGATGTGGAAAATCTTTCTTGCTCAAGGAAATTTTTAGGAGACATCTTCTGGATGAAGGTGTTGATGAGAATAACATAATATGCATTGAGCTTGATGATGCGAAAAATGCCTCTTACAGAAATCCGCTTGAATTGAACAGGCTTGTTTTGGAACGGTGCAAAAATCAGGAAAAGAAATATTATGTCTTTTTGGACGAAATCCAGCGTGTGTATTCTATTGTCAATCCCGGTCTTACTGAAGGAAAAATAATTCTTGCAAAGGATGGCGATTCAGAGACTGTTTCCTTTGTCGATGTAGTTCTCGGTCTTTCACATGAGAAAAATATTGACCTTTACATTACCGGCTCAAATTCAAAAATGCTTTCAAGTGATATTGTTACGGAGTTTCGCGATAAGGCGACTGAAATTCACATGGCTCCACTTTCCTTTGCAGAGTTTTATGATGCTGTGTGTGAAAAACTTGACAGGCAGGAAGCTTTGTATGAATTCATGCGGCACGGAGGGATGCCTCTTGCTGTCTTAAAAAATCAGGAAGAGAAGGAAGCGTATCTAAAAGCTCTTTTTGATATGACTTACTTTAAGGACATTATTGAGCGCAACAAGCTTCGGAAGGGTGGTGCTTTGGATGAGCTCTGCACAATTCTTGCAACATGTACCGGAGAATTTTTAAATGCTGAAAAACTTTCAAACACATTTCTTTCCAGGAGGCATGAGAAAATAGACAGGGAAACCATTACAGCGTATATAAATGCCTTTAAGGACGCCTTTATAATTCGGGAAGTGGAACGCTATGATTTAAAAGGAAGAAAGATCATAGGCTCCACACGCAAATATTATTTCTGCGACACTGGTTTGCGTAATGCCCGCATTGATTTTATGTACGGTGATGACGGGCAGATTTTGGAAACAGTCGTTTATAATGAACTGATTTATAATGGCTGGAATGTGAATGTCGGAACCTTTGAGTCGGTGGAAAAAAAATCTGATGGAAAAAGTGTCCGCAAAAGCTATGAAGTCGATTTCCTGGCCGCAAAGGGACTTGAATCGATGTATCTTCAAATCACGGACAATCTTTCCAGCCTTGAGACTGAAAGACGGGAGATTCGGCCGTATATTCTGCTGAATGACCAGATAAAAAAAATCATAGTGGTAAACCGCCCGATAAAAGAGATGAGGAATAAAAATGGATTTACTGTGATAGGCATCGTAGATTTTTTGCTTGGTTTGAGAAGATGAGATAGTGAAAACTTTTTAAATTTCCGTAAAAGTTTTCAGTATAGTGAAAACTTTCTTGATTTTCTTAAAAGTTTTCAGTATACTATGCTTATGTTAAAGCGAACGACTTACATAGACAAAATACGCCCCTTTTATGAAAACGACCTGATTAAAGTCATAACTGGCATCAGGCGGTGCGGGAAATCCGTCGTCCTTGAGCAGATTCAGGATGAAATCAGTTCTCGTGGTGAAAGAATCATCAGCTTGAATTTCGAGGACAGGGCCGTTTCCCTAAAAATCAAAAATGACCTGGAGCTTATTGAATTTGTGGAAAAGGAAATGTCAGCCGCTCCTGAAAAAAAATGGTATGTTTTTTTGGACGAAATACAATCCGTAAAAAACTGGAACCTTGCCTGCCGTTCACTTAGACTGAAAAATCTTTCGCTCTTTATCACCGGCTCCAACTCAAAGCTGCTTTCGAGGGAATTTACAAAGGAGTTGAGCGGACGATATGTTTCTTTCACGATAAGGCCTTTTGTTTACAAGGAGATTCTTGAATATGCCGCAGAGTTGGGAAGAAATGTTTCCATTAACGACTATCTTGTGTACGGAGGTTTCCCCAAGCGTTTTGAGTTTTCAGGAAAGGAAGAGATGATCCGTTATCTGAATGATTTGGACGAGACCATCGTTATAAACGACATAATCAGCCGGTACAAGATTCGTAAGGACGAAGTGTTCCGAAAGCTTGTGGATTATGTGCTTGTCTCAAATGCAAGAATCTTCAGTTCCAATTCAATCTTCAATTATCTGAAATCGCAGAAAATAGAGTGCTCAATCAACACGGTTATGAAATATCTTGACCATCTTGAGGAAGCCTATGCAATCAGGAAGATTCCGCAGTATTCAACCAAGGCAAAAAAGCGGCTGGATTTTTATGCCAAGCTTTATGATGAGGATGTTGCCTTCAATTCTATCCGGCAGATAGGCAAGCGCTTTGACCTTACGCACAACCTTGAGAACGTGGTTTACAACGAGATTGTGTTTATGGGCTACGAGCTTAGCGTGTACAATGTGGACGGAAAGGAGATTGATTTTCTTGCTGCAAAAGACGGCAAAGAGTATCTTGTGCAGGTCGCCTATTCTGTAGTTGAGGAAAGCACATACGAGCGTGAATTTGCCCCGCTTAATCGACTTGACAACTCACGGCAGAAAATCCTGATTACGAACGACGAGAATGATTTTTCCACAAGTACCGTCCGCCACATCCGTCTTTCTGATTTTTTGCTGATGCGGGATTTGGAAGGGTAGGCGATTATCTCCAGATATTTTGGTTCAAAATGATTGTCACGCGGATGCGCAAGTCGCTTTAGCGACGTTTTCAATAACTTCCAATCATGCAAACGGCTCGAAGAGACCTATTCGAGCTTGCCAACGCAATCTCTTTAAATTTTTTTTCCAGCGGTCTGATGATTTATCTTCGTGTATTACATCTGTTCAAAAACTCTGCATCTTACGAAATCATCACTGATCCAGAAAACATCTAATCAATCCACGATCGTCATTGTAAACGGTGTTCCAAGGGTCAGGGTCATAATACCACCACCATTCATAATCTCCGTCGTAGTCGAAATTAGCCTTATAGTGGATTAAGTACCCATTGGCGATAGAGGTATATTCACCCCATAGCTCATATCCGTCACTATCCTTTTCGTGGATTTCGTTACCGTCGGAGTCATATTCCCGCCATAGCTCATATCCGTCACTATCCTTTTTGTGGATTAAGTTACCGTCGGAGTCATATTCCCGCCATAGCTCATATCCGTCGCTGTTCTTATAGTGGATTTCGTTACCGTTGGAGTCATAATCCCACCATTGCTCATCTCCGTCTCTGTCCTTCTTGTGGATTAAGTTACCGTTGGAGTCATAATCCCACCATTTCTCATATCCGTCTCTGTCCTTCTCGTGGATTAAGTTACCGTTGGAGTCATAATCCCACCATTGCTCATATCCGTCACTATCCTTTTCGTGGATTTCGTTACCGTCGGAGTCATATTCCCGCCATAGCTCATATCCGTCACTATCCTTTTCGTGGATTTCGTTACCGTCGGAGTCATATTCCCGCCATTGCTCATATCCGTCCCTGTCCTTCTCGTAGATTACTTTACCGTTGGAGTCATAATCCCGCCATTGCTCATATTCTCTTCTTTCGTGGATTTTGTTACCGTTGGAGTCATAATCCCACCATTGCTCATATCCGTCTCTGTCCTTCTCGTGGATTAAGTTACCGTTGGAGTCAAACCAATTCTCATATCCGGCACTACTCTTCTCGTGGATT